>JAEEGJ010020860.1_pt1 | contig 14186 bp, 9 predicted proteins | sample 8958761 | NCBI WGS metagenome assembly JAEEGJ01 (sample SAMN16246546, study PRJNA631951) | gut metagenome | biome: gut microbiome; feature: rumen; material: RS-attached | host: Bos | place: Iran: Karaj | collected 2018-10 | reverse complement strand
GACACATTCAATATTGCTTCTTGTTCTTATACAGCAAATAAATAAACAGCGGAGCCCCCACCAGTGCCGTCAAGCTGCCCACAGGCAGCTCCGAAGGCATAAGCACTGTCCGTGCCAGCGTGTCGCACAACAACAGGAACAGCCCTCCGGCAAAGATGGAGCAAGGCACTACCCTCCTGTTATCGGGACCCATCACCAATCGCACACAATGCGGCACCACCAAGCCCACAAAGCCTATCACACCACACGATGCCACACAGAAAGCCACCATCAGCGTAGTCGACAGCAGCAGCACCCGCTTCACACGCTCCACCTCTACACCCAGGCTGCGGGCCGTCTCGCTCCCCGCCAATAGCAGATTTAAATCGCGGCTGAAATACAGCACCACGCACACTCCCGCCACCACAACCGGTGCCACAATGGCCACATCCATCCACGAGGCCGAAGCGAAACTCCCCATTGTCCAGAAGATGATACTGTCCATCTTGTCCTGCCGCAACACCATCAAAAACGATATCACCGCCGACATCAAAAATGTGATGCACACACCTGTCAGCAGCAACGTCGTCGTATGCATCCTGTTGCCTATCGACGCAATGCGGTAAATCGCCACCACCGTCAGCAGACCCGTCAGCAGCGCACAGGCACCCACTCCCAGCATATACGCCTCCAACCCGAGCAGGATGGCTACAGCTGCACCCACTGACGCTCCCGACGACACACCCAGCACATAGGGGTCCGTCAACGGATTGCGGAACACCGACTGGTACGCCGCCCCGCACACCGAAAGCCCAGCACCGACCAGCACCGACAACACGATACGCGGCGCCCTCAGGTTCAAAAAAATGGGTGAAGCCCACATCTCATGCCAGCTGAAACGCACCACCCCCACCGTCGAGCAGGCCGCCATGGCTGCCACCAGCAGCAATGCCAGCCCCGCCGCAGCCGCGGCACCACGGCCATCACCTTTGCCTCGCGCCCTCATCCCTTAACTGTTAGCCAGCAAATCGCGCATAGTGTAATACCCCTTGCGCCCCTTCAAAAACTCTGCCGCCAGCACGGCCCCCACGGCCAGCCCACGGCGGCTCTTCGCCTCGTGTCTCAACGTGATGCGGTCAATCTCGCTGTCGTACACCACCTCGTGGATACCCGGCACCTCTCCCTCACGCACCGACACAATGGGCACATCCCCCTTGCCGGGCTTAGTGCCCTCATGCACCAGGCACCAATCGTCCTTCCCCTCAACCTCGTCCACAATATCGCGGGCCAACGCAATGGCCGTCCCGCTGGGAGCGTCGAGCTTGTGGACATGGTGCGTCTCAGTAATGCCCACCGAATATTCCCCGCGGCCGTTCATCAACTGCGCCAAGCGGCGGTTCAAATCAAACACAATATTCATGCCGATACTGAAATTCGACGCCACAAAAAGAGAGCGCCCGCGCTGCTCGCAATCGTGCACCACGCCCTCCAGCTGGCCATACCAGCCCGTCGTACCCACCACCACAGGCAATCCCAAGTCGAAACAACGCATAATGTTGCTCACAGCCGTGCCGGGCGTGGAGAAATCGATGGCCATATCGCACCCCTTCACATCGTCCAGCTTTGCCATCCAGTCGTCCTCGTCGTCAATCGTCACACCCACCGTGTGACCCCGCTCGCAGGCAGCGGCCTCGACAGCCCTGCCCATCTTGCCATAACCCAAAAGTGCCAATTTCATCTTTCCTGTTCTTTTTGATATTGATAAAACAAAATGCAAAAATACGAAAAAAAAACCACATACCACAGAATAATATCGCCAGCCGCCCACGGCGACACCCTATCCTGCACAATGTCACCAACGCAAGCGCTATCCGCCCGGCAAAGGTGAACTGAAACCATCAAAAAAGAGGGTGTCTCAAAAGTCTGAGACACCCTCCTTCACCATCGGTTTACCGTGATAATCTCACGTCTTACGGTAACCTTTTTGTGGAGTATACGGGAGTCGAACCCGTTACCTTTTGATTGCGAACCAAATGCTCTACCAAATGAGCTAATACCCCAACTATTATGATTTGATATCAAGTCATTGAATAATACATACCCTTCTTCAATGTTCTCTTTCTTAATTGGGTTGCAAAAATACGCAAATTATTCGAATTGCATACATTTATTTCCAAACCTTGTGCAATACCTTTTGGTGCGGCCGCTATAAGTCAGCAGTTTACACTTACAACTTACTCATAAAAAATCTCCGAGAAGGAGTATTCTATTACCCGTATTGCCTGTAAAAATCAAGTGCTGGAAGTCTTTTTGCCTGTCGGAAAGGCTCGTTTCTGCCACCTGTCTGGATTTTTTGTTTGGATGCACTGGGGCCGTTCAATCAAGGATTCTTACAGGATTGTTCCTGTATCGTTATCCTTTATTATTTCGGATAACGATACAGGAACGATGCAGTAACGATGCTAGATTGAAGGAGGTTAGTAGGTGTTTATTGTTTGGGGGTGGTCCCCATGAATTCCTTTCACCCCAAATCGGTCATTGGGATACCAATAACCCGTAGAGAGATTTCGAACAGGTTCAACCCTACCTACCGTCAGCCTGTGATTGAGAGTACCGCTCGAAGAGGGTGGTCTCTTTTTTTTAGTCTTTCAGACAACCTATTGGAACAATCATAATGCCGTCGTCTCTTCGGTATGCATATCTCCCTACTCCCACTAATACCATTTTGAATGCGGGAGTTTTCATTTTCTCTACATCAATCTTCTTTTCAAGCATATTAAGAGTATGAACACCCTCTTCAATCAATTTGTCTCCTCCCAACTTTATTTCAATCAATCCATATTTTCCATTGCGCAGGTGTATTACGGCATCACATTCAAGGCCATTCTTGTCTCTATAGTGATAAACATGCCCATCAAGAGCGTCGGCATAAACACGCAAATCCCTCACGGCCATTGATTCAAAGAGGAGTCCCATAGTTTTCAAGTCTGTCAGCAAGTCCTCCGGGCCGAGACCCAGAGCGGCAGTGGCAATGGAGGGGTCTGTAAAGTATCGGGTATCGGAAGTTCTTATTGCAGTCTTGCTCCTGAGATTGGGATTCCAAGCAGACATATCTTCAACGACAAAAATCATCCTTAATGCTTGCAGATAAGAGATAATGGTGTTCGCACTCATATCCCCATCATTAGCTGCCATGTCGTCGATTAACGACTTTACGGACACTTGCGCCCCTTGGTGTCTTGCATAGCTTCGCAATAGTCGCATTACGTATTCTCTGTCCCTGGAAACACCATCCACTCGAGACATATCGCTTTCGGCTACAGCATCGACATAGTTAAACGAAAGTCTTAGTGCAGCCGATTCAGACATTTCCAATGTCGCCGGCCACCCTCCTCGACAAATCAGATAGGCAATCCTTTCAATATCCATCTTTTTCACACCGCCTTCAGGCTCTCCACCCATGAAAAGGTTCCTTAGTGTGACTTCCCCTGTAGAGTCCCCGGACTCCCATAACGACATGGTACGCATTGTCAGCCATGAAAAACGTCCAGTTCCGGAATGCTTCAATGCACTGTTGTCCGGAGGAACAGCAGATCCCGTAAGTATGAACTGGCCGAAATGGTTATCGCGGTGGTCGACTTCAAAACGGACTGCATCCCATAGTTGAGGTGCAAGTTGCCATTCGTCTATCAGCCTTGGTGCATCCCCTATCAGGAGCCTACGCGCTGCCATCGATGCCATTCGCAGATTCTCGGATTGCTCGTCAGGGTCGTTCATATAGAGCTTGCTTGCGGCCACTTGTTCTGCAGTGGTCGTTTTACCACACCACTTAGGCCCCTGAATCAGCACAGCACCAGACGATTCCAGTTTCTGACTTAATATCAGATCTGCTATTCTACTTTTGTACTCTTTCATTTTCAGTATTTTTGACGTGTATAACGAAGGACTATTCTTTTTATTGTGCAATTTGGCTGGTTTTTGTTGGTAAATATGGCTATGTTTTGTTGTGTAATTTGGCCAACTGTGTTGGCGTGATTGTACCAGATAAAAAAAGTATATCACAAAAACAATCTTTGCTATACTTCAATATTATTACTCATTTTCAAGGATGATTGTTTTCCCTATATTATCGGTATCCAGGATGCCAAGTTTGTGTACTTCGGAAGTCTTCATCTCTACAAGTTTCTCTATGATATTTCTTATTTTTTCATGGCCTTAACATTATTTCGTGCAGAAAGATGTGAAATATACACATTCTTCTGCACGATACGTAATGTATTATAAAACAAAAAAGAGGTTCGTTGGAACCTCTTTGGTGGAGTATATCGGAGTCGAACCGATGACCTCTTGCATGCCATGCAAGCGCTCTAGCCTACTGAGCTAATACCCCTTCTTTTCTCTTGAAATCGGGTGCAAAAGTACAACCTTTTTTTGAACTGACAAAATTTTTTTTTCTTTTTACTGAGTATCAGCATAATATTTTTTCAAAACCGCCTGAAAAACGCCCTTTCGAGGGCTTTTTCCCACCGTTTTTCGCCCATTATTCTGCCAAAGCATTCCTCTTTTCTGTCACTCCGCTGTGTTTCCTGCTGGTTTTCAGCATAGTATGCCGAAAACCTGCAGGAAAGGAAGCCGATGGGAAGGTCGGCAATGGGCGGACGGGGTCAGACGATATAGTTTTTGACAACGGGTATCTTCTTCAGCACATAGGTGACGGCGTAGCTGGCGAGGAATGCCGCCACGACGCAGAGGGCGGTCATGGGGATAGGCTGGGGGACGAAGCGATGGATGCGGCCCAGGATGTAGACAAGTATCCACACATGCAGCAGGTAGATGCCGAAGGTGCATTTTGAGCAGTTCTCGACGAGGGCAGCCACCCGGCCATTGAGGCTGAGGGGGTGGCGAATGCTGAAAACGAGCAGCGCGGTGGCGGTGGCGAGGACGTTGGGTGAGACGAAGCGGAAGAAGTCGCAGTCGTTGTTTTGTGAGCGGATGCCCATGACAAGGGTGACGGCAAGTCCGAGGATGCCGAGGATATAGATGACGCGGCTGAGACGCTTGAGGTGCGGGGTGTCTTCCGGCTGGTCAAAGACAGAGCGGATATAATAGGAGAATACCACACAGCCTGCAAAGTCGACGTATATCATGCGGTCGAGGTCGACGGGGAGGTCGGTAAAATGGCCGATGAACTGGTAGCACATGACGGCCAGCCAGGCAAAGGAGAAGTACTTGAGTACGGTGGGATTGGCGGCAACCAGGCGCAGGACGGGGATGGCGATGTAGACCCCGATAATCATGCCAAGATACCAGAGGTGGCCTTCCTGTATGCCGAGGGGGTAAAGGGTGCGATGGAGCGTGAGGCCGTAGAAGAGAGACCAGAAGACAAGTGCACAGAAGATGCGGAGGATGTTTTTGGAAAATAGGGTTTTGACCTGGACGTTGCGTCGGGGGTCGAGCATGAAGAAGCCGGTGAGCATGACAAAGAAAGGCACATCCCAGCGGGTGAAGGCGTTGATGGCGAGGCACTGGTTGAACCACGAGCTGCCGGGAATAACCTGCCCGTGGGCGATAAGGGAGCCTGATGAGTGGCATACGACAACAGCGGCACAGGCCACGATGCGCATAATGTCGAGGGTGTAGTTTCGTTGCATTGTTGCGGTTTTTTTGATATCAACCCCGGTTCGCGGCCTGGGTGAGACGGGAACCGGGGTTGGGGGTTGAAGGGTTTATTGTACGATGGTCATCTCGTCGACCAGGTGACGGGCGCCTGCAAACTTATCGATGATAAAGAGGCAGTAGCGGATGTCGAGGCTGATGTTGCGGCAATAATTGGGGTCGAAGAGGAGGTCGCTCATAGTGCCTTCCCAGCAGCGGTCGAAGTTGATGCCGATAAGTTGGCCATCAGCATTGAGCACGGGGCTGCCGCTGTTGCCGCCGGTGGTGTGGTTGGTGGCGATGAAGGCCACGGGCATTTGGCCTGCGGCATTGGCGTAGCGACCGTAGTCGTGGTTGTTGTAGAGCTCTTTGAGCTTAGGCTCCACCACGTAGTCGTAGATGTCGGGGTTCTCTTTCTCCATAATGCCTTCGAGGGTGCTGTAGGGGGTGTAGTAGACGGCATCCTTGGGACGGAAGCCCTGCACATGGCCGTAGGCCACACGGAGGGTGAGGTTGGCATCGGGGAAGAAGTTGGAGTCGGGGTACTGCTGCATCATGCCGCGGACGTAGGTGCGCATCAGGCGGTTGATTTCGCGCTTGTTCAGGTCGTAGGTGGTCTCTTTGTCGGAGGTGTAGGCGTAGGTGTAGGCAATATTGAAGAGGTCGAGGGCGGGGTCGGCATTGGAGAGGACTTTCATCCAGTCTTTGGCTTTGTATTTCTTGAGGAACTTGTCGTACTTCGACTTGTTGTTGAGCATCGACTTGTCGTAGATGTTCTCGAGCATGCGCTGCACACCGGCCTCGTCCTTGCCTTTCTTGTCAAGATAGGGTGCATAGCCGGCGCGCCACATAAGGTGGCACGGTCGACGGGCGAGTGGAGCTCGAAGTCGGCGAAGTAGGTCTCGTTGGCGGCAAGGAGCTTGTCGCATTCCACACGCGCCAGGCTGTCGTCGTTGGTGGTTTGCCGGGCCATGCTGTAGAGCTTGTAGGCGCGGTTCATGAAGTCGGAGGCCATGACGGCTTCGTTAAAGTAGACCCACTGCAGCTCGATGGGACGGATTTGCTCGAAAGCACGACCCATGTCGCGGAGCAGGTTCTTGTACTCGGGACGCTTGTCGGCCCATTTCTGGAAGACGGCTTCCTGTGCTTTCTTCTGCTCAACACCCTTGAGACGCTGGATGCCGAGGGTCTCGCCCTGCCACTTCTTCCATCCGTTGGCGATGGAAGCCACCTTCGAGGCGTATTTGAGGCGCTGTGCGGGCGACTGGTTCATGGCAGCATTGTAGTGCTTGAGACGGATGTCGCGCAAGGCAATGCGGATGGGATTTTCTTCAATGGCCTGAAGCTCGACCTGATGGTGGGTGACGTAGCGCTGGGTGGTGCCGGGATAGCCGAAGACGAAGGTGAAGTCGCCCTCGTCGACACCTTTGAGGGAGATGTCGAGATGCTTGAGCGGCTTGTAAGGCACGTTGGTCTTGGAGTAGGTGGCAGGCTTGCCGTCCTTGCCCACATAGACACGGAACATGGAGAAGTCGCCGGTGTGGCGGGGCCACATCCAGTTGTCGGTGTCGCCGCCGAATTTGCCAATATTGCTCGGGGGAGCGCCCACAAGGCGTACATCGGTGAAGACCTCGTTGATATACATGAAGTATTGGTTGCCGTAGTAGAAGGGCTTGATGACGGCTTTGTAGTGTGTGCCGGCCACGGCTTCGACGGAGAGGATGGCGATGTTCTGCTTGACGATGCGCTCGCGTTCAGCCTCGGAGGTCTTGTCGTCGATGCCTTCAAGCACACGGTTGGTCACATCTTCCATTCTCACAAGACGGGTTGCGGTGAGTCCTTTGCAGGGTATCTCCTGACTGCGGTCCATTGCCCAGAACCCGTGGGTGAGGTAGTCGTGCTCGACGGTGCTGTTGCTGGTGATGTAGTAATAGCCGCAGTGGTGGTTGGTGAGGAAGAGGCCTTGGTCGGAGACGAACTCGCCGGTGCATCCCTGGTTGAAAAGGATGACGGCGTCTTTGAGGCAGGCGTTGTTGATGTCGTAGATGTCTTTAGCGGTGATATGCATGCCTGCTTTCTGCATGGCAGCCTGGTTCTTGCCCAGAAGCATGGGAATCCACATGCCCTCGTCGGCCATAGCCGCGGGCAGCAGAAACACAATCATTGTGAAAAGGGAAAAGACTTTTTTCATAAAGTTAATAGATTTTATTGTTTTCTGATTTTTCTGATTATTCCGAGTACTCCGATTATTCTGAATTATAAGAGATTATTTTAACTCTTTCAGTGCCTGTGCGACGGCGGCAAGAAGGGGTTTGGTGGACACCTCGCTGCCAACGGCGTGGCGCATCCAGTGCTGCGGTGTGAGGCGGCCGGCGGGATAGATGCGCATAATCTCGTCGGCAATGTTCTTGCCCCTGAGCTGCTGCTCAAGCTGGAACTGGATAATGTGGCCATAGGGATAGTTGGGCAGGTAGAGGGGAGAATCGATCATGTGGCTGTAGATAGCCAGGATGGTGGAGTTCTCCTCACCGAGATAAGGCGCGAAGTACTTGTTCCACACCTGCTGCGCGATGGCGATAACCTGCTCTTTGAGTTGTTGGACGGTGGCGTCGGGATGGTCGTAGAGCCAACGCCAGGAGTACATGTCGACAAGCGACACACCCATTATCTCGTAGCATCCCCAGAAGATGTCGAGGGTTTCGAGACTCTCTTTTGCATTGTCGTTGTTCTTATAGCCGAGGAAATCGAGGTCGCGCGACTGGAAGACGAAGGCCAGCGCCTCGGTGAAAGCAGTGTTGGGCACGCCTTTCATGATGTAGTTGTCCACATCGTGGAGGGTGACGGTCTGCTCCACGTTGTGGCCGAACTCGTGGACGGCGATGTTGTAGCCTTTATAGTCCATGCCGTTTTGACCGATACGGGTGCGGAGGCGGGCATTGTCGCTGCGCATGTTGCTCTCCCATGCGTGGCCTGCACCGCGCGAGGGGTCGACGGTGACGTGGGAGCAGATGAACTGCGTCTTGTCGGCAGTGAAGCCCAGCTGCTTGAGGATGGAGGGCATGCCCTTGGTGGCAAAGGCCTCGCGGTCGGGGTAGAGCCGCTGTGTCTTCGCTGTAAGTTCATCCTCGTTGATGGTGCTGCGGCTCTTGAAGCCGTCGTACCAGATGTCGAAAGGCTCCAGTTTACGGCCTAAACGCTGCTCGATAAAGTGGGCCACCTCGCCCACTTCGGGAGCACTGAGGAAAGAGGTGAAGAGTTGTTCTATCTCATCGTAGCTCACCTCCATGTCTTGGTCAAACGCACGGGCGATGGCCGTGGGGTAGCGGGGATTGAAGCGGTCCACCTGCTGCATGGCGTGGAAGTTGTCGAGGAAATACCGATAGCGGGTATCGGGCTCGCGGTCGGGGTTGTCCTGCTTATGGCCCTGCGCGTCGACCAGGGTGTTGCTGTAAGGGTTCCAGCTATACTGGGCGTTGTTGATGACGCACTGGGGGATGCTCTGGTCGATGATGCGGCGCATCACCTGATAAATCATGCGCTGCTTGACCAAACCGCTGTCGCCCTCGTTGTAGTGGGTCTTGAGCTCGTCGCGCAGGCCCCAGTGGGTGATGAGAGCCATATCGGGGAAAAGGCGGTTGCCCTTGTCGTCGAGCAACTGTCCCATCATGATATTGTAGTTGGAGATGTAGTTGTCGGCGGCGGCCAGCTGGTTGGCCAGCTGCTGGTTGGCCGATGCAGGCACACGCGACGTGAAGAGGTCGCCCAGGCGGGCGTAAGCCCACTGGCGGCGGCTCCATTGGGCACCCATGCTGTTCTTCTCGTCGAGGGTATAGAAGGGGAAGTTGAGCACCACCACGAAGGCTATCTTCTGCTGGAACATATCGTCGTCGAAATGAGCGGATGGGTCGAAACCCCCGAACATCTCGTCGAGTGCTGTGGGTTCGGGACCCACCACTTGGAGCGGGAGTTTCAGGTCGACGCTGATTTTGTTGAAACAACCCCAAAGGCTCTCAAGGTTGGCCTGCAGGGTTTGTGCCATACGCCACAGGGCGGCGGTGTCGGCAACAAAATGCTCAAGGCAGAAAGACTGGAACTGCTCCGGGGTGCCGTCCTCTGCTGTCCACAGGGCGGCAAGCTGGGGAATACTGCGTTCGGCACGCGCTAGGTCGGTCCCGGGATGGGCTTTGGCAAGGGCCTGCAACGTCGCCTCTACTGTGACAGAGTCAATATTGCTCATAGAAGAAGTGGTGTTTTTGCGACTGCACGAGGTGCACGAAAGCAGCATGGCCACAAGCACAACACCCAGTGCAGATATGGTTTTGTGTAGTTTGAAATGATACGGATGATTCATAACAGTCATTTTAATGTTTCAATTTGCAAAGATACAAATATTTTTTCGTATCTTTGCAAATTATTTTAAAGCGGACGGAGGCAGGGGAAAACCTGCACACCGTCCGGTGAACTAAATTGTCTGTACACGATGCAAGTGTTTTTCGACTATCCGTGGTATGTGGCGGTGCTATGCGTGGCGGCCGGTGCGGCTTACAGTGTGGCTTTATACTGGCTGCACCACAAGAAGGCCGACGGCAACCGCAGGACTACCATAGCCCTGTCGGTGCTGAGGTTTGCGACGGTTACCATCCTCGCCCTGCTGCTTATGGGGCCTGTGCTGAAACGCAAAGTGAGCCGCGACGAGCGGCCCATGGTGGTGGTGATGCGCGACGTGAGCCAGTCTGTCCCCAGCGAGCAACAGGCCATCCCCACGGGCATCAAGGAGATGGAGAAGGAGTACGAAGTGGTGTACGACTCGTTCGGAGGCGGCAGCACCGATATTGCCGCCGCGCTGCAGTCGGTGGGCAACCGCTATGCAGGACGCAATGTGGGTGCCGTGGTGCTGATGAGCGACGGCATTGTCAACCGCGGAGCAAATCCCGAAGGAGCCGCAACAGCCCTCGGGGTGCCGGTATACACCGTCGCATTGGGCGACACCACCCGCCGGCGCGATGCCTGGGTGTCGGAAGTGCGATGCAACAGGGTAGCCTATGCGGGCAGCCAGTTCCCCATGCAAGTGTCCGTACGCGCCGACCTTCTGCAAGGCGAACGCGCCACCCTGACGGTGACGCACGAAGGCAGGACGGTAGTCTCCAAGCCCGTGACGTTTACCGACAATGGCTTCAGCCAAACGCTCGACATCACCCTCGATGCCGACCGCGCAGGGTTGCAGCGCTACACTGTCGCCCTGTCGCCCTGTCCCGGCGAGACCTCCACGGCCAACAACAGCCGCACGGTGGTTGTCGAGGTGTTGGACGGTAGGCGCAAAGTGGCCATTGTGGCCGCAGCCCCCCATCCCGACCTCGGAGCGTTGAAACAGGCTATCGAAAGCAACCCCAACTATGCGGTGGAGGTGTTTGCCTCGCCCCTCGGGGCCTCCACCCCCAAAGGCGAGCAGGTGAAGGACTGGGATATGGCCATCCTTCACAATATGCCCCGCGATGCCGAATGGCTCCGCTGGGTGCAATCGCTCCCAGCCACCCTGCCCCTGGTGTACATTGTCGGCACACAGACCGACGTGGCCCGTTTCAACACCCTGCACTGCGGCATGGAGATTACCGCCAAACGGAGTGTGACGGAGGAAGTGACAGCCAGCGGCAACGATGCCTTCACCCTCTTTTCCGTCGATGCCGACGTCCGCCGACGCGTTGAATCCCTGCCCCCGTTGGCAGCCCCTTTCGGCAACTACCGCACCGCACCGGGAGTGCAGCCGCTCTTCTATGCCAAAATCGGAGGGCACGCCTCCGACCGCCCCCTCATGGCTTTCGGCACCCAAGGCGACAGCCGTCGGGCTTACATCATGGGCGAAGGGCTGTGGCGCTGGCGGCTGCACAGCTACCTGATGACGGGCAGCCACGACGACTTCGACCAGCTGATAGAGAAACTGGTGGTGTTCACCTCCACCTCCTCCCGTCGCGACCGTCTGCATGTGACGGCCGAACGCATCTACCGTCAGGATGAACGGGTGACACTGCATGCCGAGTTCTACGACGACAACTGGCAGCCTACCAATCAACCCGAGGTGGGGTGCGACCTGACAAACTCCGGCACAAAAGCCACCAAGCACTACGACTTCCAACCCTCGGGCACCGGCTACGCCCTGCCCCTGGGGACCCTCGAACCCGGCAACTACCTGCTCCACGCCCGCACACTCTTCGGCGGGAAAGAATATACATGGAACGGCACCTTCGCCGTCGAGGCGCTCGACCTAGAACGCCTCAACCTGGTGGCCGACCACACCCTCCTCAACACCATCAGCCATACCACCGGCGGCAGGATGCTCCTACCCCACCAGACCGACAGCCTCACGGCGCTGATGCGCAACCGCGGCGACATGAAGGGTGTGCGCTACACCAACACCCAATACTCCCCCCTCGTCTCCCTCCCGCTTGTGCTGGTGCTTATCATCCTGCTCCTTGCCCTCGAATGGGCAGGAAGGAAATACCTGCTGAACAACGAATAGCCCGCATCATCCACCTCCCGAACGAATGTCGAACAAGTTGCAACAATAAAGAATAACCGATGCCGTCACACTTCATCCGCAATTCAGGCACGCTGCTCACGGGCAACGTTGTGGCGCAAGGGCTGGCCTTTCTCGCCTACGTGCTGCTGCTGCGGCTGTTCACCCCCGACGACTTCGGTCTCTGCAACGTCTTCTTCAGCTATACCGAGGTGCTCATCATCCTCTCCACCTGCAAATACGAGATGGCCATCGTGGTGGCCCCCGACGACAACGAGGCCTCCCTCCTCGCCCGGCTGGCCTTCCGGCTCAATGCCCTCCTCACCCTCCTGCTCTTCGCTGTGGCCGCAGTTATGGCCTTGACCGGCGTCACCCTCTCCAACCTCCCCGCCATCCTGCTGCTGCTCCTCCCCCTGCTGGTCTACTTCACCGGCACCTACCGCATCTACGTCTTCCTCTGCAACCGGCACAAGGAGTACCGCGCGCTCGCCCTCGGCGAGGTGGTCTCCGTAAGCGGTGGCACCGTCACCCGCATACTCTTCGGACTGCTTGCCCCCGTGCTCAACCTCTTCCACACCATCGGACTGCCCCTCGGCTCGGTACTGGGGAAGATGGCCGGCCACGCCTACCTGCACCATGTCGTGTGTCGCAAAAACCACTACTACCACCCCACCGCAGCACCCCTGCGTCCCATCGCCCGCAAATACATCAACTTTGCCCGCTACGTCATGCCCCGCGAGCTGGTCAGCAGCTTCTCCGCCAACCTCCCCCTCATGTGGCTGAGCCTCTATTTCGACAAACCCCTGCTCGGACTCTTCTCCCTCGCCCTCACCTTCACCCAGCGTCCCGCAGGCATCCTGGCCAACACCTTCGAGAAAGTGCTCTACCAGTCCTCCTCCGTCACCGTGCAGCAGCAGCTCCCCCTGCGGCGCAACATCCTGCGCTTCGCCCTCCTGCTGGGCGTCGGCGTCGCCGCCGTCGCCGCCGTCGTCTTCCTCTTTGCCGAGCCCCTGTTCGTCCTGCTCTTCGGCGGGCAGTGGGTTGGCACCGGCTACTATGTCCGCTGCCTCCTCCCCTGGATGTCCATCCTCGTCATCAGTAACTCGCTCTCCTTTATCAGCAGCATCTTCGGCACCCAACGGGTCGACTTCATCCTGCAGGTCGTGCAGCTGCTGCTGCGTGCCGTGGCACTCTATATAGGCATCCGCCAAGGCGACTTCCAGCTGGCCGTGCTGCTGTTCTGCATCGTCAGCGCCGTCGTCCAGGCAGTCCAGCTGGCATGGTACCTCTATCAGGTACACCGTTACGAACAACACCACACCTCCCCCTGTCACCTGCCCCATGAATCCTGACGGCCCAACCCCCTCCAGCCCCATGAAACAACGACTGCTCATCCTCCTCCTGCTCCTCAGCGCCACCACTGCGGCACAGACCCCCGACAGCTGCCGCCCCTTTGTGCGTTGGTGGTGGAACGGCGACAAGGTCGACACCCTCGAACTGAAGCGCGAACTGCACCTGCTCCACGAAGCGGGCATAGGCGGTGTTGAAATCAACCCCATCGAGTTCCCCTCCAAGCGGTGCGACTCGTTAGGCATCCCCTCCCTCACCTGGCTCGGCGAAGAATGGCTCGAGGCTTTGGGCTCCACCCTCCGCGAAGCCAAGGGGCTGGGCATGCAGTGCGACCTCCTCGTCGGCTCCGGCTGGCCCTTCGGCATGGAAACCCTCCCCATGGAATACCGTGCACAAGTGATGCTCACTTACGCAATCCCTGTGGACCTCTCCGAAAGAAAGACCTTCACCATCACCCGGCAACAGATATTCGATGCCGTCGACCCCAAGGTGACGGAACCCAACCCCGACCGGCAGTTCGAGCTGGTAGACCTCTTCATCGTCCCCGACAGCATCACCGACATCAGGCAGATGATAAAACCATTCCTATCGGGAAAAATGGATTCAGTCACAATGAAAATTGAAAACTCAAAATTGATAATAGCGAATTATCCGGATGCAGAAACAAACTCTCAATTCTCAATTCTCAATT
>JAEEGJ010020859.1_pt1 | contig 14186 bp, 9 predicted proteins | sample 8958761 | NCBI WGS metagenome assembly JAEEGJ01 (sample SAMN16246546, study PRJNA631951) | gut metagenome | biome: gut microbiome; feature: rumen; material: RS-attached | host: Bos | place: Iran: Karaj | collected 2018-10 | reverse complement strand
GATGCTGTTGCCGTCCCATACCAGTCCCCAGCCGCCTTTCACGGCGTCGGTCTTTTCTGGTTCAAACATACCGCAGTATTTTATGCCGTCGCTGGCACCGGTGTCAAGGTTGCCTTTCATGCCGTAGAGCCTCAGCGTGATGTCTTTCAGTCCGCCCTGCTTGATTACATGATGCAGGAAATCGCTTTTGGCGAGGTTGCCGGCAAACACCACTTCATTGCGTAGTGGCAGGATGTCGTCGGCGTTGGTCATGGGGCTGTCGCTGTAATAGTCGAAGAGCATCATGGTGCGCATGGGCGTTGTCACACCGATGGAGCGCAGCTTCTCCTCCATTGCGGGAGTGTGCACCAGCAGCAGCGAGGCGTTGTTTAACTGTCGCACCTCTTCTGTCGTGACATTGAAGCGTATGCTCTGCACGTCGTGGATGACGAGTATCACCCTTACCTTCTTCTTCAGGCACTCGGTGGCAATATGCTGCATGTGGCACAGATGGAAATCCTGTATTGCCACGGTGTCGCCTTCCTTCACGTCTTTCAGAAATCTGTTGGCCTGTCTGATGGCTATCCAGTGTGTCAGTATAGGATAGTGGTGGTATTTTCTGCTTTTTCCCCAGGAATATCGGTAATTGAGGATATTGCGCACTTCATAGCCGCAGTCGGAGAAGGTATGCATGACATCACGCCGCGCCTTGCCTTGCGCGTTCACCTTCTCAGAAGTATTGAGTTTTACGAGGTCGTTGATGAAATAATTCATGCAGTTCTTTAGTTTACGGTTTACGGTTTACGGTTTACCGTTTACTGTTTACTGATTGGGAAAATATAGTATTTTTGCAGCAGGAATTTTTGAATCCTCCCTCCCACTGAGCATTTTAAAACAATTATTAACCCAAAAGTAATCGCCAGGTTGCTTTTTTGAATTGTATTAATTTATTGATTTTAAAATGTTTAACGATATGAATGATAAAAGAATTGAAACTAAAAACGCACCAATTGAGACTGGAAAATTCGGTCCAGTTTACAGACAATTTGCAGGAAAACCCAAGGAAGCCATAATATTTCTTCGTGAGAATAAAAATGGAGAATGCATTGCAGCTTTACATCGAAACGATATCGGAGATATTGATATAGTTTGGGGTGAAATTTCCGACCCGGTCAAACACAAAGGATTTGGATTAGCCCATATAATAGACAAACATGAGTTGGAAATCAATCGTCTTGGATTCAATATTGAAGATTTTATACCAATTGTTGTTCAGTTTGGAAATTTCAATCTTAAAAAATCGGATGATCAGAAAAAAGTGTTTGAAAGCGAGACATTTAGATTTATTATTGCATTGGAAAATAGCTCGAACGGAACAACCAAAAAATGGTTACTGACAGCATTTGATATAATAAAAAGACCGAAGTAAAACCTCGGTCTTATATTGTTCGTCACTGTCAAAAACATCGACGCTGACAGTCTTCGTTACCTACGCTGTATGGTAAAACGACCCTGCAAAAATACAAACTTTTTTCAATCGCGCAGCCGGTTTTTGAAAAAAAGTTTAGAGTTTCCTCACTCCCCCGCTATACTCACGGATATAAAGTCCGTAATCGGTATAGACCTCGATGTCGCGGCCATTGGAGGCCAGGAGGATGTCGAGGATGTGGTGCCCGTTGAACTCGGTGACGCGGCTCCAGCTGTTGCTACCAACAGTTGCCCGTTGCAGCTGCCGATCGTCGTTAGGATTGATGCGGTAGATGAAACCGCCTATTTTTACTGCTTGTGCCATTTCTCATAAAAGTTTTGAATAACACTGCAAAGATACAAACTTCTTTTAATCGTGCAGCAGGGGTTTTGAAACAAGTATACCGTTTACAGTTTACCGTTTACGGGTTGAGGTTCTTCGCTCCGTCGGTGGCAACTTTTTCAGGATAAGAAATCCTTTCATTTCTTGTTACTTTTTTCTTGACAAAAAAGTAACCAATTTTGCGAATGTCGAATGCAGAGCCAAGTTTACTTGAGCTATGCTGAGACAAAGCAAAATCAGTAAAACTAAAAAGTCAAGTGCCATACAATGCTCAGCCGCCGCCGTATGGCGCGGGCCGATGCTGTGAACCACGTGGGGGCAATAACATCGCCATAGATTTTCGCCTGATGAAGATTTAGGATGCGGTTGGTGTAGTTGGAATAGGTTTGTTCCATGGTATAAAAGCTAAGTTGTGGGGGAATAATTATTAATTACTACGATGGTATTGTATGTGTCTCATGAGAAAAACTTTATAAACTATTACCATATTTATCCAGCCATGCCTGAGCTGCATCACAATCGTGACAATGGGAACGAAGCAAGGTCTGAAACTTAACGGTGTGTTTCATAATTACCGTATGACAAAGCTCATGAATTATCACGTAATCTATAACAAATTCAGGAGCTTTTATAACTCGCCAATTGATAGAAATGTTTTTCTCATTGGAGCAATTTCCCCATTTCTTTTTCTGACTTCTGATATATAACTTATTGTATGGCAACAACAATGATTCTGATAGTGTCTCAACTCGTTCATAGATATACTTTTTCGCCACTGATTTCAACCATTTTTCTTGAACGGCCTTGTCAAGCAAATCTCTTTTTGCCTGAATGGTCTTGCTTTCGTGATTGATTATCACTTTGTTCTGGTATTTTGAAGAATAAAAATATGAATATCTGTTTCCAAACATCAGAATCTCATTGCGACGTAGTTGAATTTTTGATTTTTGTTTGAAATACTCCTGCTTTGACGCAATCCACTTTGCTTTTTTCTCAAAAAGACGCTCTATTTCCTCTTCTGTAAAAGAAGTTGGGACATAAAGCTGCACCACACCGTCTTCACAAACTTTAAGACGTGCGTTTTTCACATCTCTTCGAGTTACTATATAGTTTTCAGGCAACATCTTAATTCAAACTAAAATTCTTGACAATTGAATCCATCATCGTTTGATGCAAAACGTCTTTGTCGTATATATCCAAAGCATCAAATTTGTCGTTTGCAGCCAACAACGCCACCTCACCTAAAAGCCTGTTGTACTCTTGATTTACCTCTTGCCATCCGATGTAAATTTTCGACTGAATCTTTACCGCCAACTCATTTGCAAACTCCCTTGCAAGTTTCTCATCGAAATTTGGAAGTTCATTCTTTAAAATCTGATATATCTCAAATGTTCCCTTATTGTCGAATCCCATCTTTTTCGGAATTTCAACTGCTTCATCGACTTCGGTATAAAGTTCGCTGAGTTTATTGATAAGTTTCTCGATCTCAATCGTGTTGGCATTCTTCAAACGGATAAGAGCATCCAAACGGTCCTGAAATTCGATATAGATAGCACTGTTATTCTGATTTGTACGAATCATTGTCTCGATGTCACGAATGATTTTCTCGGCTTTATCAGCTGGCGAAAGCTTTGTCTCCTGAAGTTTTGTTAGATAATCGGAATCGATGGCAATTTCCGGCAAATGACCGCGGAAATTCAACAAAACCGAGCTCTCTTCGAGCAATTTTCTCGTCTGGGCAGCATAAAAATCAACGTCGAAGCTGATACGTCGGAACTCTTCAAGATAAAGCTCATAAATCGTCACTAACCATTGGTATTTATTGCGAAACGGACGCAATCCCGGATTCGGACTAATAGATTCCCAAAGCTGAACCACCCGATGGAAACTATTTTCGAACTGACCTTGGTCAATCTCGCTCAACTTGCGAATAATCGCAATCTCACATTCATAACTGTCTTCAAGCTTGATTTCCGCAAAGGGCTTAAATGCTTTGTCCAATTCTTTTGGAAACACCTCTAGCAAGGCATCCACATCTTCAAACTCGCCAATATCCTCCGGATCGTAATTCAAGGCTTCTTTGTAGTTTTGGAAAACGCCGACATAATCGACAATGCGACCAAACTCCTTTGAGAGCTTGTTCTCACCTTCGCCATAGTCATACGGACGATTAGTACGAGCCACCGCCTGCAAAAGATTATGGTCACGCAGCGGACTGTCCAAATACATGGTCTGCTCGATTGGTGCATCAAAACCAGTGAGCAACATGTTGCAAACAATGAAAATCTTCAAGTTGTTGCCTTTGGCTTTTTCTTCATCGGTAATTCGTTTTTTGAAGTTGTCAATCAGGCGTTTGCGTTCTTTGTCGTCAATATAAAATGGCGAAAAGAGATCGTAACGCTCACTCGTCTCATATTGTCCTGTCGAAAAGATAATGCGCAATTCCGACGGATCGAAATAATTAAGCAACTCGTTGTAATACAACACACAAGCCTCTTTGTCGATTGCTACGACTTGAGCCTTAAAGCCTTGAGGTTCCAATCGTTCACGATAATCTTTGGCAATATCGGCAGCCAAAATCTTAATACGCTCTGGCTTCTTCATCAAAGTCTTCCAAGGCTGCACACGCTGTTCTACCAGCCGCTTCTGGTCTTCTTCAAGGTCGGCTGTAATTTCGGCATAGCCTTGTTTTAGGTTTTCCTTGTCCAAGAACCATTCCGACGGCCCCAATGTATAACGGATGGGCTTTGTAGCACCGTCGTTTATAGAATCGATTACACTATATTTGTCAAGATAATATTCAATCTTGCCATTATCATCTCTCACTCCAAACTCCTGATGTGTCTTAGGAATCGGTGTCCCTGTAAAAGCAAAACGTTTGGCATTCGGCAGCACCACACGAAGCTCCATCTGATAATCGCCATATTCCGTGCGATGAGCTTCATCGATAAGCACCACCACATTGTCACGCTCATCCTTAATTTCCCCTAACTCCCTGAATTTCTGAACGGTAGTGATGAATACTCCGGCAGGTTTGTTTTTAAGGATGTTTTTCAGATCGCCGACACTCAGCACGATACGTGCATTCGGAAACTCGCAATCGAAAAACGTGTCGCCCATCTGGTCTTTCAAATCCTTGCGGTCAACAACGATAAAAATTGTCGGGTCTGACAAAACATCTGTCTTGCGCAGTTTGTAAGCCGTATAAAGCATCGTGAGCGACTTACCCGAGCCTTGAGTATGCCATATCACGCCTTGTGCCTTGTCGGAATTCACAACACGGTCAACAATCTTGTTGGCGGCACGCAGCTGCTGATAACGCGCCACTTTCTTGATAATCTTGCCGTTGTCGCGCTCGAATACAATAAAATGCTGCAATATGTCGAGCACTCGCTCTGGCTGCAGCAATCCGATGATTCCGAACTTCATCTGTTCAAGCAGCTGACCATTTGGCAAACGCTCAACGTCGAAATGCATCAGACCATCTTTTTCGTCTTTATAGGTACGGCACAGTTCGTTTTCGGAATGCAAGAGCGGATTGTCGAACTTATCAGCGATGACCGAATCCTTCCATTCGCTGAAATAAGATGCCGACGCCCCAGGTATGCCGTATTTGCTCAGTCTGCCGTTGCATGCCACGCCAAACAGATGGCACATAAACAGTTTCTCGCTGCGGCGGTCGTATGTCTGAAACTGACGCACGCCCTCGAGCCAGTTGGTGCCACGTCTTGCACACTGCTTCGCCTCAATAGGCACCAGCGGGATGCCATTGACCAGAAGACAGATATCCGCCCTCACCTGCTGCACAGCATATTGGTTTGTCACGACAAGGCTGTTTTGCCAGATGTCGTTTAAGTCGATGAAGCGGACTGTGCGGTCCTTGCGGTCGATAGTGACGGTTACGCCATCTACAAGCTGGCTGAGAAACTTCTCATTGCCATCAATCGGTATTGGGTTACGCAGGTTGTTAAGCAAGGTGTCAACCGCCATCTTAGCTGCCGACTTGCTTATGCCATTCAGCTTCATCACCTGTTCCACCAATATCGGCTCCACCACCGCATTCATCTGCAGTCGGCTATATGGTTTCAAATCCTCCGCCGAACGGTATGTCCAACCCAACTGGGTCAGCCATTCGGTGACTTTGGATTCAACAGATTTGGATTCGGAGAGTTTAGACATAGTATTAGAAATTATATGTGATACTGATACAGTTTAATGGTACTCAAACTATCTGTGACTAAAACAGGATTACAACACATACCATGCATTCCAATCAATGTGTCAACATTAGGATGATGGTATCTATTCTTCTCTCCTACAGATATAAAGCCCCGACTAGCATATTCATACATCTGAGGATCAAAGTTGTTTCTTGAGCCATGATGTGGTACTTGTATTGAACTTATAGTTTTCCAATATGGGGCATAAAAATATTTTAAATTTTTAAATTGGTTTTTTGTGTCAAAATCTCCAGTATAAAGACAATTAGGGCTACAAAGTCTTCTATATTTTCCACAATGATGATATATCATTTTATCATAACAACAATCACAATAATCAGAATATAAATGAGGGCTTGCCATACCTGAAAACAATGTCATGGAATAGGCATTATGGTTTTTCTCAAAATAATCATCATAGATTTGTTTACATTTCTTTAATCCTTCTTTATGAACTATATCTATGAGATCCTCAAATCCAAAATCATAATTTATTTTTAACTTCCCTTTGAAGAAATTATAAAACCCCTTATCATAATTACTATTAATTGGGGGATTATACGGTATGAACAACCATTCTTTCCCTAAATGTATCTTGACACCAGATTTGATAGATGTCATTTTAATCATTTTCAATAAATCAATGTCATAATCCCCAACTATTTCTTCACCGATCCGATCATCTCCATTTGAATGAGACACTCTTATGATCTTTGTTTCACTTTCGGTATAATAATCCTCTGATGACAACAATTTATTAATAAAAGAATTTATACCAGACACACCTGTTGGATTCTTCAAAGCATTATACAAAAGAAACTCCAAGTGTTCGTCTTTAGTTAATTGAGGAAGAATCAAGCATTTAACATTATTATGTGTTAAAAGGTATTCAAGTCCATTTATATGATCATCGTGCATGTGAGAAATAAATACAGCATCAATTGTTCTTTGTGTGTAATAATTATCCAAATATTCTCGCATTGATGTATTATTATTCCCACCACAATCATATATTACATTAATTTCATTAGAGCCATCAACTAATCTCTCTGAATAAAACCCGCCCTGTCCCACTGGATGAATAATTCGTGTCAGTTCCATAGCCGTGTTATTATAGTTTGTCATTATAATGTTCCCAAAGTCTACCATTATTATAAAAACTGCAAGGTTATAAATATTGCACTAGTATTCTAATCATTCTTTGTTTTACGATCAGACATGTTTCTACTATCAGAAAGCTGTTTTATAAAATCACTTTTATTCTTCACTTGTTTAAGCTGTATTTTTAAATCTGTTATCAAATTTAAGTAATCTTGATCCATTTCTTTTGATTTTGATCGCATATAATAATACAAAATCAATTTAATTACGCCCAAATCCTTAACATATTTGTATTTATTATTTTTAAGAAATTTTTTCATTAAATCAAAACTATCCTTGCCTTTTAAATCTGCATAAGTAAAGATGTCCAAAAACTTTTCATATTCCGATATATTCAGATTTAATGCATGAGTGTCGATTTTTGCTTTCACAACAAGTTTTGTTTTTTCACTACCAATCCAATCAGAAATGACAACTTGTTGTAAAAGAGGTAATATCCTTATAAAAACATTAAAATCAATATTTTTGGGAAAACCATTGGGTGTTCTATTATTCTTTAGATAATAATAAACCAATGCAGCCCTAGTATATAACAATAAAGATATAGAACTGGTCATAATATTCTGTAAAGCATTTGATCTTAATGATTGATCATCAATATCTTCAAGATTTCTAAATATAAGAGCTGCAAACTTTAATGTTTTATCCAACGGACAGTCTTTAGTTTTTTCCCTTTTCTCTATTGAGCGTTTGATTGGAATATTTTTTAGTTCTTCATCATATATCTTTTCCAATTCCTTCTCCGTTGGTTTCTTTTTGATTGCTTCCATACTCAAACTTTCAGAAAGAGACTTTCTTGTATTTAGAAAAATATCTAATTTCTCAAAATTTTGTATAACATCTTGATTATAATCCACAAACACCGATGAAAGAATTTGTTGGCTTAACTGCATCAATTTCACATCATCAGTTTGTAATCCTGAATAATAAACTATCTCATCAAAATAATTTAAACACGAATCAGATGTAAATACTTCTATACGGAACTGTTCATCAAATGTTATTAATAATGCCAAAAAATATCTGTACAAGAAATCAAACTTGAATTTTATATACTCTTCATCATTAAAAGACAATATACCCCTTCTCACCAAGTCATCAACAATAGCTTGGGGTTTCAGGTCACTTCTACCTTTTAAATAAGATGAAATAAAATTCAACAAATCAGAATATTTAAGTCTATAACTAAAATTCTCATCTCCATTAGTTTCCATTTCTTTAGCAATATATGCCAATAATCGAATTTTGTTTTGATAATTAAATTTGTTTTGGTATACATTTTCAAAATGAGCCTTCTCCAATAGATTTTCAACGACTTGTTGAACTAATATGGAGTTATTAATTGGGCTCTTTTCTTGTTTATCAATAATCCATAAAAACAGTGTAACTGCCAATGGTGTACGAGGTAATGACAGTGCTTCAAAGTTCTTAATCAAATTATTGATTCTTTTTTTGTATTCATCAGTTTGTTCTGGAAACCATTTTTTGATTAAGCTTTTTATCTGTTGAGCTTTAAAATTTTGAATATAAACAACATTAAAATTAAAAACATCATTATAATCCAAGAAATCTGTTGGCAACATATTCTCAAGGATTTGTTCTTTAGCTGCAATTATTCTATTATTAGGGTTTTGTCGAACAAATTCTATTACTTTATCCAATTTAGCCTTATCATCAAATGCTATGTCATCTATTAATAAAACAATTTTATTTTGAGAGAACAAATCACGACATTCTTCCGATGAAATTGAAAGATAATCTCTTACAATTTGAGATATCCTTCTATTACCCAATTCATTAAAAGACATGTATACAGGAATAAAATCATCGTTTTTATATGCCTTCGTAAACTCGACCATCAGTTTATTTAACAAAGTTGTTTTGCCTGACTCTTTTAAACCATATATTAAATAATTCTCAGTACTATTAATAAAGTCCTCCATATGATAATATATAATATCATCAGGATTACTATGGGTCTCTGGGATATTACTTATGATAGGCTCGACGAATAAATCCTCTATTTTACATGGAATATTGGGGTCTAATCCATATGTAAAAAGATGCTCGTCAACATTATCAAATCTCACATTCTCTAATGTGTTCAATGATTTATCGACAATGCCGGTTTTTAGAATCTGGTTTTCATCAGGATATGAAATGCTAATACAACCACTATCTGAACCAATATCAGTATTCGAAACAAATTTCTCATGATCCGATAAATACTTTCTATACTTAATCGTTGTTTGTCCACCTTTATTGAAATTTATAATAGAATATCCATTAGTATACTTTGCGTCTGAAAAATCTGCAACCGAAGCATTGCTTTGAGATTTTAACAATGTACCATGAAAGTTTCTAGTAAAATCAATATCAAGTTGGTGTTTATGTCCAATTAACAAAACATCAAAATGTTTATAAAGAATAGGTTTTATTTTATCTCGATCTTCTTTTATTATATCCTCAAATGGATGATGCATCACAGCAATTTTAATATCCGTACCCTTTAAGAATGATACAGCTGATTCAATCTGTTTTTCACCAATTATTAAACTTCCATCTTCATTTTCTTTTGATGAACGCCAAGAAGAGTTTAGACAAGCAACTCCAACATTATTTTTGGTTATGAAACATGAATCGAAATTGCTTAATTGTTTTATCAATTGTGATTCTTGATAAAATGCTTCCTCAAATGTTTTAAAATCTTCCAATCTGTCCAGATATTTACTACTCTCTCTGTTTTTTACAATAAAGTCATTGATACCATCGATAGTTGAAACAATTGACGTAGTTCCATTTTCAATTATTGTATCAACTTTCCCTCTATTAACATCATGGTTTCCGGGCACAAAGAAAAACTGATCATTAGTAACAGACAATCCATCACATAATTTGTCAACAAAAACTATCTTAAAATATTCGAAAGCAGCTTCTGTATTGGAAAAATTATATCCTCCTTTATCAATTAAATCTCCAGATATAACAAAAATACAGTTTTTAGTATCGACATTTTGTTCCTTTAAATCAGCGATCAAAGCATCTACTAATTGTTCCTTTTTTAATGATATTGGATTTGAATCCAAATGAAAATCTGAAATATGAATGATCTGTACCATATTATTGTTTTTTATTATTTTATTCTAACTACTCCTGTTAATAAATTCTGCATCAAAGACTTCTTCAGCCTTTCAAGGATGATGATTTTATTTTGTTTTTTTCTTTGCGATTTAGCAACACTCGCAAACTTGTTAAAAATTCTTTTCTGTTCCTCAATATCTGACGGCAAGAGGAATCTGAAAGAGCAGTATTCACGAGAATTGATATTTGGCTTCGCACCAACTCGTTTCATGGCGATTTTAAATGCTTCAAAGAATTCTGATTTTGCAATCAAATCAAAGTATTCTGGTAGCACCTTGGTTTTATCAAAAGTAAACTTGATTAAATAGCCAGCATAAACGGCTGGCCCCATTTCTTTCTTGTATAACAGAGATTTACCCACTGTATCGCCAGTTCTTGCAAAAAGGAAATCGTCTTCTTCCAACATATACTTTGTCGTATTATCGCCATCCATGCTTGCTTTCCCGTCATCCAAAAGCTGACCAAAATCGTCAATATCTGTAATTCTTATAAAACGAGGTTTTGTCTCATCGAAAGCAATTGCTGACGCATTCGCACCATAATCTCCAGAATTCAAACAGACATCTTTCAACTTTTTTACCTTCCACCCTATCGGCACCTTCCCGAACTTCTCATCCACATAAAACTCATCCTCTTTTCGCAGGGTGCCGTCGGGTTTCATACGGCCGGAGAGTAGGTTCTGCATCAGGCTCTTTTTCAGGCGCTCGGCGGCGGCTATGCTGCCCTGCACCGCCGCTATCGCCTCGTCAACCTTCGAGAGAATGGCGGCTATGGCGGTTTGCTCATCAGGAGAAGGTTTGGGAAGTGCCACCTTTATATATTGCTTCCAATCCAAATTCCTAATTCCCGTTGTCTGCGATTGCATTCCTGCCGTAATGCCCATTTCGTACATCTGTTGAAGACAATAATAAACGAACTTGGCGTTTACTTCATCATTCAAACTTATTCTTTGGATAAAATTGGCGAAAGCGTAATCGGTTTTCGCCATCTCATCTGTAATAAACCCAACTCGCCCAACAGGTTGTGTCTCACTACCACCGCTTCGTTCTATCAAAATATCAGAAGCATGCAACTTCTTTTCCTCAAACTTCCGCTTTGACAAAGTACGATAAGCGATGTCCGACAAATCCAATTTTCCGTCATTATTGAAATTAGTGCTTCGAATAACACCAATGGCATCTTTGTCAGGCTCGCTTCCCCAATCGCCAGCATCGTTTTTCACAAGCATGGATTTCAACTGAAATGTATCGAAATCGCTGCAAACAGTTCCTATTTTAGTCTGTTTCTCCATCATTGTTCCTTGTCAATTGTTCCTTGTTCATCCAATCCTCGTGCTTTTGCGGCTTCCAAGGACTTGTGAATCTGATGTATCAAGACCTCTCTTGGCGGCAGCTCCGTCATGTATTGCGCCACCTTGATGCCCGACTTGTCGAGCTGTAGCAACTCAATCTGTTCCTCGCCACCTTCCGTGCATAGCAGCAGACCGAGGGGCGTTTCTTCCCCTTCCTCCATCTCGTATTGCTCCAACCAACGCAGATAAAGCTCCATCTGTCCCTTATACTGCGCCTTAAAGCGGCCAAGTTTCAAATCGATGGCAATAAGACGATGCAGACGGCGGTGATAAAACAACAAGTCGAGATAAAAATCCTCGCCATCGATGATCATCCGCTTCTGCCGTGCCACAAAACTGAAGCCATTACCCAACTCGATGATAAACTGCTCCAAGTGGGCTATCAGGCTATCCTCCAAACTCTTCTCGCTATACATGCCTTTCAACCCCGTAAACTCAAGGAAATAAGGGCTCTTGAAAACCAAGTCGGGCGAAAGCACATTGTCATCGCGCAGTGTTGAAAGCTCTTTCTTGATGAGTTCGTCGGGCTTGTTGGCAATTGCAGTCCGCTCAAAAAGCATTCCGTCAATCTCCTTGCGAAGATGGTCGCGGCTCCATCTTTCGGATGCAGCCATAGTGATATAAAACACTCGTTGAAGGTCATCTTTAAGGGGTAGAACTTCTACAAAATGCGACCAAGATAATTGTTGCGCCGCCCGCGCAACAATTTGTTCATCTGGAAAAAGCATTGCGAATTTCATCATTCTTGTGATGGAACTCTTTTCAAATCCCTTCGTTCCAAAGTCTTCTTGCAATTGTCGCGCCACTGATGCGACAATTTGCTTGCCGTACTCGGCGCGTTGATTACCAAGTATTTCGCGATTAACACGTTCGCCTATATGCCAATACATCATGGTGAGTTCGTAATTGGCAGTAGCAGCTACACGCCCACGTGCCTGCTCTATAATCTGACGCAAATCCTGTATCAGAGATTGTGAACACGTATTCACAATTGAATTGTTTGTTTCTATATCCTTCATATTTATCCCTTTCGTGTTTATTGGGGCTATTAGTTTTCGATTTGCAAAGTTACACATTTTTTGTTTTTCTCTACTATCTTAGTATGTAAAATCTAGAAATGTTACGCTTTCAAACACAATTTTTCTTCTTCCATCTTACTTCACATTATTCCTCCCCCACTCCTTCCACCTTATTATATAATAATAGAGCCACACGATGGTGGTTCTAAATAGATCTGTTCCTACGTTCTCAGTAGGAAACAAGCATTATGTTTGGTAATGTCAAAATAATATTGTACCTTTGCACCAAACATCAAGAGCAGTCATCTTCGGATGGACTCGCCAACCGAGTTTTGGAAACCACGGTGGTAAGTACGATGTGGTAGTATTAACTTCAAAAACATTCCAAATTATGCAAAATCACATTTATTACATTCGTTATGCATTGCGATTTGCTGATATGCAAATCCCAGAGTTAGTAACCGTTTTCAACTCCCAAGTCCAGAACCGCGGCTGGTCCTCCATGCGAGCCTGTCACAACCAGGCACTCATCGACGAGTTCCTGCGTCGAGGCATTGATACTTCCGCTATTACCGATGGCCACACCATCACCTTCGCCCACCCCGTCACTTATGACCTACAAGAAAACAAGCTGACCATCATCAGCTAATTCCCCCGATATATAATAAGGTACTCCGCCCCCTATGCCGTCTGCTCTGGCAAAAGGGCGGAGTTTCTTGTTCAAGAAAAATGTCACCTGTCCTTTATGGCGCTGGTTTACTTATCTCCAATCATTAATATTTGAATATGCCTCAACCTTGTCCTCTATGCTATCTGGCAGTGCAGGAAAGAAGTCTATGCCTGTAATACGTTCCACTTCATCAACAGTGTTGACATATTCGTCCTTCTTTTTTGTTCCTTCGTTGTTTCTTACTATAAAGCCTATTGCCTTTGGTGTACCATGTAAACAAAGAACAACCTTATAGAAAGCTTCTGGCACCACAACTTTGTTGGTCCCAATCACTTCATGCTCTCGGTTCAAATATAACGGACCACAGGCAATGTAAACATCATGGTATCTTTGAGCCCATCTTCTACAATCCTGCTCGACTCTGTTCCATAAGCCACTATTTAAATTCCTATCTTGTGGGCACATATTTGTTAAAAGGAAAGTTTCACTCATAGCATCAGCATCCCATTTGTTATCACCAGCTGGACACATGTGTCCTCTAGACCATGAACTTCCTCTATAATCCTCGTTAGTAGCTCTTGGTGCAGGAACATCATAATCCTCTCTATAATCATTTGACCTAGCCCATTCCCCATCTGCGTGATTTGCCGGCAAATGCCATGCAACCCAGTTCGGACATTTCGTTTCTTTATTATAAGAAACTGTGTAGGCTTTTCGATTAATGATTTGTTCTGGAACATCTCTGAGAATCTTTGGAATCTCTATGGAATTAATAACAACTGTTTTGGGGGCTGTTTCTACATCAGTTTCATCTTTTACTTCTACATTCACTTCT
>JAEEGJ010020857.1_pt1 | contig 14186 bp, 16 predicted proteins | sample 8958761 | NCBI WGS metagenome assembly JAEEGJ01 (sample SAMN16246546, study PRJNA631951) | gut metagenome | biome: gut microbiome; feature: rumen; material: RS-attached | host: Bos | place: Iran: Karaj | collected 2018-10 | reverse complement strand
ACCGCGGTGACCGCGGTGACCGTCGCGGCGGCGAACGCCGTGGCCGTCGCGAGGAGTAATCCTCCGATTGCACGTCATTCCCGGCTTGACCGGGAATTTCGCTCAACGTATGAGGGGCCGGCCCGTTTGGGCTGGCCTCTTTTTCGTCATGCCCGGCTCGACCGGGCATCTCTTCTATTCGGGGGTTCCTTCTTGACACACCCCTGTCTGCGTAGCCTGAAAGCCCCTTCACATCCGCTACGGCTACCCGCACAAGCCGCCCCGCAAAAACTCCGTGAAGGGGCTTCCCGGCCACGATCTCTCGGACAGGCCTGACCGAGCCGGCTGGCTGCTGGCTGCTGTCCATAGAATGCGTTTTCGGAGGCCTACAGCCACTTTATGGCCAAGATATCGGAGAAAGAGGCTATTTACCGGCCACAGAATGATTCGGAAGGGGGGAATCCTCATTCTGTGGCCGAAGTTATCGCTTCGGGTCGTACTCCATGCAAAGGCATCGGCTGAGCTGGGCTTCGGTGATGGTTTTTCCTGCGAAAAGGGGATCGTTTCGCTGGTAACGGGCTGATTGGTTCTTTTGCCGGAGCCATTCATAGAGTTTGACCCGTTTGTCAAAGGGGATATCGTAAATGGAGACAGATTCCGGGTTCGACGAAATCTTCGGCAGAAGGCGTTCATCTATCAACCGACAGAGTTCCAGATCAGTCATCCAGCTATGACTGTTCCTTCCCAGCACAAAAGCTTTCGTCTGGTTAGGATCAAAGCCGGGGACACCGGCTTCCACTCTTTCCAGCGTAATCGGTTCCGTTTGATTTTCTTCTTTTTGTACCCGAATATCTTCTTCATAGGAAAACCGGTTCATCTGATACAGGAAGTTTCGCGGGGAAATGTATAGTTCCTCGACATACGCCGTGTCCAGAATGTCTTCCGGAAGCAACAAGCCGGATTCGTCCATACGGAACTGCTCCGGTACATCAACATTCGACGGCAGATAGCGTCTCCGCCTGGAAGGAGACAGCAATACCGGTTCCTTATACTTCCCCAAAGACTTCTGGAAAAAAGCATTGGCCGAACAATGGGGATAATCGAATGGCGTTGCCGCCAGACCATGATGCAGCCCTTGCCGGTTGACATAATTCAAAGCGGCTATCGTATGATGCAGTCCTTCTATTTCCATTAGAAAGTATTGCTTTTCCCCCAACCTTCCCTTCCGCCTGTACTTGGTATTGAAATAACGGGAATACGCGTTCCTGTTTCGATACATCAGTTCCTTGGCATTGTCTGTCTGGGCCATACTATGATGGTGTGTCGACATTCGCCCTTCTGCCAGGGCACGTGATTCGGTCGTCAACGTAGCCAGGGCAAAGCAATTGAACCCCATAACCAGGTCGGCCTCGTTTCTATACAAAACTTCGTCGTGGGACGAAAGACAAAGATGAACAGTCTTTCTCATCGCATTCCTCCTCTTTCTTCATTTATCTCCAACACACATCCCGCTCCGCGAACCATTCGCCTCGTCAGGAATGCTGTCTGAACGGCCATACTTTCAGCAAAAATCATGCACGACCACCTATATGGCCATAGAATGGGCGTCCAATTGGGAAACGACATTTTATGGCACAAACCGGGCAAGATGCAGTGATGATGTACAATCGCTGCAATTTTGTTATATTTGCAAGACGGACGTCTTTTGTTTTGCCAAATACCTTCAACCTATGAAAAAGATACTGTTTTTCCTGGCAGCTGTCGCCCTCGTGGCGGCCTGCGGTTCGCCGGCGGCGGCCCCGACGGGGGGACTGAAGCACGTGTCCCCCGAATCGATGGGGATGAACTCCGAAAAGCTCAACCAGATCGACCGCGAGGTGGCCGTAGCCATCGAAGAAGGGAATATCCCCGGCTGCGTGGTCTCGGTCGTGCGCGACGACAAGATCGTGTTCCTGAAGGCCTACGGCAACAAGCAGGTGGTACCCGATACCATCCCGATGACGCCGGAGACCATCTTCGACCTGGCTTCCGTGAGCAAATGCGTGGGCACGACGCTCTCGTTCATGCAACTGGTGGAAAACGGCTACGTGCGCCTGAGCGACGACGTGGATATGTACATCCCGGACTTCAAGCCCTGGATCGATCCCGAGACCGGCCGGAAAGTGTACATTACCGTGCAGGATGTGATGACCCACACCTCGGGCCTGGCTCCCTACATCGCCACGAACGCCTATCTCGAGCGATTCGGCGTGAACAGCCCCGACTCGCTGATCTGGCATATCGCAAACGAAATCAAACGGAACTTCCGCCCGAAGACCGGCTATATGTACAGCTGCCTCAACTTCGTGACCGTGCAGAACATCCTGCAGAACATCACGGGTGAGAAGCTCTGCGACTATGCCGAGAAGAACGTGTTCGGCAAACTCGGCCTCCAGCATACCGGCTATATGCCGAAGGAGCGCCACCCGGAATGGATGCCGCTGATCGCCCCGACCGAGTTGCAGGACGACGGTACCTGCCTGCTGGGCGAAGTGCACGATCCGCTGGCCCGCCTGGCCAACGGCGGGAACTCCGGCAATGCCGGCGTGTTCTCGAACTGCGAAGACCTGTCGGTCATCTGCGCGGCCCTGATGAACGGCGGCGCCGTGAACGGCAAGCGCATTCTCAGCCCGCTGACCGTCGATATGATGGCCACCGTGCCGTCGGACAATGACGAATGGATCGGACGCGCCCTGGGTTGGGACAACCGCAGCGACGCGGCCGGCCTGCGCGGCGACCTCCTGAGCCGCACGCGGACCATCTGCCACACCGGCTATACCGGCACTTCCGTGGTCATTGACCTCGACAACAAGGTGGCCGTCGTCCTCCTCGCCCACCGCGTACACCCGACCGACAAGGGCGGCACCGGCAAACTCCGCGCCCGTATCGCCAACATTGTAGCAGGCAGCATTGAAAAATAACCTTACATACGGAAAAGTAGCGGACCTGTTCCCGCGCCCGGGAACAATCGTGATCGCGGACGAATTCTTCCGCGACAGTCCTGTCCCCGCGGCCTGGGGCTGCCCGGTACTATGGGTCCACGCCTCCGAACAGGAAAAGACGCTCGCCACCATCGAACGGCTGACGGCCCGCCTGCTCGAACTGCAGGCCGGTCGCGACACTATGCTCATCGGTCTGGGCGGCGGCATCGTCACCGACCTGACGGGCTTTCTGGCCGGCATTTACAAGCGCGGTGTACGATTCGGCCTGGTACCCACTACGCTGCTGGCGCAGGTCGATGCGGCCATCGGCGGAAAGAACGGCGTGAATTTCGACCGCTACAAGAACATGCTCGGCACCTTCCGCGCGGCGGAATTCGTATATATCGACACGGATTTCCTGCAGACCCTGCCCCGGCGCGAGCTGCTTTGCGGCGCTGCGGAAATGCTCAAGACCTTCATCCTGGCCGATGCAAAGGCTTACGACGAGGCCGTGGCCTGCCTGCGCGGGGCACATCCGGAACAGATTCCGACCCGTCTGGTCCGCCGCGCCGGCGAAATCAAATGCGATTTCGTGGAGCAGGATCCGGAAGACCATGGCATACGGCAGCTGCTCAACCTGGGGCACACCTTCGGCCACGCCATCGAGAAATGCTGCAACGGGATCGAGCACGGGGAAGCCGTGGCCATCGGCATCGTGATGGCTTCGGAGATGGCTGTCGGGAAAGGACGGATGGACCGCAGCGAAGCGGAGCGGATCCGCGAAGATTTCCGCGCCATCGGACTCCCGGTCGAAGCACCCGTACCCGTGGAGGAATTGCAGGCAGCGATGCTGCAGGACAAAAAGCGCACGGGAGGCACAATCCGTTACGTCCTTCCGGAAAAAATCGGGAAGGCGACACTATGGGAAGAATCTGTTACAGCCTGAAACAGGTCGGGAAGGAATATTGCCGGTTCATGGCCGCTACGCGAAACGGGGCAGCCGTGGAAATCCGGCTCGACGAATGTGACTTCGACGAAGATGACATCCGGGATATCTTCTCGTCGGAACGCAAGGCACTCCTGATTGCCACCTGCCATATCTCCCTGCCCTCGCAGCTCGACGGAGCCGTACGCTCGCTTACGACGGCCATTCTTTCCGGCAGCGACTACGTCGATATCCCGCTCGAATTCCCGGAGCCGACCCGCAGATGGCTGATGAACCTGGCGATGAACAAGGGCTGCCGGGTCATCCTTTCCTATCACAACTACTCGACGACCGATACGCCGCAGCGGCTGCAGACCATCGCCGAACAGGCCCGCCGCGAAGGGGCCGATATCATCAAGATCGTCACCACGGCCCGGACGCCAGAAGACGCCGACGCCGTCCTGTCGCTCTACGACCATTTCGAGCCCGACCGGCTGCTCGCTTTCGCAATGGGCCCGGACGGCCGTGCTTCGCGCTTCCAAGCCTTTGAAAAAGGGGCGCCGTTCCTGTTCGTCTCCCCGACCCGAAGTGGCGCGACAGCATCGGGACAACCCTGCTGGGCAGACCTGCTGCCCGACGATGCCATCAAACTGCGCGGAGAAGCCGCCCTGCCCGCCTCCAAGAGTTTCGCCCAACGCGCCATCCTGCTGGCCGCCCTTTCCGGCGGCACCACACGGCTCTATGGCGTAACCCATTGCGACGACACCGACGCAGCCATCGGCGTGGCCCGCGCCCTGTATGCCGATGTTACGCTCGAAGGAACGACCCTGACCATCGAAGGACATCAGAACATTCTGCACGACGGCCTCCGTGTGCGCGACAACACGCTTTTCGTCGGCGAATCGGGCCTGCTGGCCCGGCTCTGCATCCCGTTGGCCGGTCTCAGCGAAGAAGATATCCTGATTACGGGCGAAAAGACCTTGCTGCGCCGCAAACTCGACGACCAGCGGGACGCCCTGCGCAAACTCGGCCTGCGCCTAAGCTTCACCGGACGCTGCCACCTGCCCGTCAAGGTGCACGGAAAACTCCACGCCGGAGCCGTGACGGTCGCGGGCGACAAGGGTTCGCAGATGATTTCCGGCCTGCTGCTCGCCCTCTCGCAGTGCACGGAAGAGAGTACGGTGCTGATTGAAAACGTGACCAGCGAACCGTATATCAACCTGACCACCTATATCGCCACGTTCTTCGGCCTGACGGGATACGATTGCCCAGAAGCGGCCGACAGTCCGGAAGAGGCCGATGATATCCGCACCTGGTACGTCGATCCGTCTCAGACAATCACGCCGGTCCTGGGCCTGGAGGTAGAACGCGACTGGAGTGCTGCCGCTATGATGCTGGCCGCCGGCGCCGTTACCGGCGAAATAACCTTGCGCAAACTCGACCTGCATTCCCGCCAGGCCGATGCCATCATCTACGACCTGCTCCGCCAGAGTCAGGCCGACATCGTACACGATCCGGAGAAAGGCACGGTGACCGTACGCCGTTCGATCCTCCCGCCGTTCCTGTTCGACATCACCGATGCACCGGACCTTTTCGCCCCGCTCTTCGTCCTGGCCTGTTTCGCCGAAGGGGAAAGTGTCATCGAGGGCATCGGCCGGCTCCGGAACAAGGAAAGCGACCGGGCCGCCAGTTTTGCCGAAGAATTCGGAAAACTGGGCGTACGTACGGAAGTATCCGGAGACAATATGATTATCTACGGAGAAGAAAACCGCCGGATAAAGGCGGCCGCCTGCTCTTCGCACGGCGACCACCGGCTCGCGATGGCCCTTACCATCGCCGCACTTTTCGCCGACGGCCCCGTCGAAATCGACGACACCGCCTGTGTCGCCAAATCTTTCCCCGGCTTCCTCGAAATCATCGAAACCCTCAAGAATTCCTGATATGGATACGTTCGGCAACCATTTCCGCCTGGATATTTTCGGCGCTTCGCACGAACCCTGTGTCGGTGTCACGCTCCGGGGCGTACCCGCTGCGTTGCCGCTGGCGGCGGATGATTTCACGGCCGACCTGCTGCGCCGCAAGAGCGGTGCGCCCGGCACCACGCCGCGCATCGAAGACGACCGTCCGGAAATCGACGACCGCCGCGCAAGTGACGGAACGCTCACCCTGACCTTCGCCAACCGAAACTACCGGGACCAGGACTACAGGGACTTCACCGACATTCCCCGGCCCGGCCACGCCGACTTCGTCGCCCTGGCCCGCTACGGTTCCCTCCGCAACGGCTGGTTCTCCGGACGGATGACCCTGCCGCTGGTCGCGGCCGGAGTCGTCGCAAAGAAACTGATCGCCCCGCTTACCATCGCGGCGCGGCTCACGGAAATCGGCGGCGTGTCGGCCGACGACACGGAAGCCGTCGGACAGTTGCTCAAGACTGTCGCCGCCGAAGGCGATTCGCTGGGCGGTATCGTGGAATGCCGCTGCACGAACGTTCCCGTCGGACTGGGCGAACCGTTCTTCGACCCCCTGGAATCCTTGCTGGCCCACGCCCTGTTCGCCATTCCGGGCCTGCGCGGCGTCGAATTCGGCGACGGATTCGCCGCTGCACGGATGAAAGGGTCCGAGCACAACGATCCGATCATCGACGCCGAAGGCCATACGGCCCGCAACGGAGCCGGCGGCATCAACGGCGGCCTGAGCAACGGCAATCCCATTGTCTTCCGTGTCGCCGTCAAACCCACCTCGAGCATACGCAAGCCGCAACGCACCTTCGATTTCGCCCGCGGCTGCCAGGTCGAGTATTCCATTCCCGGCCGTCACGACACTTGTTTCGCCCTGCGCGTGCCGCCCGTCGTCGAAGCCGTCACCGCCTGTGTATTCGCCAATCTGCTGTTATGAAAAGATTCTTCATTTTCCTGGCGGTCGCTTTTTTGGCGGCTGCCTGTTCCAAAGGTCCCAAAATCGATCCGGTCGTCGAAGCCTATTACCGGGATTCGCTCGCTTCGCTGACCGTCCGTTGCGAAAAGGTGCTGAGCGCCGCCTATATGGCGGAGAACCTGCTCGGTGAGAACACCGAAATCCCCGACTGGGAGGGGTTTCCCGTCCAGCTCTGGGAGTATCATACAGGCAACGACATCTACCTGGGCGCACCGAAGCGGGGGCTGGTCTATATGCTCAACCCTTCGCCCGAGAAACTGGCCCGCTGGATTGTCAATGCCGTTTTCGACGCTACCGGCGCCCTCGATCCCGATGACATCGAGAAGACCTGCTCGTTCATCCAGTGGCAGAGCGGGGCGCAGTTCCCGGTGCGCGGCGTGGTGTATGAAGATATGTACACCGCCGGATTCTATGAACCGTACGTTTTCAAGGACGGCGTGACGGTCTATGTGGCCGATTCGACCTGGCTGACACGTGAAAAGCATCCCACCGACGAGATGCTGGAATACTACCTGACCCTGACCGATGACCAGATCCGTCCCAACACGGGACGTTTCGCCCGCATCTCTTCGACTACGCGCGAAATGTACTATGCGGCCGGCGGGCAGGCCGAAGTGGGCCGCAGCGACGACGGCGAACGTTCACGGGCCTGGCTCGCCGAAGTGGGCCGTCTCTATCGCGAGGCCTGGAATTCCGACAGGAATTTCCTGATCTACGCCTGGGCCAAGGCAAATTTGTAAACTTGGGCAAAAATACATACCTTTGCCCCGCTATCGACGCCCGGATGGCGGAATCGGTAGACGCGCTGGTCTCAAACACCAGTGGCCGCGAGGCTGTGCCGGTTCGACCCCGGCTCCGGGTACAGGAAAGACTTTGTAAGTTGCTGATTTTCAGGCACTATACAAAGTCTTCTTTTTTTATCCCCCAGATTTGGTCACTTCTCAGCCTTTCCCACTGCACCGATGCTCTGGGGCTACTTGTTCTCTATCAATATGATGCGGCGTGAGACAAATAAATTGGAATTTAATCAAACAGTCCCGGTTCTTTCGACAATAGCGATTCTTGCCTTGAAGGGACAATCTTGTCGTCTGGATGGAGATGGCCAAGCAGGAGCGGTGATTTGGGGTCATGGGTAAAATAGTTCTGCAGGGCCTTTGCGTGGTCTTTGTTGGCGTAGCAGTAGCGGCAACCGTTGGGGCAGGAGTTGTAATCCCCCAATCCCCTGCTCTCTATACAAAGACATCCGGCGCGGTTTCCTTGATGGGGCGTTTTCTTGAAATGGATACCCAGCGCATTGGAGAAGATTTCCGCCGTCATGCAGCCGCTTCGGTGGATGCCAAACTGCTCGTAGTCCTCCTTGGTGGCGCAGGTTTGGAGATACAGACCGTATTGTCTGGCAATAGTGCCCATCCCTTTGGCAAGAGTCTGTTTGTCTTGCTCCGACACAGGCCTCAGTTCCGGCATATTGACCTCCAGTTTCTTGTACATTTCCACGAAGGAGAAGATGCAACGGTCAATGTGTGGCGCCAGTTCCCGGGCCATCCGGTCAAAGGTCTCCAGATGCCGATCGATGGTGTATTTCTCCGTCAGGAGAACGGGATCATAGCGCCAGGCTATCTTCTCCGGTCCCACCTGGGCCGCAAGCGCTTTCAGCGTTCGGATACCCTCCTCAATGGACGGCACACGTGGCTCGATGTCCGTTCCGTAAGCCGTGATGGTATAGTGGTAGTAACAGTTGAACCTGTCGGAAATCTCATGCAGGCGTGGCAGGATGGGCCGATAGTCCTTGGAGCAGAACACAACCACATCCAACACCTCCGGATTCAGTTCAATCCGGTTCACGATATTCGGAAACAGCGGATTCCGGGACAGGACATAGCCCTCCCGGAAGCGGTTCAGCAACCACTCGCTGTAGTACTGGACGGTATCCGTCCGCCCGCCGGTGTTCAAGATCATCTCTTTCTCTTTTTCTGCCCCATCCGGTCATAGTGGTTCCACATTTCCCAAATGAGGATTTCCCGGATTTCTTCGTCTATCTGATAGACCAATCTATGCTTCGCATTGATCCGCCGCACATAGAATATGTCGCCGTCATCCACTTTTTCCAGTCCGCCGCCCGTGTTGGAATAAGGGTCTTGTTTCATTTGTTCGAGGATGGTCGAAGCAATTTCCGCATAAGGACTCCGCATCAACTTGACGCGGTCCTTCTCTCCTCCCTTGGTATAACGGACTTCGTACATCTAATCTTCCGACTCAATGATGTTTACCCGTCCCGGCTTACGTGGCTTCTCGGCAGGATAGTCGCCTTTACAATATCCCAGAAGCACGAAGCAGCGGGCAACATAGCCCAGCGGAACGCCCCAATCATACATCAGTTTGTGGCCGTAATCACTGTCGAAGGTCTCCTCTCCTCGGGCGATGATGCAGGAGCTGATGCCCAGTTCCGTGGCGGCCAGTACCATGTTCTCTGCGCAGCAGAAAGAGTCCGGAATACTGTACAGGAAGTTTCCCTGGGCAAAGATGACGCATACCGTGGGAGCGCCATAGAAGCCGCTCTTGATGTTGGGGTCGTCGATGATGCTGGGTTGCTCCTTGGATACGAAGTTACCGGAAAGGCGGGAACGGTCCAGCTTGCCCACATTCATCTTGCCCACGGTTTCCGTGAGTTTGGGATCGCGGAGTGCCACGATCATACTGCGCTGGCCACCTCCGGCATTGGGGGCATACAGGCCTGCTTCGATGATTTTCTCCAGGTCCTCCCGGGGAATCTGCCGATCCTCATACTTACGAATGGAGCGGCGGTATTTTATCAGCTCAAACAGGTTCATACTTCTTTCCAACATTGCGGATCGGGTGCGTAAAAATTATGGGTATAGCCATAGGTGACGGCAGGACATCCCCGACAAAAGCGAAGGAACTCGCAGCGGCGGCATTTCTCGAACTTTTCATACTGACGGAACTGTTCCATCTGTGGCCCCGTCCAGAGATCATAGAGAGGCGTTTTACGTACATTTCCCACCACGCTGTCGAACCGCCTGCAGGCCATCACATCGCCATTGGGACAGATGGTGAAATGGCAGTTCCCGCAGTTGCATCCGTCGTAAATGAGGTTCTCATCCAGCCCCTCCGGAATCTTGAACAGACCGTTCTCATAGAGGTACAACGTCCACAGATGGTCTTTCAAGTTGAAATACGTCCCGGAGTCCTTGTACTCCTGGAACTTCTTCCAGCAGCGGTCCAGCACGTCCCGGTACTGCTGCGGGCTCAGGTGGGCCGACTTCTCCGTGGAGGTCGGGCAATAGCGGCCAAACGCGAAGACATCGGCCTTGTGCGAGACCACCGTGTCGATGATTTCCTCCATCTGGTCCGCATTGACGGCAGATACGGTGGTCATGACGGCCACCTTGATGCCGGCCTTCTTCAGCACGGCAATTTTCTCAAGCGTGATGTCGTAAGAGCCAGGCTTGCGCATCCAGTCGTGGGTCTCCCGGTTGCCGTCGATGGAGAGCTGGTACTTCTCGCAGCCGTATTCCTTCAGTCTGGAGCAGACCTCATCGGTCAGATGAAAAGGATTTCCCAGGATGGTGAAAGGAATCTTCCGCTCCTTCAGCATTCCCAGGATCTCCCAAATCTGCGGATGGAGCACCGGATCTCCGCCCGTGATATAAAAATACGGGACACGCTCCTCCATTCGGGAGCACATGTCCACGGCATTGTCTATCACCCGTCGGGCATCCCGAAGGCTGACGGTAATCAGCTTCGGGTGCCCTTCGGCAAAGATGTAACAGTGTTTGCACCGCTGATCGCAGGTATCAGTGATGTGCCACTGGAACGCGAAGTACTGCAGCATGGCTTATTTGGCGCCACAGGCACTGCCGCAAGCGCTGGGCTTGGGCTCCTCCTTCGCGGGTTCAGATGCTCCGCAGGCGGAAGGAGCAGGCTCGGCGGCTCCGCAGGCAGAGGGTTTGGGTTCGGCTGCACCGCAGGCGCTGCCACAGGCGGACGGAGCTTCCTGAGCGAAGCTCATCACAAATCCGGAAAAGTTGGCTCTTTTCATGATTGGAAAGGGTTTAATGTGAATGAAATATAGATTTGTGCGCACAAATTCTTTTATCCGAGGTTTTTCTGACGGTCAGCGATGATTTCTCCGAAATGCTCCAGCGACCAGCCAAGCAGCTGGTCCAGCAGCGGCATCACGCTCATGGCGCGGTCGGTGAGCGTATATTCCACTTTCACCGGTACGGCAGGGATTACCTTGCGGGACACAAGCCCGTCGGCCTCCATGCTCTTGAGCGTCACGGTAAGCATCTTCTGGGACACATCCGGGATGGAGCGCCTGAGGTCATTGAAGCGCATGGTGCCCTGCTGTTCCAGCGTGTAGAGGGCCAGCAGCGTCCATTTGTCCATCATCCGGGAAAGTACGTTCCGGATGGGGCAATCCGGAAACATCGCATCACGTATGTCTTTTCTGTCCATGATATGACTTTCAAAAAGTGTCTTGGTTTCTTTTCTCGCCCGCAAATCTACGAACTATTTGATTATCAAACAAGAAGGCACCCCACAGAAAGCAAGTTACCTCTTTGTAACCGTTGCAGATTATCAATGGAATAGGCGTCAAAAAAAAGACAGTCATTTCTGACTGCCGGGATCCGCATAAATCGATAAATTCTCATTTATCGAACGCAATTTACGCATTCCCCATGAAAACTCAATAAAGCTCCGGTAACAAATACGATGCTGCCGGAGCTTGTTTATACCGATAAATTGGAATTTGGCTAAAAGCGATAACCGATACCGAGGGAGACATAGTAGTTGGTGAGCCAGGGATTGATGTCTGTGGAACCTCCCAGCTGCACGAACGAATAGTCGAATTCGGAAGGGCAGAGTGCGATTGTCGGGCTGAGGACAAATTCCAGATGCTTACCGCATATGACTATCCAATTCAGGCTTGCGTTTAAATAGGGAATAACTTTGTCTTTGCCGGCAAAGCTACTGTCAAAGATGTCGTGATACCCAAGACCAAGGCCGGCGCCTGGTCTGAGCAAGACGATATCTTTGATGACAGGAAGCCGATAATAAACCATGGCATCAGCCTTATAGATATTCTGGTCGATCGTGTTTCTGTATGGACTATTTCCGATGCCGTCCCAGTCGTATTGAACAGGATGTCCAAGGAAGTACGTTCCGCTCAATCTTGCTCCCCAATACCAGTTTCCGCTAAACTGACGGTTATACTCCAAGCCAATGTAGGCTCCCATATTATTGTGTGACCCGAAATAGGAGCCTCCGTTCAAGTATATAATGGCTTCTTTGTTGTCCTGGGCATAAAGAACGAGCGGACAGAGCGTCGTGAAAAGGAAGACCATTATTCTTTTCATAACCATCATACAAATTCCGATTTATCTGACTGCCAAGTTAACGAAAAACGCCTACTTCACCCGCAGCAGACTATCCAGCTGCCGGGCGAAGGAGAGGTGCACGGCTACGGAATCAATCTCAATATCCGGCTTTACAAAATCCAAGGGATTCAATACCTCCTCTTCTATTTCATCGGCAGCTCCCATGTCATCCGTAAATGCCATCACTTCCTTTTCCGGAATACCGATGAGGCGCATGTTGTTCCGGTTTTCCATGCGGATGTTGGCTATATAGAGACTGAGCTCTCTCCTTATATTATGGAAGCTCTTCAAGTCCGCTCTCGCCGTTTCATTCCGCAGAAGCCGCTCAACATACGTGTTTCCCGGATAATCACTCGGATGGGCCATTATATTGTTCTTTGCCTCACTGATTTCACTGATTGCCGTGAAGAAAGTTTCCTCAAGCGTGTTCATGGCAGAGAAACACCATCCCACATGGTCAATGAATTGAAAATTCCCCATGTTTTTCCAGGTATCGATATGGCTGCTGAAAATCGATTCTGCGGTTTTGTCGTGGGTAATAATGGGAAGAGAATAGACTTCCACCAACGCATCGTCAATGGGGCCATCGTCCATTTGGGCAACCGTTTCGATAGGGAGACTCAAGAGCCAGGTGGCGATACTGTCTTTGTACGCATATTGTTTCTCGATTAATTCCAGGTCGCGCGCAAACTGCTCGATGCTGCTCATAACCATCAGCGCCGTGAGCTTTCGCTCCTGCTTCTGCCTGACGCGGTTTACGACGGCGGTCGTGCCGAAGGTCAGGATAATGGACAATGTCGTGGCGGCGAAGGCGACCAGAAGGTCCTTCACCCAGGATTTCTTTTCAGTGGCCATATCGGGCATCGTGTAAGGTTAAACTTCAGTCATTGAGGCAAATATACAAATACTAACGCTTCTTGCAGAACACCAAAACCACAAACCAATAGACCTCCACTTCTTCTCCGGCATTCTCCAATTCCAAATAGCAAACACCAGAAACATGGCTGACAATGCAAACAATATGATGACAGGGTTCATCGGCAATCGGGTTTAGGTGCAAAGATAGTCAATCTCCTAATAGTATGGAAATAAAGGAAATAGCCGACAGGTCCTTCAGGCCCGCCGGCTATCAATCTCTCCTTTTGGATGATATTTAATCTTTAAGTTGCCTATGATTTATTCCTCGTCACCATCTCTGTCTAAGATGAAAGGCAAAATCATATGTAATAAATACACTAGAAATGGGATGACTACTAGTGCCACGGATATCTTAAACATGGTGTATCCAAAATCCGACTCACTATTCAATAAATATCCCTACTATTCCCACAAATAAAGAAATCAGTAGAAGGTGAATTCAATTTAGAAGTGCAACACACTTCAAAAGTCAAAATTAAATAATTGTTTACAATATTCCAACGGAGTCCTGTAACCCAGTGACTTACGGGGCCTGTGGCTCTCAGGTATCTGGGAGCCATTTTCCGTGCTGCTCTTCAGCGACGCAGGTTGCCCGCGAGGGGAAAATTCACTATCTTCGCATCGTCGGAAACAACAAGAAGGACATGGCTACGGAAGAAGCGTTCTTTGCCGGGGATCCGGTGGCATGGGGACTGTATGAGACCTTGAAGAAGGAGTTGGTGTGGCGGTATCCGGAGATGGAAGTCCGGGTGGCGAAAACGCAAGTCTCCTTTTTCGACAGGCTGATGTTTGGTTGCGTGTCGTTCGCCCGTGTACGGCGAAAAGCGGAGATGCCCCGGCATTTCATCACGCTGACCCTGGGCCTGCCGGAACCGGTCGATTCGCCCCGGATCGCCGTGAAGTGCCAGCCGTATCCGGGCCGATGGACCCACCATATCCTGCTCGCGTCGAACGAGGAAATCGATGCGGAACTGCTTGCCTGGATTGACCGGGCCCATCAGTTCGCGCAGCGGTAACAAAGGGTGGTGCGATAATCGGCAGGGAACGAGTAGTTTCGTAATATGCGGCGAA
>JAEEGJ010020855.1_pt1 | contig 14188 bp, 9 predicted proteins | sample 8958761 | NCBI WGS metagenome assembly JAEEGJ01 (sample SAMN16246546, study PRJNA631951) | gut metagenome | biome: gut microbiome; feature: rumen; material: RS-attached | host: Bos | place: Iran: Karaj | collected 2018-10 | reverse complement strand
AGGGTGTTTTTCAGCCCATAATAAATATTATTTTATAATATATATTATGACGGTGAATGCATCCGAAAATCCTTAATGACACTCTTGACACATGACACTCATGACATATCCATGCTGGATGGATGTGCATTTTTTTTGAAAAAAAGTGAGGATTTATTCGTAGACCGCAATGTGGATGTTGTATCTTTGCATCGTCATTCTGAGAGAAGAAATAGCGCGCTAACTAAAGAAAAAAAATCCCCCAGTTGACACACAAAAAAACTAATTAACCAACTACCTAACAAACCAACAAACTAATTAACTAACAAACTAAACCAAACTACTATGGCACTGAAAGTAAAAGCGAAAGAACAACTGATCAAGGTGGGCAAGTATGCGGAAACCTACCGCTACGTGATGATGCCCGAACTCTACACCGCCCTCGCACAGGACAAGGTCATCAAGGAGGCAGCCCTCCGCTCGGGAGTGAGCCGTGGCGTGATGCAGGCCTGCTGGGATGCAGCCGGCGAGGTGATCAAGGCATGGGCGACGGAAGGTCACAGCGTGGCACTGCCCGGACTCGGCACCATGCGATTCGGCCTGCGCGCCAAGTCGGTGGACGACGTGAACAAGGTGAAGGCAGGACTCATCACCAGCCGCCGCATCATCTTCACCCCCGACGTTGACCTGAAGGAGGAACTCGCCAAGACGGCAGTCAACATCACTTGCTACGACCGCGACGGCAAGGAAGTGAAGCGTGTGACCTCCACCGACGAGGGCAACGTGGAAGACAACGAAGGCGAGAACACCAACACGGGTGACAACACTGGCGACAACACCGGCGACAACGGTGGCGGCAACAACGGTGGTGGCAACGACAACGGCGGCAACGGCACGCTGATTGACGACGGAGAATAAAGACCCTCTCCCCGACCCTCCCCCGTAGAAGGGGAGGGAGCCATTCGGGGTGTGCCTAAAATGTGCCTAACGAGAACTCAAACCAAGTATTAACCTTAAAACAAAATGCCCTACAAACCGGACGGCTCTCCCCCTCCACGGGGGAGATGTCCGAAGGACAGAGAGGGTCTGCTTATCATCATGAAGAACAAGGATCTCTGGCGGAACATCATTCAGGTGGTGGTGTCCATCCTCACGGCAGCGTTGACTGCTCTGGGAACTACGAGCTGCATGAAACTGGTCAGTTGACAGTTGACAATTGACAGTTGACAGTTGACCAGCCCACGCGCTGGGCGAAGGTTGAAAGGGACTACAGGAAATGAGAAGGGGAAGGTTGCACTGGTTGCAGCCTTCCCCTTTTTAGGCTCTTTTATATAGTTCGATTTTGCAAATTATGGGAACACGATAGTGAAGCGAGTGAGGCCATCGTCGGGGCTGGTGAGGAGGGTGAAGGTGCAGCCGTGTTTGGTGAGGATGTCGCGGATGAGGAGGAGACCAAGTCCTTGACCTTGGGGCTTGGTGGAATAGAAGGGGGTAAAGATGTGTTGGGCGACTTCTGGCGAGATGCCCCGACCGTTGTCAGTGATGGTGAGGGTCTTGGGAACGGTGGTAATGGTGATTTCGCCTTTGTCGGTGATGCTCTCAATGGCGTTCTTCACGATGTTCACCAGTGCCTGTTGGAAGAGGGTCGTGTCCAGATGCACAGGGATAGCCTCATCGGTCAGGTGGAAGGTCAGGTGGATATGGTGCGTCTGGCAGAGACCTTCGAGGAAGGAATGACAGGCTTCCACTTCTTCGCTCAGGTCGCAGAGCGTGAGTTGAGGTTCTGGAATCTTCACCACATTGGCGAAACGGGTGACGAACTCTGCCATCTTCTGGGTACGTTCGCGACTGGCATCCAGCGCCTCCTTCGAGGTGTCGCTATGAAGTTCTTCCCCAATAAGATCGAGCGTGCTCACAATCCCTGCCACATTGTTGTTCACCTCGTGGGCAATCATACGAATCACTTTCTCGTAAGCCACTTTTTCTGCCTTCATCACCTCGGAAGTCAGCGACTCGATAAGGAAGAAGGGGTGCTGGTAGCCGCGATCGAGGAAAGAGAGGTGGGAGAGGTGATAGATTTGGGAGTTGCTCAGTCGGAGGGTTGTGTCTTCGCCCAAGGGCAGCGTCTTCATCGCCTCCGAGATGGCAGGCGTGAGCATCTTCTGGGCAGCAGGGTTCATGGATTTGACATTGCCTGAGAGGTCGCACAGGATGACACCCATTGGCGACGCATCAATGAGCAGGTTCAGGAACGAGTTCTGTTCGTCCAAGCGCAGGTGCTCGTTGCGCAATCGGGTGATGAGGGCATTGAAGGTCTTGACAATCTCGTCCGTCTCCTTCTGTCCCGACGGAGCAAGCGTGGTGCTCATGTCCTGATCGCGCAGCAGTTCCATACCACCGGTCAGCGTGTCGATGGGACGGATGACCTTGCGATAGAAGACCACCAGAAAAATCAGCACTACCACCAGCATGCCCTCCGCCACGTAGAAGATGGTGGGGTGAACGTTGAACGTCAGCCTCATCAGCAGGGCAAACAAGCCAACGATGAGGAGGGAGAGCAGGAGGAAGTAATACGTTATCTTCATTTCTTCAATTATTCAATCGCATCTTTCAATTTTCAACTTTCAACGTTCAACTTTCAAAGTCCATGCTTTTCTATCTTGCGGTAGAGTGCCCCACGACTGATGCCCAGTTCTTTCGCCACCAGCGAGAGATTACCGCTGTGCTTCTCGATGGAAGCGGCAATGGAGGCACGCTCAATTTCTTCGAGCGTAGAACCCGACGGAACAACCGTTGAGAGACCAACGCCAGAAACGGAACAGGGCTGAGATGCAACGCCAACAGAGGCGGCGAAATCAGCAGCAGAGAGTTGGGCGTCGGGGTTAAGAAGGAGCGTGCGTTCCACCAGATTCTTCAGTTCGCGGATGTTCCCAGGGAAGGGTAAGGTCTGAAGGAACTGGATGGCGTCCTGCGATGCTGTGGCAACGGGGAGTCCATTAGCTGCACAAGTCTGACGGATGAAATGATCCACCAAGAGAGGGATGTCTTCCTGTCGCTCACGCAGCGGCATGAGGTGCAGGTTGATAAGGTTGATGCGGTAGAAGAGGTCTTCGCGGAAGGTCTTTTCGTTGACCATTTGACGGAGGTCGGCATTGGTGGCACACACCACACGCACATCAGCCCGTCGGGTCACGCTGTCGCCCAACACCTCGTAGGTCTGGTCTTGGAGCACACGCAGGAGTTTCACCTGACTCGCCAGTTCCAGCTCGCCTATTTCATCGAGGAAGATGGTGCCGCCCTCTGCCAGTTCGAAGCGTCCTGTGCGGTCGTTCTTGGCATCGGTGAACGAACCCTTCTTGTGTCCAAACATCTCGCTCTCGAACAGAGACGTGGAGATGCCACCAAGGTTCACCTTCACAAATGGTTTCCCTGCCCGTCGGCTCTGTTCGTGGATGAATTGAGCAATGAGCTCCTTGCCCGTACCCGACTCACCCGTAATCAGCACAGGCGCATTGGTTTGTGCCACACGTTGGGCTGTGGCAAGAACAGAAAGCAGGGAGGGAGAACTACCTATGATGGTAGAGGAACATGAGGAGGCTTGATGTTCTGACACCGCTCTTGCCCCTTGCTCTTTACTTCTTGCCCCTAAAAGCGTCAGCGCTGTCTCAATACGATCCATCAAGACACCATTGTCCCAGGGTTTGGTGATGAAATCAAAGGCTCCGTTCCGCATTCCCTGCACAGCGAGGTCGATGGTGCCCCAAGCAGTCATGAGGATGACGGGAATGTCGGGTCGAAACACCTTCACCTGTTTCAGCAGCGTAAGTCCTTCCTCACCATCTGTGGCAAGGGTATAGTTCATGTCCATGAGCACCAACTCCAGTTCGGGATGGTTGCGCACCACCTCCATCGCTTCTGCAGGATTCTCAGCACGCATCACCTCATAGTTGTTGCGTTCCAGCAACAGGGTCAGCGCCACACGGATGGCTCTATCATCGTCAACAATCAGAATCATATCGTTGTAATTTTTTGCAAAGATAAGAAAAAGTTTAGAGGTTAGAGGTCAGAGGTTAGAGATTTTTCACTCACTAATGCGAATCTTCTCTTTTCCTTTGAATTTCTGCATATCACTCACGACTACGCTGTCTCCCTCTTCCAATCCGCTGATGACCTCCACATAGTCGTAGTTGCATTCGCCCAAACGGACGGTACGAGGCACGAGGGTCTGAGCATCTTTGTAGATGAACAAGGTATAGTCGCCTGCCCCTGTGTAGTAGGAGCCGTTGCGGATGCGCAGGATGTCTTCCTTGATGCTGGTGATGACGAAGACCTCGACCTTCAAGCCCGAGCGTAACTTCTTGTGACTGGGGTCATCCATCGTGACGGTGAAGGTGATGACACCGTTCTGGCTGAGGGGTGTGACGGTGCTGATGGTGCCGAAGAGACGTTCCTTGCCTATCTTGACAAGCACTCGTCCACCAGCCACCACACGGTCGGAGTAGGAGTCGGCAATGTCACAATCCACCTTGAAGTGGGAGAGGTCGCTGATCACAGCCACTTTAGAGCCTGCCCCGACGATGCTGCCAATTTCAGAACAGATGTAGGTGAGGGTTGCCTTGCGTGGCGAACGGATATTGGCGCCATCGAGGGTACGGCGGGTCTCAGAGAGTCCCTTCTCGAAAATGCCGTTCTGGAGCTGCTGCATCCGTAGGTCAGCCTGACGCATACGCACTTCGTTCTCATACTGCTGTTTGAGCTGGTGAAGCTGCAATTGTGCCGTGCGCAGGGTCGTTTCGGCTTGGCGCACACGGTCTTTGGTGCCTGAACCAAGACTGTCGAGGTATTGCTCATTGCGGAGCTGTGCCTCCAACTGCCCCAGCTTCATCTCCTCCACTTCTATCTGCATACGTCGGTCACTCAGTTGGGTGGCGATGCTGGTGGAAAGTTGCACCTGTTGCTGATGACGGATCTCCCGTTCGTCGAGGGCTTTGGAATAGTCGGTCTGTGCAGACTGGAGGTCGAGCCGCAAGAGCGGTGTACCCACATCGACGGTATCGCCGCTATGGGCATAGACTTCAAGGATTTGTGCGCTGATGGGTGAGATGATGACTTCCTCGAAGGCAGGAACAACCTTGCCTGTAGCGGTCACACTCACATCAATCGTGCCCCTATCCACCTGCGAAGTGATCAAGCTCTTCTTATCGACTGAGGCCATCATCAGTACGCCCAGCCATATCGCCACACCCAAGACTACTGCCACGATGAGGGCATACTTACCTATTCTCACCATTCTTCTTTTGCGTTGCACGCTGACAGGAATGGCTCTGTCCATCGTCTGATTGTCTGTTTTCATCTTACAATTTTGTCAAAGTCCACGTTGATGTTTTGGTTCCGTTCGAAGTCCCATAGGGTGATGGAACGCAACTGATAATAATAGTACCAATAGTTGAAGAGCTGGGCAAGCCGATTCTGGCGTGCCTCGTCTTTGGCTGTCTGTGCATCGGAGAGTTCGAGGGTGGAGATGCTGCCTATCTTGAAGGTCTCCACATTGGTGTGGTAGCGCCGTTGGGCAATGGTGTCGGCTTCCTCGGCAATGCGGAGCTGCTGGCGCTGGTGGTTGAACTGCTCGGTCAGCACGAAGAGGTTCTGGTTAAACTCCTGTGACTGCTGCCGCACTTGGTTGCGCACAATCTCACGGTTGCTCTCTGCCACTTTCACCTGTCCTCGACGTTTGCCCCAATCGAGCAAGGGCAAGGACACACCCACCTGCACCACTTCCTTGCTCAGCAAGTCACGATAAGCTTCATTCATTCGTGAGGCTGTGCCTGTATAACCCACCTGTGCATAGAGGGTGACACTCCGCTGATTACCCTTCGCGTAGGCCACTGAGTAGTCGGCTTCGAGTTGGCGGCGACGCATCGTTGTGGCAAAGGCATTGTTCTCCAAAGCGTGGTTGAGCACGTCCTGATAAACCAACGTCACTTCGGGTATCTCTTCGGGTACGATGGGCAGGATGTCTTCCTCCACATCAAGAAAGGCTTTCAGTTCAAACATTCTTGCCTTACGACTGCTCTCTGTAGAGGTCAAAGCCGATTGGGCGTTCAGCATATTGAGTCGCATCTGCAAAACATCGTTCTGGCTGATTGTGCCCATCTCACGCTTCGCTTTCGCCACCTCATAAAGTTTCTCTGCATTCTGCAAGTTCTGTTCAGCGATATGTACGTTCTCATTCGCCAACAAGAGGTTGAAGAACAGGCTGATGGCACGCATCGCCACCTGCTCCGTCTCTGCAAGGAACGATGCCTTTGCCTCTCGATAGCGAAGGGGTTCGATGCGGCGGTTCCACTTCACGCTGTTCACGCCAAAGAGGGGTTGACTCAACGTCAGCGCAATGGGCATACTCATGAATTGATTCTTGCCTCCACTCGTGTCACCACTCATCTGACGCAACCAATCCAATGAGGACTCCACCGACAACGTACCACCTGTCGGCCAGATTTTCTGGCTCACATAAAGCGACCCGTCCACTTCCATAAAGTCATTTCGTACATACGAATGCGTGCCGTCCTCTCGTTGATAGGTGCTGTACCGCTTGTTGTAGGTCGGCACATTGGCTGACAACGATACCTCTGGCAACAAATCCGCCTTGTAGCTTCGCCACTCCCAATAGGCTGACTTCAACTCGCCCAGTGCCACTGCCGCATCTACACTCTGCCGACGTGCCATCACGATACAATCTTCCAACGTCAGTCGGAGTGTATCTACCTCAGCATGTCCCACCATCGGAAAGAGGCACATCACGATCCAAATCCATTTTCTCTTCATCATTTCCATTTTGATTAAAATTTGCCTTCCTATTACAACAAAAAGCGTGCCAGCTCTGCAATGTGTTGATTTTCAGTGATGACAACCATAAAAGGTGTCCATTTCTGGACAGTGAGTGTCCGAAAATGGACACTATATGGTACTCTCGTTCGACAATAAAAGTGAAAAAAGACTTTTTCCCTTTGTATTGTGCTCACTTATCCGTAACTTTGCACCCGAAAATATTAAAAGGAATAGTACTTAACATTATGGAATTCAAGAGAAGTATTGTGATTACGGGTGGTGCTGGTTTCATTGGAAGCCATGTGGTGCGCCTGTTTGTGAACAAATATCCTGAGTACAAAATCATCAATCTGGACAAGTTGACGTATGCGGGTAACCTGGCGAACTTGAAGGATGTGGAGGACAAGCCGAACTACCAATTCGTCCGCATGGACATCTGCGACTTCGATGCGTTCTACCAGCTGATGCAGGACGAGCAGGTGGATGGCATCATCCACTTGGCGGCCGAGAGTCATGTGGACAGGAGCATCAAGGATCCGTTCACGTTTGCTCGTACGAACGTGATGGGTACGCTCTCACTCCTGCAGGCTGCGAAGCTCTATTGGGAGAGTCTGCCTGAGAAGTATGAGGGCAAGCGTTTCTACCACATCTCGACGGATGAGGTGTATGGTGCCCTGAAACTGACGAACCCAGAGGGTGTGGAGAGTCCGTTCACCACAACAGCTTCGAGCGCTGAGCATCATGCAGCCTACGGTCAGGACTTCTTCTTGGAGACGACAAAGTATAACCCCCACTCTCCTTACAGCGCTTCGAAGGCAAGCAGCGACCACTTCGTGAGGGCTTATCACGACACCTACGGGATGCCGACCATCGTGACGAACTGCTCGAACAACTACGGGCCTTATCAGTTCCCTGAGAAGCTGATTCCGCTGTTCATCAACAATATCCGTCATCGCAAGCCACTGCCGGTGTATGGCAAGGGCGAGAATGTGCGCGACTGGCTCTATGTGGTGGATCATGCCCGTGCCATCGACACGATTTTCCACAACGGAAAGATTGCGGAGACCTACAATATCGGTGGATTCAACGAGTGGAAGAACATCGACATCATCAAGGTGGTCATCAAGACCGTTGACCGTCTGCTGGGTCGCCCAGAAGGTGCAGACCTCGACCTCATCACCTACGTGACTGACCGTCTGGGACACGATGCCCGCTATGCCATCGACTCACGCAAGTTGCAGAAGGAACTGGGTTGGGAACCCAGCCTGCAGTTTGAGGAAGGTATCGAGAAGACGGTGAAGTGGTACTTGGAGAACGAAGCTTGGATGGACAACATCACGAGCGGAGATTATGAGAAGTACTACGAGGAGATGTATAAGAATAGGTGAGAAGTTAGAGGTGAGAAGTTAGAGGTGAGAAGTTAGAGGTAAGAAGTTAGAGGTAAGAGGTTAGAGAGATGGACACGGAGGAAAGGGTTCGGAAGGGTGTGGCCTACTTCAAGGAGGGCTATAATTGTGCGCAGTCTGTGGTGATGGCATTTGCTGACTACTACGGGTTGGACGAGGCTTTTGCGGCTCATATATCGGGTTCCTTTGGTGGGGGCATCGGCAGGATGCGTGAGACCTGCGGAACGGCATGTGGCATGTTCATGTTGGCAGGTCTGGAGGTGAAGGGTGACTATCCTGACCAGGAACTGAAGAAGAAGAATTATGAGGTGGTGCAGCGACTGGCCGCAGACTTCAAGGCACAGACGGGTTCCATCATCTGCAAGGAACTCTTAGGGCTGAATAAGCAACGGGCTGATGGCACCATTCCTGAGATCAAAATCGTTGCCACTCCTGAGCCTCGAACGGATGAATATTATAAGAAACGTCCGTGTGTGAGGATGGTGGAAACTGCCATCCGCATCTACTGCAATTATTTAGAAGAGACCAATAAGTAGGGTTTGACACATAATAATAAGAAAGAAATTTGGTCAAAATGAAAAGAAAACGTAACTTTGCAGTCGCAAATTGATAGCAAATCGAATGGAAAGCTATCAAAAGCACGAAAATATTGTTTATTTAGGTAATAAAAAAGAAACATAACTATCATAGGCTTATGGCAGAAAAATTGGAAGTAAAGGAACTGGCCGAAGTGGCGGTTCGTTTCTCAGGTGATTCTGGCGACGGAATGCAGTTGGCCGGAAACATCTTCTCCACAGTGTCAGCCACTGTGGGTAACAGTATCAGTACTTTCCCAGACTATCCAGCCGACATCCGTGCCCCGCAAGGTTCGCTGACAGGTGTGAGCGGCTTCCAGGTACATATCGGTGCTGATATGGTTTATACACCAGGTGACAAGTGTGATGTGCTCGTGGCCATGAACGCTGCTGCGCTCAAGACCCAGTACAAGTACGCCAAGCCAGGTGCTGCCATCATCATCGACACAGACTCTTTTGGTCCTGCCGACCTGAAGAAGGCTGCTTTTGCCACTGAGGATTACCTTGGTGAGATGGGCATTGATCCAGACCGTGTCATTGCTTGCCCCATCACCCAGATGGTGAAGGACTGCTTGGCAGATTCAGGTATGGACGTGAAGGCGATGCTCAAGTGTCGTAACATGTTTGCCCTCGGACTGGTCTGCTGGCTCTTTGATCGTGACCTGAACATTGCGTTCAACTTCCTCAAGGACAAGTTCGCCAAGAAACCTGGTGTGGCTGAGGCCAATATCAAGGTGATTCAGGCAGGTTATGACTACGGACACAACACTCACTCCAGCGTTGCCAATGTATATCGCATCGAGACGAAGAACAAGGTGCCTGGACGCTATATGGACATCACAGGTAACAAGGCTACAGCTTATGGCTTCATCGCCGCTGCTGAGAAGGCAGGTCTGAAGCTCTACCTGGGTTCTTATCCTATCACTCCTGCAACCGACGTGTTGCACGAGCTGTCCAAGCACAAGTCATTGGGTGTGACCACTGTTCAGTGTGAGGATGAAATTGCAGGTTGTGCATCAGCTGTAGGTGCTTCCTTCGCTGGTGCTCTGGGTGTCACTTCCACTTCTGGTCCTGGCATCTGCCTGAAGAGTGAGGCCATGAACCTGGCTGTCATCATGGAATTGCCATTGGTGGTGCTCGACGTACAGCGTGGTGGTCCTGCTACTGGTCTTCCCACAAAGTCTGAACAGACAGACCTGTTGCAAGCCCTCTTCGGACGTAATGGTGAAAGTCCAATGCCTGTCATTGCTGCCACCTCACCTACAGACTGTTTTGATGCAGCATACGCAGCTTCTAAGATGGCACTGGAACACATGACTCCTGTCATCCTTATGACTGACGCCTATGTGGCAAATGGTTCAGCAGCCTTCAAACTTCCTAACCTCGCTGACTATCCAGCCATCAATCCTCCATACGTTCCTGAGGAACTGAAGGGTTCTTGGGCACCTTACCTCCGCAATCCAGAGACAGGTGTACGCTACTGGGCAGTACCTGGACGTGAAGGTTTCCAGCACATCCTCGGTGGTTTGGAGAAGGACAACAAGACTGGTGCCATCTCCACAGACCCAGAAAACCACAACCTGATGACTCAACTCCGTCAGGAGAAAATCAACAAGATTCAGGTGCCTGACCTCGAAGTGTTGGGTGACAAAGACGATGCCGACCTCCTCATCGTAGGCTTTGGTGGCACCTACGGACACCTCCACGCAGCAATGGACGAACTTCGTGCACAAGGCAAGAAGGTGGCACTGGCTCACTTCAAGTACATCAACCCACTGCCAAAGAATGCAGCAGAGGTGCTGAAGAAGTACAAGAAGGTGGTCGTTGCCGAACAGAACATGGGTCAACTCGCAGGTTGGCTCCGCATGAAGGTCGATAACTTCGTACCAGAGCAGTTCAACCAGGTGAAGGGTCAACCTTTCGTGGTGGCAGAACTCGTCGAGGCATTTAACGCAATCATCAACAAATAAAAGAAAGGACATACACTATGGCATATACAGCTCAAGATTTTAAGAAGGGACAGCCAAGATGGTGTCCTGGATGTGGTGACCACTTTTTCCTTGCCTCGCTCCACAAGGCGATGGCTGAGATTGGTGTGGAACCTTGGAACACAGCCGTAATTTCAGGTATCGGTTGTTCATCTCGTCTGCCTCACTACATGGCAACCTACGGCATGAACACCATTCATGGACGTGCTGCCGCTATCGCAACAGGTGCAAAGGTTGCCAACCCCAACCTGACCGTATGGCAGGTGAGCGGTGATGGTGACGGACTCGCCATTGGTGGTAACCACTTCATCCACGCAAACCGCCGCAATATCAACCTCAACATGATTCTGTTGAACAACCGCATCTATGGTTTGACAAAGGGTCAGTACTCCCCTACCTCACCTCGTGGATTCGTGTCGAAGTCCAGCCCTTACGGAACAGTGGAAGACCCTTTCCGTCCAGCTGAACTCTGCTTTGGCGCACGTGGACACTTCTTCGCCCGTGCTGTGGCGACAGATGCCCCAGGCACAGTGGAAATCCTCAAGGCAGCCTACAACCACAAGGGCGCTGCTGTGTGCGAGATTCTGCAGAACTGCGTCATCTTCAACAACGGCACCCACGATGCTGTCTATAGCAAGGAAGGACGTGCTAAGAACGCCATCTACGTGCAGCACGGCAAACCCCTCATCTTTGGTGAGAACAACGAGTTTGGTCTGATGCAGGAAGGCTTCGGATTGAAGGTGGTGAAGCTTGGTGAGAACGGCATCACAGAGAAGGATATCCTCGTTCATGACGCTCATTGCGAAGACAACACCCTCCAGCTCAAGCTCGCCTTGATGGGTAACGGTGACGGCTTCCCTGTGGCTCTGGGTGTGATTCGTGATGTGGATGCCCCCACCTACGACGATTGTGTCACCGCTCAGATTGAGGAAGTGAAGGCTCAGAAGAAGTATCACAACTTCGCTGAACTCCTCGAAACTAATGATATCTGGGAAGTGAAATAAGATTCTTCACATCAACAATAAAAGCCCCGCTGCGATTGCAACGGGGCTTATTCTTTTTAAGGGAGTTACAGTTTCACACTCACTTTCTTTCCCTTATACTCCACTTCCTGTTTCTTGCCATCCTTGATGACCACAAAGGTTCTGGTGGCAGGCATACCTTCGTAAGCACCCTTGCGCTTATCAATAGTCAGGCTCTGGGCTGCATCGTTCCAAGTGAAGGCGATACGGCTGCATTTGCCTTGTTCGTAGTCGTTGGTATGACCATCATCTTCATAAAGGATGAAGGCGGCATCAGCGCCAGGATAGATGTGCAGTTCGATAGGTGCATCAGCTTTGTCTGCGGCATATTGCTTGTCTGGACCCAGTGGCAGAATGCTTCCACCCTTCACGTACACAGGAATATTGGTACGATTGACTGATGCATCGATGGTCTGTCCACCTGCATAGTACTTGCCTGTGCGGAAGTCATACCATCCAGCCTTGTTGACAGGGAGATAGGTGCGCCAAGTGGTCACGCCCGCTTCTGTGATAGGATTGACGAGCAGCGTCTTGCCAAACATATACTCATGCTTCTGTGCCAAAGCCTCTGCATCGTTGGGGAAATCGAAGATGAGTGGACGCATAAGCGTGCTACCTTCGAAAGCGACAGCAGCGGCATTGCTGTAGATGTAAGGAAGGAGACGATAGCGGTCTTTCAGTGCACCGGCAATGATGCCCTGAGCCTCGCTTCCATAGTTCCAAGGCTCTGTGTTGCTCATGTAACCATGCACACGCATCAGAGGCAGATAGACAGAAGTTTCAATCCAGCGCAGCATACGTTCGATGTATGCCTGATCCTGATATTGGTTGCCCGGACGGAAGAAACCACCTGCATCGTATGTCCACCAAGGAATACCTGCTGCCTGCATGCCCAAGCCTGCTGTGATTTGGCGACGGAAAGTTTCCCAGTCATTGCCTACATCGCCCGACCACATGGCAGAGCCATAACGCTGAATGCCGGGGAAGCCGCAACGGGTGAGAATCATCGGACGCTTCTCAGCATCATCCTTTCTCAAACCCTCATACACCGTCTTGTTCACCAACAATGGATAGACATTGCGGAACAGTTCGCCAGGATATTTGCCATCCACCACACGACGTCCCACCAAGTCATCATTCTCAGGCTCTGTAGCATCCTGCCACCATGCATCGATGCCCAGTGGCACCAGACGCTTGCTGAAGTTGCTCCAATAGGCATTGGCTGCTGCAGGGTTGAAGAAGTCAATCCAATCAGTGCCAGGAATATAAAAACCCTCACGAAGCAGCTGCTTGCCCACTTCTGAGTTCTTGTCAATCTTAGACCACACCGACACCATCAGACGCATGTTCATAGCATGCAGATCATCTGTCAGTTGCTTAGGGTTGGGATAGTTTGCCTCATCAAAGCGCATGGCATTCCAACCATACTTGCCCCAATACTGCCAGTCCTGCACAATCACATCGGCAGGCAGGTTCTCGCTACGGAAACGCTTGGCTGTGTTGATGATTTCGTCTTGAGAATGGAAACGCTCACGGCAATGAATATAACCCAATGCCCACTGAGGCATCAGCGGTGAATCACCCGTCAGTTTGCGGTAAGAAGCGATGATTTCGTCAGCATTGCCCACAAACACCGTGTAATCGACAGCCTGCGCCACTGGCGAGCTGAACACTGTCTCGTTCTTCACCTTGCCATAATACACCACAGGCTTGTCACCGTTGGAGAGCTCTGCCGTCAAGGTGTGAGAACCCTGAGAGAGATGAACAATCGTGGAAGCTGTAGGAGGCAGCCACGTGTTCTGCAACTCAATGACTGTCTTGCCGTCAATGACGAGGTTGTGACGACGTGCCATCTTCTGACCTACATCGAGCAAGAGTGAATAGTCACCCGCTTCTGTCACATTGATGGTAGCTGCAAACTGGTTGCTGCGTCTCACCTCCTGCTTGCCACCCTCTGTGGAAGTCACGTTCACCACTTCTGTGCTGCCTACACCGCCACCCTTCGTCATCTCCACCTTCGAATCCATAGGATTGAAATCAGTGAGTCCGTAGTTGTTCCACAAAATGCCATAGCCACGGCTTGACAGCATCATGGGAATAGAGATTTGCGTGTTCACCTGCGTAAGTCTTCTGGAGAGACCACGCACATTGGTGTAGCCATCCTGGAACTGTCCCAAACCATAGAGGAACTCACCCTCTGGTGAAGCAAAAGCCAAGCGAGCCTCATAAGTCTGCAAGCCAGCCACCGTGTTGCTCTTCAACTGATGAGCTGTGGCTGTGAAAACCACCTTTCCGCTCTTGTCCTTCACCTCCACCTGCTGCTTGGCAGCATCCACATTCACTGAGATGTCGTTACTCTTCACCTCGTCGTTCTTTACATAGAGCCACTC
>JAEEGJ010020849.1_pt1 | contig 14189 bp, 8 predicted proteins | sample 8958761 | NCBI WGS metagenome assembly JAEEGJ01 (sample SAMN16246546, study PRJNA631951) | gut metagenome | biome: gut microbiome; feature: rumen; material: RS-attached | host: Bos | place: Iran: Karaj | collected 2018-10 | reverse complement strand
GGTCACGTACACCTTCCCGGTCATCTTTCAGTTGAGCGGCAAAAAGACCGAGCCGAAAACCGCGTCCATCCACGTGACGGGCGAGGCCGGAGACGTATTCATCAGAGGCGCCCTGGCGGATTCCGTGTTGTTCGTTCTGGACGGTAAACCCGTCAACCGGAAAGATGTCAACCTGGAGACCATCGAGTCCATCCAAGTCCTGAAAGACGAAAAGGCCATCGAGAAATATGGCGAGAAAGCGCGCTACGGTGTCGTAGAGTTCACTTCCAAGAAACAATGAAACGTCTGCTGACCGCCGCCCTGCTGGTCTGCGCCGCCACCCTGCAGGCGCAGACCACGCACCGCGACTCCGTGCTGGCGGAGGCCCGGTATCTCAAGAGCATCTACAGGACGGATGATGCCATTGAGAAACTGTCGGCCTTGGTGCAGCCGGGCGCGATGGACGAGGGCGTGCTGGCCGAACTGGCGGACTGCCATTTCCAGAGCGGAGCCTATGAGGACGCTGCCGGGACCTATTTCCTTCTGTCGTCCAAGTCTCCGGACAACATTCTCTACCATATCCGCCTGATGCAGGCCTATTCCCGGCTGAAAGCCTATTCCCAGAGCATCCAGGCGGGGCGGGCGGTCCTGCAGCAAGATTCCATCCCGGCGGTTCTGAGCGTCGTGGGGGACTCCTTCCGGCAGCTGGAACAGGCAGATTCGGCCCTCTGGTACTACCGTCGGTCCCTGGCCCTGAAGCCGGGGAACGAAACGGTCCTGTCCAAGGCCGTGGGCCTTCTCATTGACAGGGAGGATTATGACGGGGCAGTCGCCCAAAGCGAAGCCTTCCTGGCGGAAGATCCTGATAATGTGACGATTGCGCCGCTGAAGGGCTTGGCTCTTTATCGGAAAGGCGATTACGAGGGTGCCGTACAGGTGTTCCAAAGGCAGGAGGATATCGGCAACGACTCTTATCCCATCCACTATTACCTGGGGCAGAGTTACTGGCATACACAGGTGACATACCGGGCCGAGAGAGAACTCGTCGCCGCATGGCAGATTGATTCAAGCGATGTCAACCTGGCCTATTCCATTGCAGCCGTCAAGTTGGAGGCATACCGTTCTTTTGATCAGGAAATAAAACCCTGGCTGGACAAAGCCTGGGAGATGATTCAGCCGGACCCGGCTTTGGCCTCCCGCATTCAGCAGCAATATGGCCTGGCCTACTACCGCCGGCAGGATTCCTGGGACAAAGCCATCGAGCATTACAAGGAGGCCTACCGCTACAACCCCAAACTCATATCGGCCCTCTCTACCATCGCCTACTGCTACCAGCAGAAAAAAGAGTACAAGGCGGCCATCGAATGGTACGAGAAGTACCTGAAAGTCGCCCGCCCCGGCTCCCGGGGTTATGAGTTCGCCGCAGACAACCTGAAGTACATCCGGGCCGAGAAATTCATGGAAGAGCCGTAGGCTCAATTATTGCAGCGAAATCCGCCGCTATGAAGAAGGTTATCTCTACGATATTCCTGTGCCTTTTCGTGTGCCTGGGCGCACGGGCGCAGGTGTTCATCCTGAATGACAACATTTTCCAGGGCCGGATGAGCGACATCAAGGCCACCGTCCTCGATTCGCTCACCAACGAGCCGGTGGCGTTCGCCTCCGTGTATGTCATTCCGGCCAAGGATACCACCATCACCAATTTCACCCTGACGGACACCTTGGGTGTTGCCAGGCTGGAGGAAGTCCCCTACGGGAACTACGTCTTCCACGTGGAGATGATGGGATACAAGCCCTTCGTGAAGGAAAGGTACTTCCGCAACGAGGATGTGGACATGGGCACCATCCGAATGCAGGTCGATGAGCACTTCCTGCAGGCGGCCACGGTCACGGACGTGGGCAACCCCATCGTCGTCAAGAAGGACACAGTCGAGTTCAACGCCTCCTCCTTCCGGGTCGGTGCCAATGCGATGCTGAAGGACCTGCTGAAGCGGATGCCGGGCATGGAGATCACCGAGGACGGCAAGGTCAAGTTCAACGGCGAGGAGATCGACAAACTCACCGTAGGCGGTCGCACCTTCTTCTTCAACGACCAGAGTACGGCCCTGAACAACCTGCCGGCGGCCGTCGTGGACAAGGTCCGCGTGATCGACCGGGAAAGCGAGCAGACGCGCGCCTCCGGCCTGCAGGACGGCAACCGGGAAAAGGTGCTGGACGTCGGCCTGAAGAAGGAATACGAGAAAGGCTGGTTCGGCAACGTGGGCCTCAAAGGCGGCACGACGGCCGGATCTCCGGAGGGAGAAGACCCGCTCCGGGACAACCGCGGTTTCCTGTACAACGGCAATGCCCTGGTATCGGCCTATACCGAGAAGGACCAGGTGACGGTGATCGGCAATGTGCAGAATGTCAGCGATTCCGACATTGTCGTGATGGTGAGTGGCTTGGACGACGACGAGGTTTTCTCTTCCCTGGACCAGGGTCTTACCACCGCTGCCCAGCTGGGCGTGAATGCCAATACTTCCCGCATCAAGGACGTGGAAACGACGGTGAGCGTCAATTACAAGTACACCGATACGGATACCGGCACCCGCGCCGACCGGACCACCTACCAGCAGGACGGGAACCTGGCGTCCCGAACGGAAAACACGGGAAAACAATATGCCAATTCTGTGAACGCCGATGTCGAGTTCGAGAAGGAAACCGGGAAAGTTTGGTTCCATGTCCGGCCCGGATTCCAGTATGGACGGACCAACACGTTCGGCGGCAGTTCCTCTGAAACCCGCCGGGAAGGGAACCTGATGAACCGTTCCGAGAACTCGACCCGGAGCCTGTCGGAATCCAAGGATGCGGAGGTGAGTGCGGATGTCACCTTCCGGGAAGTGGGAGGAAAGACGGGGCGTACCATCGGCCTGAGCGGAGGAACCTCCTATTCGAAAACAGGAGGCGAGAGCGCGGAAAACACCATCCTGACCCTGTCGGGCGTCCAGGATGCCCGCTCCATGACCTACCAGTCCGACGGGGCCTCTTCCGCACTGAACGGCCGGCTCCAGTATACGGAGCCGCTCAGCGAAAAATGGACGATCTCCACCTCGGCGAATCTCGACTGGTCCCGTCGCAACCGGGTCCGGGACGCCTTCGATCCGGCCGGGCGGAATGACTATTACTCGTCGGTCAGCCGGTCCGACTACCTGAGACAGCAATATGACGTGACGGCCCAGTACAAGTTCGGGACGGGCAGCTGGATCACGGTCGGCGCCCGCGCGATCGGCACCCGGAACGAGACCTTCTCCAAGAGCTACGGCATCGAGGAAACCACCGGCAAGGACCAGTGGTACTGGTATGTGGCACCATCCCTCAATTTCCAGTATAACAAGGGAATCAACCGGCTCATGATCTCCTCCTCCGCTTTCAGCCAGCGGCCTTCCGCGGAACGGATGCTGCCCGTGCTGAACATCGCGAACCCGTCCCGGCTGACCCTCGGCAACGTGTATCTGAAGCCGTATTCCTACAACTATTTCTCGGCGAACTGGACGCGGAACAACCGGGAGAGATTCTCCACCCTGATGGCCTATTTCAGCGGACAGGTGAATGCGAAGCCCGTGACCCAGGCGCAATGGTACGATGGAGACGGGATCCTGTATTCCATTCCCGTCAATGCCCGGAGACCGAGCCTGTCGTTCTCCAGCTTCCTGAATTACAGCACGCCGCTGGATGCGAAGAAAAACTGGTTCCTGACGATCAACGGATCGGTCGGCTACAATACTTCCCTCAGCTACCAGACCCGGAAGTCGCTTCCGGGCCTGGACAAGGACCACTTCGACTATTCGGCCTTCCTGGATGATTTCTGGGGTGACGCGGAAGGCAACCGGTTCTACAGCGGCGCAAGCGGCTTTGAAGAGAGCCGCACGCGCTCGTTCACGCCGTATGCCCGCATGACCGTCCGGTACAACCAGGAACGCTGGTCCTTCTCCGCAAACGCCGGCATCAACGGCCGGATCGCCCGCTACTCGCTGGATCCGAGCGTCAACATGAACACGCTGGACACCCGCTTCGGGGGAGAGGTCTCCTATACGACCAAGCACGAGTTCGAGATCGAAAGCGACCTGGACTACGTCTTCTACAAAGGGTATTCGGCCGGTTACGGTCTTCCGGAGTGGCAATGGAACGCGGAAATCACCAAGAGTATCGGCGCTTTCAACCTGAGCCTCAGCGTCCACGACATCCTGAACCAGACCCGGAACCTCACGCACACGGTCACTGCCAACTACGAGGAGGACTCCTACCGCCTCGTGATGGGCCGCTACATCCTGTTCGGTGTCAAGTGGAACTTCGGCAAGATGAATGCCGGCCACAGCGCCCGCGCGCAGCAGGCCGCCATGAACATGGTCTTCTAGGCGGGCGTTCCAAGAGCCGTAAATTATTCGTATCTTCGCACCAAATGATGTGAAGATGAAAAAAATCGATAAGTCCATCCTTTCTGCGCTGCTTTTGGTCGTGATCTTTGCCGCGTGGCTGATCGTACAGCGCACGGGCCTGCTCAGCGGCAGGGCCGCTACCCCCCTGGTGCAACTGCCGGATGACCAGCTGGAGCTCCCGGCGGAGCGGCCCGGCGACCGGATCATGACCTACAAGGGCTACGTAAGCTCCTATAATCCAGAGACATTGATTCCCGACTGGGTCGCCTATGAACTCACGGAGGAGGAAACCCACGGTGACGCGACGCGGGCGGACAAGGATTTCTCCATGGACATGAACTACCGGGGAAAGCAGGCGATGCGGGAGGATTACTGGGGCAGCGGCTGGACCCGCGGACACATGGCCCCGGCCGGGGATTTCATGTGGGACGACGAGGCGATGTCGGAGACGTTCTTTTTCATGAATATCTGCCCGCAGCGCGAGGAGCTGAACAACAAGGACTGGCAGTACCTGGAGAAGCAGGTGCGCGCCTGGGCCCGCAAGTACGGCAAGGTCTGGGTGGTGTCCGGGCCCATCGTCGGCGACAACATCTACGGTACCATCGGCAAGGACCACGTGGTCGTGCCGGACGCCTTCTACAAAGTGCTGCTGGTCCATGACGGCAAGCGGTACCAGTCCATCGCCTTCGTGATGGGCAATGACGCCGAAAGGTACTGGCTGCAGGATTGCGCCCTGACCGTGGACGAGCTCGAAAAGCGCACGGGCCTCGACTTCTACCCCGCCCTCCCCGACGACATCGAAAACGACACCGAATCCCGCTATGATTTCTCCGTCTGGGGCATCCGTAGCCGGTAAAATTTGCGTATCTTTGTGAATTGACACTAAACGACAATCGATATGAAAGCAAAAATCCAGGAAAAGTTCCAGACCCTCTTCGGCGAACCCGGCGACCTGTACGCCTCCGCCGGCCGTATCAACCTCATCGGTGAGCATACCGACTACAACGGCGGTTATGTGTTCCCGGGCGCCATCGACTGCGGCATCATGGCCGAGATCAAGGTCAACGGGACCCAGAAGGTGCGGGCCTATTCCATCGACTTCGACGAGTACGTGGAATTCGGCCTCCAGGAGGAAGATGCGCCCAGCCAGCCGTGGGCCCGCTATATCTTCGGTGTGTGCCGCGAAACGGCCAAGCGCGGCGGCAAGGTGGAAGGCTTTGACACCGTGTTCGCGGGCGACGTGCCCCTGGGCGCCGGCCTGAGCTCCAGCGCGGCCCTCGAGAGCACCTTCGCCTTCGCCCTGAACGACATCTTCGGCAACGGCATCGACAAGTTCGACCTCGCGAAGATCGGCCAGAGCACCGAGCACAACTACTGCGGCGTCAAGTGCGGCATCATGGACCAGTTCGCCTCCATCTTCGGCAAGGCCGGCTCCCTCATCCGCCTGAACTGCAAGACCCTGGAGTACAAGTACTTCCCCTTCAAGCCGGAAGGCTACCGCCTGGTCCTCGTGGACTCCTGCGTGAAGCATGAGCTCGCCTCCAGCGCGTATAACAAGCGCCGCGCGTCCTGCGAGAACGCCGCGGCCGCCATCCGCAAGAACCATCCCGAGGTGGAATTCCTCTCCGACGCCAAGCGTGTGTGGCTGGACGAGGTCCGCGCCGAGATTCCCGAGGAGGACTTCCTCCGTGCGGAGTATGTGATCGGCGAGGTCCAGCGCGTGCTGGATGTCTGCGACGCCCTGGAGCGCGGCGACTACGAGACCGTGGGCGAAATGATGTATCAGACGCACTTCGGCATGAGTCGCCTGTACGAGGTGTCTTGCGAGGAGCTCGACTTCCTGAACAAGCTGGCCCGCAAGATGGACGTCACCGGTTCCCGCGTGATGGGCGGCGGCTTCGGCGGCTGCACCATCAACCTGGTAAAGGACGAGCTCTACGACGCCTTCATCGAGGAAGCCGTGAAGCAGTTCACCGAGAAGTTCGGCCACGCCCCGAAGATCTACCCGGTGGTGATCTCCGATGGCGCCCGCAAGCTGTAAGCCGATGAAACGTCACCTTATGGCGGCCCTCGTGGCCGCCATTCTGCCCCTGTGCGCCCACGCACAGATCCAACTCTTCTCCTCCACGGGCGATGACCCGGGGCGCCTCCGCTGGTCCACGTTCCGGACCGGGGACTATCAGTTGGTCTATCCGCGCGGGCTCGACTCGCTGGCCACCGTTTACGGGACGCTGCTGCAACAGTACAGCGTCCCGCTTTCGGCTTCCTCCGGCTTCCGGCCGAACGAGAAGTTCAACCGGCCGATGCCCGTCATCCTGCATCCCTATTCGGGTATTTCCAACGGTCTTGTCGCCTGGGCTCCGCGCCGGATGGATCTTTTCACCCTGCCCGATGTCTCCGGATTGACCCCGGTTCCCTGGGCGAAGCTCCTCGCCATCCACGAGGGCCGGCACGTTGCCCAGAAGCAGTTCCTCCGCACCGGTTTCTGGAAGGGTTTCCACTATCCCTTCGGCGAACTCGCGGAAATGATCATCGGAATGGTTCCGAATTCCTCGCTGCTGGAAGGCGACGCAGTGGTGGCCGAAACGGCCCTGACCCGGGCCGGGCGCGGCCGCAGCGGCGACTTCCTGAGCGAAATGCGGATGTATTTCGATACGGGCGACCTCCGCAGCTGGTACCAATGGCGTTATGGGTCCATCAAGAAGTTTACGCCGGACATCTACCGGCTGGGCTACCTGACCGTTGCCGGCTACCGTTATCTGTATGAGGACCCGTATTATACGACGAAATTCCTGAAGGTGGCCTCCACCCTCGGCGGGGCCTTCTCCGCGATGAATACGGCCTCGAAACAGTCCTCCGGGAAGAAACTTCCGGTTGCCTGGGGCGAGATGATGGACACCTACCGGACTCTCTGGGCCCAGGACGACAGCCGCCGCGCCCCCTTCTCCGGGACGGAGCCGCAGGTGGCGCTGCCCCGGTCTTATACGGTCTATGCCGGCACGGTGCCGGCAGGCGGGAACGTCGTGGCGGAAAAGGCGGGCATGGACCTTCCCGCGGTTTTGGTCCAGATTGGCCCGGGCGGGCAGGAAAAGACCCTCGCCGCTTTTGGTGGAGATGGGAAACTGGCCTGGTCGGAGCCCCTGCAGCGGGTCTATTGGTCCGAGGCCGTTCCGGATGTCCGCTGGACGCTGAAGCAGAACGCCCGGATCCGCTATTACGATGTACAGACGGGCCACCAGGGCTCTTTGGTGCGCAAGGGGCGCTATTTCAGCCCCGCGCTCGCCCCGGATGGGCTTTCCCTCGCGGCCGTGGAATATCCGGTGGACGGATCGGCTGCCATTGTCGTCCTGGATGCCCGCAATGGCTATCTCCTTCGTCGCTGGACGGCCCCCGCCGGCTTCCAGCCGACGGAAGTCGTCTTCCAGGACGCCGGACTCGTCTTCGCGGCCATCACGGACGAGGGAACGGGCCTGTATCGCGTCCCCCTGGACGGAGGGCGCCCCGAAACCGTCCTCGCACCGCAGCCGGTGACCATCAAGGACATCTCCGCCGTGGAGGGGAACACGATTCTCCTGGTCAGTGACCGGACGGGCACGAGCGAGGCTTATACCTTCGCCAACGGGTCCCTGACGCAGCTCTCGGTCACGAAATACGGCCTGGGTTCTCCCTTCTTTGCCGACGGGAACCTCTATGCGTCGGTCCTCCAGCCCGAAGGCCGGCTCCTTTCCCGCGTGGAATGCCAGCCCAAGCCGGTCGATTTCAAGGACATCTATCGAGACCCTGTCGCCGAAGTCCTTTCGGCCCAGGAGGCGCAGCTTTCGGCCTCCCTGCCGAACGCGCCCGTCGAACTGACTCCCGCGAAGCCCTTCCGGAAGATTTCAGACGCCTTCCACTTCCACTCTTGGGCGCCCGTCTATGTCGATCTCAACCGCACCGCGGTCTCTTTCCGGGATTACTATTTCCAGACGGCCTCTTTGGGCGCGACGGGCTTCTTCACGAACCGTCTCGGCACCGTGAACGGCTCCGTGGGCCTGTCTTTCCATGAGAAAGTTTCTGCCGACGAAAAGACCCCGGGCGCCGGCTTCCATTTCCGGATGTCGTACAGCGGCCTGTATCCGGTCTTCGACTTCGCGCTGGACGTGGGCGACCGCGATGCCGCCCTGCAGATGCCGTATCTGGACACGGCGAAGGATTCCCTGTTCGTCCGCTCCTCTTCGTATAAGAAGATGTATGTGGGCGGAATGGCTTCCGTCGCCCTGCCGCTGGACTTCTCTTCCGGAGGCTGGGAGCGCAGGATTGAGCCATCACTGGCGATTTCGCTCAGCAACGACAACCTGTATGGCCCCTTCTATCCTGTCAAGGCCGATCCGGCCGCGGAAGGAGGATACACCGAGGACAAATCCTATCCAAACCAGCCCACCTGGCATTCCCGCGCCACGGCGTACCGGACATCGGCCGTCCTTCGCGGCAGCTTCCTCCGTCCCGCCGCCCGCTCGCAGATGATGTCCTCCAAGGGCTTCGGCTTCGAGGTGGGCGTGGCCAGCACCGACTTCAACTGGTCGGAGTACGGGAAGGTGTACGCCTATCTCCCGGGCTTCCATCCTTGGCACGGCTTGAAGATTTCAGCCGCCATGCGGCATTATACGATGGATCGCTATTCCGTCTGGTTTACGGATCCGTGTCCGCCGGCCCCTCGCGGACTGGCCAAGAACGCATCCGTCGAGGCGCTCCTTCTCACCGCCACCCCGCTGGCGGGAAAGCTTTCCCTGGACTATGCGATGCCCGTCCTGCCGATGGACTTCGCCATCGGCAACATCTTCTATATCCGGAACTTCGAAGTGGTCCCCTTCGCGGATTTAACGCTTCTCCAGCCGGCGGAAGGCATCAAGTTGACCAGAAACCAACTCTGGAGCGTGGGCGCGGACGTCGCGGTGAACCTCCAGCGCCTCGTCCTCGTGTCCAGCAATTTCAGCATCGGCGCACGGATTGCCTATAGCGGCGGTTCGGCCTTCCCGTTCCTGCAAGAACAGATACCCGGCCTCAAGGCCTTCTACATCGGGGCCGTGTTCAACACCAAACTCTGATGAACGCAACCTGCATCCGCTGTGGCGAAAGCCACGCCGTCACGACCTATCCGAGCATCAACGTTGCCGCGGACCCGGACCTGAAGGCCCGGGTCCGGGACGGCTCGCTCTTCGTGTGGGAGTGCCCCCATTGCGGGGCCCGGAACCTCCTCAGATACCAGACGTTATACCATGACCCGGCGGAGAAGCTGATGGTCTGGCTCCTGCCCGGCGACGCCCAGCCGCCCCAGGCGGTGGCCGATGCCGTCAAGGAACTGGACGGCTATACCCTCCGCCTTGTACGGGAGGTGGGCGACCTGGTGGAGAAGGTGAACATCCATGCCTGCGGCCTGGACGACGTCCTGGTGGAGATGTGCAAGTACGTCACCCGCCTGGAAATGGCCGACCAGCAGAAACGTCCTGAAATCCAGGACGCACCGCTCAAGTTTTTCAAGATGGACGGGCCCGACAACGACCTCGTGTTCTCCTTCCCCCTGGACGGAGAGATGAAGGTCGTGAATGTGGGCTTCCATGTATACGGAGACGCCCGGGGAATCCTCGGGCGCCATCCAGATGTCCGTCCCGAACCCGGCTTCGCGTGCGTGGACGCGGCCTGGCTGGGGCAGTATTTCCGTTAGAATTTCGGGACCTCGAAGAGCGCGGCGTCCACCGGGCCCTCGTTGACCTCGGTCACCTTCGTGGAGATGGTGAAACCGCCCGCGTCGATGGTGGTCTTCATCGTGAAGCCGTTCCAGACGCAGACCGTCGCCTTGGCGGTCTGGCCCATCTGGTTCATTTCGAGCGTGTAGACCGTGCACTCCTTGCCGGCGACCGTTTCCTTACCGGTTTCCTTGATCTTGTTCTTGGCGATGACCTCGTCGGTGAGGTTCAGGTAGTTGATGGTCTGCTGCTGCTGAGGCATCTCCTGGACGGACTTCTCGCCCTTGTTGACGAGGTACATCTTGCCGTCCTTGCTGATCTGGGTCATTTCCATCCCCATCATGCTCATCGAGGTGGCCTCCTTGGCGCCGAAGTCGTCAAAGTAGGTGGTGTTGGTGATGACCTGGCCCATCATGTCCATCTCGGTCTTGTAGGAGCCAGACTTGATGCCGTAGCGCGGGGCCTGGGCGAACGTCGTCGCTGCTACCAGCAGCACGGCGCAGAAGGTAAAGACTTTCTTCATATCAGTGTGGTATTGGTTTATTCCGTTATGGACAAAGTTAGGTATTTTTGTCCAAGGTACAAGAAGCCGCCCCGGATTTTCGACGAACGGGCCTTTTTTTACGACGGATTCTCCGAATCCTGCTTTTCGGCGGTTCGGGCGGCCTTCTCCGCTTCGCGGTCGGCCTTTTCCGCCGCGCGTGCAGCTTTTTCCGCTTCTCGTGCGGCCTTCTTTTCGGCGCGGACGCGCTCTTGCTCCAGGTAACGCTCGAAGATACGGCGTTCTTTCTGCGCTTTCTTCTCCAGGTTCTTCAAGATGCGCAGCTTTTTCTTGCGCTCTTTTTCGAGTGCCTTCTGCCGCTTGGCCTCCTGCTTCTCCTCATATTTCCGGTCCTGTTCGGCCCATTTCGCCTCTTTCTCCGCCCGCTTCTCGGCGGCAATCCGGTCTCTTTCAGCCTTCTGGGCGGCCTTTTCTTCGGCCTTCCGGGCCTTTTCGGCTTCCCTGGCCGCCCGTTCCGCCGCTTTCTTCGCGGCCTGCGGATCCGGCGCCGGCGCGGCCTCGGCCGGCTGGACATCCTCCTCCGTGGCGTTTTCAAGCGCAGGTACCGTTGCCAGCGAATCCCTTACGGGCGCGGCTTCCCGCGGAATCCGTTCAGGAGCTACGCCGAGCGAATCCCGGACCGGCTTATCGACCTGGGAATCCAGCTCATTGCGCAAGGCTTCATCTGCCGCGGAAAGGGCCGGAGGGGCGGCGGTCGTGTCGACGGGCGTTGTCGCCTTCGGCTCTGGCGGCGCCGGCGCTTCTACCGGCTTCTCCTTGGGTTGTCTCGCCTTGACGACGGCCATGGAGTCCCGGTAGGCGATGTCCTTGTAAATCTTCTTGATATGGCCCGGGAAATAGATTTCCGTCTCCTTGAACTGGGCGTGCGGGCGTGCCAGGTAGGAGGTCCGCTGGCTCTTGCGAGGCACCAGCGGCGTGATGTCGGAACCGCCGTTGGGCCGGCGCTCAGGCTCCCAGCGGAAGCCCTTCATGTAACGTTCGTCCGCCGGCAACTGGACCACCGGATAGGCGTCGTTCTTGGCGTTGTCGAAGTAATAGATCTTGTCCAGGTTGCCCTGGTCGAAGAGGGCGTACAGCATCTTGGACTCCACCTTGTTCACGGTGGCCAGCGCGTTGTTCTCCGTCAGGAAGAACAGGGCCGTGGCCCCGCCCAGGGCATCGAAACGCCGCAGGGTGCGGGTGGTATCGAAGTAAGCCATCATCTCGGCGCCCTTGATCTGGTCGTAGCAGATGGTATCCTCCTGGGTGGTGATGAAGGCGTTGGACATCAGCCGCGCCCGGTCCGCCTTGCGGTCTTTGATGACGAGGTAGATACTGTCGGCCGCATACTGGCGGTTTCCATCGCTGAAAACGAGCGGGTCGCGGTACAGCCGGACCAGGGAATCCAGGTCGTAGTAGACCAGGGAGTCGCACGACATCTGCATATCGTGGCGGAACAGTTTCACCCGGCTGGTCGCCCAGATGAAGGAAAGCTGGGTCGTGTCCACAACCGCCGGCTCGGTTGCCAGGGAATCGGGCGGCGGGAGCAGGTTGGCGGGGTTGAGGCCGGAGGTGTCCACCGGCGGCATAGCCGGGTCGCCGGGGGTGGCCGGCGCGCCCGTCGTGGGCTTCGCGGCTCCGCCCCTGTTCTGCGCGCCTCCCGGGCCGCGGTCGCGGCCGGCCTGCGCGTTCGGGTTCTCCTTCTCGGCGTCCGCCGCCGCCTTGGCGGCCGCTTCCGCGGCTTTCCGGCGGTACTCGGTCACCGGGTCCCCCGTGAGGTCCTTGAGCCGCTTGTCGGCATCGACCTTCCATAGGGAGTCCACCCGATGCCGCTTGATGCCGCGGTACAGGATCGTATCGGCGCCGAACCAGACGGTATCGCGCTTGGCTGTCTTCTTGTCCTCGTCGATGCTCATCACTGCCGGGGTGACGGTCATCTTCACGCGGGAAAGCGAGTCGGTATATTCCACCCGGCCCGCCAGGGCAAAGACATTCCGGGTCGTGTCCATCAGTTCCACCGACCCCATCATTTCCACGTTGTTCGGTTTCCGGTGATAATACAGCGTGTCAGACCAGGTTTCCTGGTCCTTCGTGAGCAGGTGCACGTTCCGCCGGAAGAAGAACAGCTCCTTGTCACGGTCATACCAGCCGTCGTTGGCGGAAAGCATGTTGTCGTCCTGCCACATGTCCGTCCCGTAGCCGAAATAAGCCGTGTTGATGTCGCTGCGGTATTCCAGGCGGGAGGTCTTCACGAAGGTGGTGTCCATGTACATGTTCACCTGGTCGTTGAAGACGAACAGGCTGGCCTTCGAGTCATAGGAACCGTACAGGCTTTCGATGACCTGCCCGTCCTTGTCCCGCATGGATGCGCCGTTCTGGAAGATGGCGACGGAGTCCTTCGTGTTATAGTCCAGGTAGCGGGTGCGGAGGGTGTTCTTGTCCTTGTCCTCCAGCTGGACGAGGCCGCCGCGGAACTTCGCGAGGTCGTCGTCAACCACGTATTGCAGGGAGCCGGAACTCAGGCGGGTGCGGTCCTGGATGATCTGGACGTGGCCGACGGCGTCGATGATGTTCGTCGTCACGTTCCACAGGGCCGAGTCGCACAGGAGATAGGTGTTGTTATGCAGGAAACGGGCCGGGCCCGTGACTTTGCGGAAGCTCTGGCCGCCCCGTTCGATGAGCTGGGCCGATTTCGCGCTGACCAGGGTCACCAGCGAGTCTTTCCGCTCCTGGCCCCGGGCGGAAACGGTCGCCATCCCCAGGGACAGCGCCGTCAGGAAGAGATATGCGAGCGTCCGCCGCACCTTCCGTTCAGAACTTTTCGCTCCAGATTTCCCGGCTGAAGGAGCACTCCTTGTACATCGGGTCGATGACGATGTAGGTCTCCTTGATCTTCTTCTCCAGGAACTCGTCGATAGCCTGCATCTGCCGCTCCGAACGCACGCGTCCCTGCAGCTCGGCATAGTCGTTTGTGAACGAGGCGGGATGGGCCGGGACGATCTTGTCCACGCGGATGATCTTGTACACGGTGTTGCCCGTACGGCCCTGCTGATAGCCCTCGTTGTCGGTGGATTCCACGGGCTCGGAGATCTCGCCCTCCTTCAGGTCCTGGATGGCCGCATAGTCGGCCGGCTTGAGCTGGTCGATCTCGAAGTAGGAGGAGCCGGTGGCCGGATCGGCCATCTGCCCGCCGTTGGTGCGGGTGGCCGGGTCCTCGGAGAAGAAGCGGGCGGCGAGGGTGAATTTGATCTCGTCGTCCAGGATCTTGGTGCGGAGGCTGTCCAGGCGGGAGAAGGCCTTTTCGCGGTCTTCCACGGTGTACTGCGGCTTGAGGAGGATGTGACGGGCGTTGAACATGTCGCCTTTCTTCTCGATGACTTCGATGATGTGATAACCGTCCGGGGTCTCCACGATCTGGGAGATCACGCCCGGGCGCAGGGCCATCGCGGCATCGGAGAATGCCGGCCAGAAGATGGATTTGGAAGCCATGCCCAGTTCCCCGCCGCGGCGGGCGCTGCCGGGATCCTCGGA
>JAEEGJ010020847.1_pt1 | contig 14191 bp, 13 predicted proteins | sample 8958761 | NCBI WGS metagenome assembly JAEEGJ01 (sample SAMN16246546, study PRJNA631951) | gut metagenome | biome: gut microbiome; feature: rumen; material: RS-attached | host: Bos | place: Iran: Karaj | collected 2018-10 | reverse complement strand
CATGCCGCCTCCGTAGGGATAGTCGTCCAACTGCTTCTGCTTGTTTTCCGTGTAATCGCGGATCTGGTGGCAGTCGATGCGGACGATACCGCGCTCCTGCGCGCGGCCGATGATGCTCTCGACGAGCATATCGCCGACCGTGTCGGGGAAGAGGGTCAGTATGTCGATATGCACGTGATCACATCCCGTCTATCATGGCGACGTTTATGACGCCCGCTTCCACGTCGACCTTCTTCACGAATTCGGGCACGTCGGGGATGAGGTGCTCCTTTTCTCCGCGGACCACGAATACGCGTCCGCCAGGCAGCTCGAGGAAATCCGCCAGCGTGCCGACGGATCCGAGCCTTTCGTCCACGACCTCGGCTCCGAGCGCGTCGGAAAGGAAATAGGCGCCTTCCTCGAGAGGCGCGTCGGAACGCCTGATGAGAAGCTTTTTCCCCTTGAGGACCATGGCGGCGTTGATATCGCCGACGCCCTCAAGACGGGCGTAAAGCATCTGGCCCTGAACGCGGGAGGAGAGCACCCTGTACTCTTTTCCGTCCACGAAAAAGCGCCCGATACCGGCCAGAAAGGCAGGCGAATCACACCAGGGCGAGATCTTGACCTCGCCCTTAATGCCGTGAGTGTTGACTATCTCGCCGCACTCCAGATATTCGCTGAGATTATTAGCGGACATCAAAGCACCTCAAACAGTTCAGTCGACGATATCGACCGAAACCTTTTTGCCGCTGCGGGCGGCAAGAGATTTGACAAGGACTCGAATCTCTTTTGCAATGCGCCCCTGCCTGCCGATGACCTTGCCCATATCGCCCTCGGCGACACGGAGCTCGAGAACGGTCTCGTTCTCATATTCCTTCTCCGTAACAGTAACGGAGTCGGGATCATCTACAAGGTTTCTGGCAATGTAGAGCAAAAGATCCTTCATGGTTATCCTCCAATCAGAAGAGGTCAGATGATCTCGGCCTTCTTGAGCAGGGCTCTGACGGTATCGGTGGGCTGGGCGCCCTTGGAGATCCAATCCTTGACGCGGTCGGCGTCGACCTTGAACTCGGAAGGATCGGAGAGGGGAGCGTAGGTGCCGAGTTCTTCGATGAAACGGCCGTCACGCGGATAACGGGAGTCGGCGACGACTACTCTGTAATAGGGGTTCTTCTTGGCGCCGATGCGGCGAAGTCTGATCTTGACCATTGTTTTTTCCTCCGTGTTTGTTGATATGTTTTTTTGTATATATGAAACGCCTGCGGCGTTACATACCGAAAAATCCTTTGTTTCTGGCAAGCCTCTTCTTTCCGCGCTTTCCGGAGAACTGCTTAGCCATGGACTGCATCATCTCGAACTGCTTGAGCAGCATGTTTACGTCGACGACGCTCGTTCCGCTGCCTGCCGCGACGCGCTTTTTCCTGCTGCTGTTGAGCAGCGCGGGATTGTCACGTTCGGCCTTGGTCATGGAGAGGATTATGGCCTCTGTCTTGGCAAGGGCCTTTTCGTCTATGGAAGCGCCGGAGAGCGCCTTCGCGTCCACTCCGGGAAGCATGCCGGCTATGTCCGAGAGAGAGCCCATGGATTTGATCGAAGTCAGCTGCTCGTAGAAATCCGTAAGGGTGAAGCGGTTGTTTACCAGCCTTTCGGCCATCTCGGCGGCTTTCTTCTCGTCGAAGCTCTGTTCGGCCTTCTCTATCAGAGTAAGAACGTCGCCCATGCCGAGGATGCGCGATGCCATCCTGTCGGGATGGAAAGGCTCTATGCCGTCCAGCTTTTCTCCAATGCCGGCAAATTTTATGTGTTTGCCGGTCGCCGCTCTTACGGACAGGGCGGCTCCGCCTCTCGCGTCGCCGTCGAGCTTTGTGAGCAGAACGCTGTCTATTCCGAGCGCCTCGTCGAAAGCCTTCGCGGCGTTGACGGCGTCCTGACCGGTCATGGCGTCGAGCACGAGCATGATCTCGTCGGGAGAGACGGCCTGTTTCATGCGCTTGAGTTCGTCCATGAGAGTTTCGTCGACATGAAGACGTCCGGCGGTGTCGATGAAGACGATGTCGTTGCCGTGCGTCTTCGCGTGAGCGACGGCGGCTTTGGCTATCTCCACCGGATCTCCCGCGCCCTGCTCGAAAACGGGCACGTCCACCTGAGATCCGACGGTGATGAGCTGCTGTATGGCAGCCGGCCTGTATACGTCGCATGCGGCAAGAAGCGGCCTGCGGCTGTTCTTCTTCATGAGCGCGGCGAGCTTCGCGACGTTCGTCGTCTTGCCCGCGCCCTGAAGGCCGACCATCATGACTACGGTCGGGGGATTGGGGGATATGTTCAGCTTGGCGTTCGTGCCGCCCATCATGGCGGTCAGTTCTTCGTTGACGATCTTTATGACCATCTGAGCCGGGGTGAGGCTCTCGAGAACGTCCGTACCGACGGCGCGTTCGCTGACCTTGCTTATGAATTCCTTGACGACCTTGTAGCTTACGTCGGCCTCGAGCAGCGCCATGCGCACGTCGCGCATCGCTTCCTTGATGTCGCTCTCGGTCAGGCGGCCCTTGCCGCGCAGCTTCTTGAAGGTCGCGGAAAGTTTTTCGGATAAGCTTTCAAATGCCATGTCAAACTCCGCTCACTGTTTCATGCGCTCTATCAGGACGCCGATCCTGTCGCACAGTCCGGATAAAGCCTCGCTCCTGAACGCGCTGTCGTTGAGCGCAACGATCTCTCTGACGCAGGAGGCCACGCGATCGATGTCCACGTTCATCTGTTCGAATCTTTCGAGAAGCTTCGTCTTGCGCTCGATCTCCTCCAGCGCGGTCTCGCTCTTGGAAACGAGATCGCGGACGGCCTGTCTGGATACCCCGCTGTTTTCGGCGATCTCCGAGAGAGTCAGGTTCTCGTCGTAGTAAAGGCTGAAGATCTCGCGCTGACGTTCCGTGAGAAGCTCGCCGTAGAAATCGTATAGAAGCGCCATGCGCACGGTCTTGTCCATACGGCTCAACTCCTAGCTGAAGATATGTAAAGCGGAATTGCTTTACAGAGGAAATATAGACTAATGGCCCGCCCGTGTCAAGCCTTTTTTGTAAAGTAAAAGCACTTTACACGAAAAAACTTGCCGGCAATGTGCAAAAAAGAGGGATCGGGCCCCTTTTTATGCTTCGGCAAGGCATGCTTCTGTATGCGGACAGGCAAAATACTATTCTGCGCACTTGCCATAAAAAGCCTGCGATGGTATAATCATAAAAGCGCAAACTCCCTTTTCAGGAAGTGATAAACATGGAAAAGGCAATCATCAGGACCATAATGCCCGGCGTCGACCTTATCTACGTTCATACGGATAAGTTCAAGACGGGGCATCTGAGCGTCAATTTTATGCTGCAGCTGAGCAAAGCGGACGCTGCGAAAAACGCGCTGGTCATGCACGTACTCAGACGCGGATGCAAGCGGCTGCCGGATCTGAAGAGCATTTCCGAGGAACTGGACAGGCTGTACGGAGCGACGGTGGACCCGTTAGTGCGCACGATAGGCGAAGTCCAGTGCATAGGTCTTTCCGCGAACTTCGCTGACGACAGGTATCTTCCCGGACACGAGGACATCCTCGAAAAGACGGTGAACCTGACGGCGGAGATCCTCCTCGATCCCGCGACGAAGGGCGGGCTCCTCCGCTCGGATTACGTACGGTCGGAAAGAGACAACCTCTGCGACGCCATAAGATCGGACATGAGCGACAAAAGGACATATTCCTTCCTTCGGCTTAAGGAACTGATGTTCGCAGGTGAAGCGTACGGAACGGACAGAAACGGCACTCTGAAGAGTGCCGAAAAGATCGCCCAGATCGCGCTGACGAAGCATTATAAGAACATTCTTTCCACGGCGCCCGTAAAGATGTTCTACTGCGGAGGCGCTGACGAAGAACGCATAACGCAGGCTCTGCTGAACGCTTTCAGCACTCTTCCGAGAGGCGAGATAGACTTCTCGGCGGGGACCGACGTCAGGGTGGAATGCGGGGAGCCGAGATTCTTTTCCGAAGCGATGGACGTTACGCAGGGAAAACTGACGATGGGATTCCGCCTCGGCGAGGTCATGTACGCGCCGGACTACGCCGCCATAGCCGTGTTCAACGCGGTGTTCGGAGGAGGAGTGACTTCAAAGCTCTTCATGAACGTAAGGGAACGCATGTCGCTCTGCTATTACGCCAGTTCTTCCACGGACCGTTTCAAGGGCGTCATGTTCGTCATGAGCGGCGTGGAATTCGACAAATACGAGACCGCGCGGGACGAGATACTCGCACAGCTCGCAGCCTGCGCGGACGGGGACATATCCGACGGGGAGCTCTCTTCGGCAATAAGTTTCCTGGTCAATTCGGTAAGAGCGATGGAGGATTCTGTCGCGTCCCTCGACGCGTACTACGTGTCCAGGTCTCTGGACGGCCTTACTTACGCACCGTCCGAATACGCCATGCTCATCGGGGAGATCACGCGCGAGGACGTGGTGAAAGTCGCGAAGAGTGTGAAGCTCGACAGCGTGTATTTCCTGCGCGGAACGGATAAGGAGGGAGAATGATTATGACCTTCAGAGACTATCCGGAGTTGGGAGAATGCATCTATTCGGGCGTGCTTGAAAACGGACTCGCGGTATACGTCATGCCGAAAAAGGATTACGTCAAGACATTCGCCGCCTTCGCGACGAGGTACGGCGGATCCGACTGCCGCTTTAAGCTCGGCGACAAATTCATCGAGACACCCGCAGGCATCGCGCATTTTCTTGAGCACAAGATGTTCGACATGCCTGACGGCAAAGACGCCATGACCTCTCTTTCCGCGCTCGGAGCTTCTCCGAACGCATTTACGGGTCCGGATACGACATGCTATATTTTCTCCTGCACAGACAAGCTTGACGAGTCGCTCCGCATCCTGCTTGATTTCGTTATGACTCCTTATTTCACCGATGCGAGCGTAGCAAAAGAGCAGGGTATAATAGGGCAGGAGATACGCATGTGCGAGGATAATCCGTCACACGTCGTATTTGAAAACCTTCTTAAGGCCATGTATTCCGAGCATCCGGTGCGTATCTCCGTTCCCGGAACGGTCGAGTCGATAGCCGAGATAACGCCGAAGACGCTTTATGACTGTCATAAAGTTTTTTATAACCCGTCGAATATGGTCCTCGCCGTAGCCGGCCGTGTAGACCCGGAGGCTGTATTCAAGGCTGCGCGCGAGGTCGTTTCCGCCGAAGCCGGGCAGGTACCTGTCAGAGATACGGGCTTCAGCGAGAGCCCGCTGGCGGCTTCGAGCAGAATATCCCGGCAGATGGACGTCTCCATACCGTCCTATCTGATCGGCTTCAAGCTCAAGCCGGATCCTGCCGGAGGGGATGCTCTTTTCAGGCAGAATCTTCTTGCCGAGCTTGCAATGGATTATCTGGCCGGTCCTTCGTCAAAGCTTTATTCACGTCTATATGAGCAGGGAGTAATAAACGACAGCTTCGGATGCGGCGTCGGTGACGAGGCCGGCGCGCTCTATGCCTATATAAGCGCCGAAGGCGAAAACTGCGACGAAGTTGCTGACGAGATTATCAGGGAAGCATCGACTCTGAGCCGGACTTCCGGCGAACATGAGTATTTCGAAAGGCTTAAAAAATCTGGAATTGGCGGAACTCTGAGGGCGCTCAATTCCCCGGAGGCCTGCTGTATGCTGATGATCAACAGCCATTTCTTCGGTTACGACGCCATGACGGAGCTGGATGTGATCAATTCGTTCCGCGTCGAAGACGTCCTTGCTTTTCTTAAAGAAAACCTCGTTCCCGAAAAGATGACGCTGTCCGTCGTCGAACCAATAAAGAAGGTGAACTCATGAGCGAACCCACTATCACATTTCCCATTTTCGGTGATAATTTCCGTCTCGACTTTCCGTCCTACTTCACGGTTTTCGGCTGGAAGATCCACATTTACGGCATCCTGATCGCCATCGGCTTCGTCCTTGCCGTCCTCTACGCCATGAGACGCGCAAAGGATTTTGGCCTCACGGAGGACAGTATAATCGATCTGCTGCTGAGCGGGATCATCCCTGCCGTTATCGGCGCGAGGGCGTACTATGTCATTTTCGAATGGGATATGTATAAAGATAACTTCTGGAGCATTTTCCAGATATGGAACGGCGGCCTCGCCATTTACGGCGGCATTATAGGCGGTCTTATTGGAGTAATAGTCTATTGTAAGGTCAAAAAGATCAAAATCACTCCAAATCTCGACATCGTCAGTCTGGGACTTCCGATTGGACAGTGCATAGGAAGGTGGGGCAACTTCACAAACCGTGAGGCGATGAGCGAAGCGCTTACCGGCGCGGCGGCGAACATCCCTTGGAGAATGGGGCTGACGACCGAATACGGCACGAGATACTATCATCCGTGCTTCCTCTATGAGAGCATCTGGAGCGCCATCGGATTTGTTATCCTGCATTTCTATTCGAAAAAGCACAGGAAATATGACGGTCAGATATTCCTGATGTACATCGTCTGGTACGGTCTTGGCCGCGTATGGATAGAAGGCCTTCGCGGAGACAGTCTCTACGTGCCGGGCACGAATCTGCGCATATCGCAGGTCGTCGCGCTCCTCTGCGTCATAGTCGGCGCGATCCTGCTTATTTATAATCAGGTCGCAAAGCATCATGAGCCCGAGGAAATGTGGGTCAACAGAAATAAGAAAAAAGAGCCTGTGCCTGAGGCGGAGATATCCGTTACGGAAGACGAATTTGACGAAGAGCTTTCCGACGCATTCCGCATGCTCTCGCACAAGGACGAGGACAGCGCGTTTTCGCCGTTTATTGACGACCCGCCGGACAGTGATCCGGACGACGGCGAGAAAAAAGAATAGTATAGGACAGGAGGATCGATTATCATGGCCAACTTTGATGAGATCAAGCAGAAAACCGGAGAGACCGCGGAACATATTGCAGCCAAGTCCATAGAACTCGCAAAAACAGCAGCCGAGAAGACAAAGCTCGTCGCCCGCATCTCCAAGCTCAACGCCGACGTCATTTCCGAGAGGGACGCCCTGCGGAGAGCTTATCTCGACCTCGGAAAACTCTATTATGAGAAGTTCAAGGACGATCCCGACGAAGCCGTTGCGGATAAATGCAGGGTCGTGGCGTCTTCTCTGGCCGTCATAGCGCAGTGCAAGGACGAGATCGAGCAGTGCAAGGCCGCTCTCAAGGGCGACAAGGACAAGGCCGACGATGAAGAAGAGCCCTCTGGATCCGGCTCCGACGCGGACGCGGATATTGAAGGCCAGAGCGAGGAATAACTGCATACATATCAAAGCGCGGCGCCGAGTTTTCGGCGCCGTGTTTTTGTTCTTGCCACGCCGAAACTATTGTGTTATACTGACTGACGATTTTTATTTATCGCAAGAATTATAAATGAAAGGAGTCGTAGCGATGAAAAGAACCATTATCCGCGAGATATTCCGCGATGCGGAGAGCTTTTCCGGAAAGCAGATAACAGTCTGCGGCTGGGCGCGTACGATACGCGACATGAAAAACTTCGGTTTTATCGAGCTCAATGACGGAAGCTGTTTCAAAAGCCTGCAGATCGTATTTGAGGAAGGCAAGCTCAATAATTACAAGGACGTGGCGCGTCAGAACGTCGGTACGGCTTTTGTCGTTTCCGGTGAGCTGACACTTACTCCGGAAGCAAAGCAGCCCTTTGAGCTGCGCGCCAGCGAGATCACAGTCGAGGGAGCGTCCGATCCCGCGTATCCGCTCCAGAAGAAGAGACACACCGTCGAATATCTGAGGACCATTGCGCATCTCAGACCGAGGACCAACCTGTTTTCCGCAGTGTTCCGCATCCGCAGCGTTGCCGCTCACGCGATACACTGCTTCTTCCAGGAGCAGGGCTTCGTGTATGTCAACACCCCTCTCATTACCGCCAGCGACTGCGAAGGCGCGGGCGAGATGTTCCGCGTCACCACGCTCGACATGGAGAACGTCCCCAGGACTGACGACGGAGCGGTGGATTATTCACAGGATTTCTTCGGCAGATCCGCCAACCTGACCGTCTCCGGACAGCTGAACGCGGAGAGCTATGCCCTTGCGTTCGGCGGAGTGTACACCTTCGGTCCGACCTTCAGAGCGGAGAACTCAAACACCGCGCGTCACGCGGCTGAATTCTGGATGGTCGAACCGGAGATCGCGTTCGCCGATCTTGAGGACGACATGGAGCTTGCCGAGGGAATGCTGAAATACGTAATATCCGAGGTCATGGACAAGTGCGGCATGGAGCTTGAGTTCCTCAACAGTTTCGTCGACAAGGGACTCATCGGACGCCTTGCTCACGTAAGGGATTCCTCATTTGCCCGTGTGACCTATACCGACGCCATAGAGATACTCAGGAGCTGCGGCGAAGAGTTCAAGTATCCCGTCTACTGGGGCTGCGACCTTCAGACCGAGCATGAACGCTATCTTTCGGAGAAGCATTTCCAGAGGCCTGTTTTCGTAACGGACTATCCCAAGGAGATCAAGGCGTTCTACATGCGTCTGAACGACGACGGCAAGACTGTCGCTGCGGTCGACCTGCTTGCTCCGGGCATAGGCGAGATAATCGGAGGGAGCCAGAGGGAGGAACGTCTGGACCTTCTTGAAAAGAGGATGGATGAGCTCGGACTCGACAGGGAGACCTACTGGTGGTATCTCGAACTCCGCAAGTTCGGCGGCACCCGTCATGCCGGCTTCGGCCTGGGCTTCGAGCGCCTGATCATGTACCTTACGGGCGTGGCGAACATCCGCGACGTCATCCCGTTCCCGAGAACTACGGGAAGCGCCGACTTCTGATACAAGAGAGCGGCGGGGACATCCTGAACCGCGGAATCAGTACCGAACAAAAACAGCCTCTCCGGCCCTCGCATCTGCGCGGGTACGCGGGAGGCTGTTTGGTTTTCTGAACGCACCTGCCGCCGGCAGCGGTCTCATTATCCGCTCTGGGACGGCGCGGCACGCTCCGTGTTGAAAAATATCTTTTTTGAGAGGATGAAACTGTTAAAATGCTGTTGTCTATGCCTACTGTTTTTGATATAATATAATATCTAATTCTGCAGATCAGTCTGTCAAGGGGAGATGGGCACGTGAACAGCGGTAAATTCATGAGGATCTTCCGTCCTTCCATGCGGATGTATTTTATAGTTCTGATCATTTTTGTCGCGGCTACGATAGCCGCGGGAGTCTTCCGCTTCAATATTTGGATCCTCATCGGCGGCGAGCTCGTATTCATAATCCTTCTGCTGCTTTACTCCCGCTGGAGGCTCCGCAAGGGCCAGCGGGAAATGCTCTCCTACGTTGAAACGGTCCTGTTCAACAGAGACGCGGCTTCCGCTGATACTCTTATGAATATGCCTCTCCCCACGGTCATATTCAACGCACGCGACGGCAAGATAATCTGGACAAACGATCAGTTCCTCAAAATAACAGGGGACAGGCAGCATTTCTTTGAAATAGGGATTTCCGAGATGGTGCCGAATTTCTCGACGAAATGGCTCACGGACGGACATGATATGTGTCCCGAGACCGTGACGCTCAAGGGAAGCAACTACAGGGTATACGGCAATCTCGTCCGCGCCGGCGAGGAAGGCGTGAGAAACTATATCGGCGTGATGTACTGGATCGACATCACCGACCTCGAGACGATCAAAAATACCTATTTTGCGACCCGTCCCGTCATGGGCATCATAATGCTCGACAACTATGACGAGCTTTTCCGCAATGCGACCGATACCGTCAAATCCTCGCTTCTTGCCAATCTCGACAATAAGATCGACGAATGGACTTCCGGAGTGGGAGGATATCTGTCCAAGTACGACAGAGACAGGTATATATTTATTTTCGAAGAGAGATACCTTCCAAAATTCATTGAGGACAAGTTCTCCATTCTCGACAGCGTCCGTGAGATAACGGCGCCTTCCGGCGTGCCTGCCACAATAAGCATAGGCATAGGAAAAGACGCAAAGACCTTTGAGGAATGCTTCCAGTATGCAACGCTCAGCATCGAGATGGCTCTTTCCCGCGGAGGAGACCAGGCCGTAATCAAAAACAGCCTCAACTTTGAGTTTTACGGCGGCCGCTCCATGGCTGTCGAGAGAAGAACGAAGGTAAAGTCCCGCGTCATGGCAAACGCCATGGGCGAGCTTATCATGGACGCATCGCAGATAATCATCATGGGGCACTCTTACGCCGACCTCGACTGCATCGGCGCGGCCGCCGGCCTCAACTGCATCGCCAGGAAGCGCGGTACGCCCATAAGCTGCGTTTACAACGAGAAGACCTGTGTGGCGGACGTGATGGTCAAGAAGCTTCAGAAGCTTCCCGAATACGAGGGATTCTTCATCTCCGCGGAGGAGGCCATACTCAGAGCAGACAGCAAGACGGTCCTGATCATCGTGGATACCAACAGACCCGAGCAGGTCGAATCGCGGGATCTTCTCGAATCATGCAACCGCGTCGCTCTGGTGGATCATCACAGGCGCGCCGCGGACTATGTCACCACATCTACGCTCAATTTCCATGAACCTTTCGCTTCCAGTACCTGCGAGCTCGTCAGCGAGCTGCTTCAGTATCTCGTCGAACCGTCCGACATACTCAAGCTGGAGGCCGAGGCTCTTATGGCCGGCATTGTGCTCGACACCAAGAACTTCTCGATAAGCACGGGAAGCCGTACCTTTGAAGCTGCCGCTTTCCTTCGCCGCTCAGGCTCTGATACGACAGAGGTCAAGCGTCTCTTCCAGAACGATCTTGCAGGCACGATAGCGAAATACCGCATCATCCAGTCCGCCAAGATATATAAAGACTGCGTCGCCATCTCCGTCCTCAATTCTCATGAGGACAGGACGATAGCCGCGCAGGCTTCTGACGATCTGCTTACGATAAACGGGATAACGGTCTCTTTTGTCATTTATCTCGGCGAAGACAGCGTCAATATCTCAGCCCGCAGCATAGACGACGCGAACGTCCAGCTCATCCTTGAAGAGCTCGGCGGCGGCGGCAACAAGAATATGGCCGGAGCTCAGATAAAAAACAGCAATATCGAGTCCGTGCTCAGAGATCTTATCGCCGCCATAGACAAGCATCTCACCAAATCCGATTCAAACGGGGGTTAAAAAATGAAAGTAATACTCACCCAGGACGTCAGAGGGCAGGGGAAAAAGGGCGAAATGCTCGAAGTCTCCGACGGATACGCGAGAAACTACCTGCTTCCCCGCAATCTCGCGATGAAAGCCACGGCGGATAATATGAACGCTCTTAAGCTCAAGGAGAAGGCCAAGGCAGCTCAGATCGAAAAGGAAAAGGCCGCGGCGAAAGAGACTGCCGAGAAGCTCACGGGCATCATAGTGACGCTCAAGGCAAAGGCCGGAGCGGCAGGCAAGCTCTACGGAGCGGTAACGAACATGGAGATATCCGAAGCTCTCGCTGAGCAGCACGGCATCGAGATAGAGAAGAACAAGATAGTCATGGCGGAGCCCATAAAGACTTTCGGCAACTATGAGGTCAAATGCAAGCTCGGTCATGAGATAAGCGGAACGATAAACCTTCTTGTGATCGAAGGATAACCTTTCAGACTATGGACGAACTGCTTTCCAGACAGATCCCATACAGCGCCGAGGCCGAGCAGGCGGTCCTCGGCTCGATGCTCATCGACAGCCGCTGCGTTGCCGACGTCATGACACGTCTGCATGCCGACGACTTCTATATCGCCCAGAACAAGGAGATATTCGAGGTCGTCTCGACGATGTTCAACTATTCGCAGACGATAGACCCCGTGACCGTTCTCGACGGCATGCGCCAGCACGGCGTTTACCATGAGGATACGTCGCGTCAGTATGTCATGGAGCTGATGAGCATCACGCCGACGGCAGCCAACGTCATGCGGTACGCGGATATAGTCAAGGAGAAATCCATTCTCCGCAGCATCGGCGAGACCGCGGCGCATATCTCGACGCTCGTCAGCGACGGCACCGGAGATTCCGGCGAGGTCCTCGAGATAGCCGAGCGCGAGATCTATAATATACGGCAGGGAAGAGGCTCCGCCGGGCTGGAATCTGCCCAGGTCATAGCGGGAGAAGTATGGAAGCATCTCGGCGAGCTTGCCGCCAACGGCGGGGTCATCCCCGGCCTTCCAACCGGCGTTCCGGAGCTTGACGATATCCTGACGGGACTCAATAAATCCGACCTTATCCTGCTAGCATCCCGTCCCGGCATGGGAAAAACGAGCTTTGCTCTGAATATCGCCGTCAATGTCGCTCAAAAATCAGATACGTCTATCGCTATCTTCTCTCTTGAGATGTCGAAGGAGCAGCTTGTTTCCAGGCTTCTCTCGTCTCTTGCTTCTGTCAACAGCAAAAAGCTTTTGACGGGCCGCCTGACTGACGACGAATGGAAGCGCATCGCCTACGCCGCGGGAATGCTCAGCAATTCAGGGCTGCTCATCGACGACAACTCGATGCTGACTGTTTCGGATATCAATGCCGAATGCAGAAGGGTCCAGAACCTCGGCCTCGTCATCATAGATTATCTGCAGCTGATGAGTACTGCCTCAGGCTCCAATGCCGAGAGCAGACAGCAGACAGTAAGCGAGATGTCCCGTATGCTTAAAATAATGGCGAAGGAACTGAATGTCCCGGTCATCTGCTGCTGCCAGCTTTCAAGAGCAAGCGCGCAGAGAACGGAAAAACGCCCGATCCTTTCCGATCTTCGCGAGTCCGGCTCTCTTGAGCAGGACGCGGATATCGTTCTCGGTCTTTACAGGGAGGATTACTTCAACAGAGAAGCCGAATCCCACAACGTGGCGGAGTGCATCGTCATGAAGAACAGACACGGCAACACGGGCACCATCAAGCTTCTCTGGGAGCCCGAATTCACGCGTTTCCAGGCGCTTGATACCACCCATGAGGAAGAATCATATTGACTCAGAAGATCGAGCTTAAGGCTGCCTGTGAGCTTATAGAGAAGTATCATATGCTCGATGGCGCGAATAAAGTGCTCTGCGCGGTTTCCGGCGGGGCGGATTCGATGTGCCTTCTCAGCTTTTTAGCGGATCTGTCGGCAAAAAGCGTTATCTCCGTCGCGGCGGCTCACTTCAACCATATGCTTCGCGGCGTCGAGAGCGACCGAGACGAGCTGTTCGTCAGAGAATGGTGCGATGCACACGGCATAGAGCTTGAAGTCGGTTCTGCCGACGTCGGAGACATCGCCGAAGAGACGGGGAGATCCGTCGAAGAAGCCGCGAGGGACGCACGCTACGATTTTCTGAATAAGACCGCGCTTAAACTTCGCGCTGACCGTATAGCGACGGCCCATAACGCAGACGATCAGCTTGAGACGATCCTGATTAATCTTGCCCGCGGATCCGGAACCAAGGGCCTGGCAGGCATCCCTCCTGTACGCGGGACGATTATCCGTCCGCTCCTTGCAGTAAGCAGGGAAGAGATACTGGATTATCTGTCAAGGCACGGTATCCCTCATGTCGAAGATTCGACCAACCTGCTTGACGACGCGGTGAGAAACGCCGTCCGGCACAAAGCAGTTCCCGCGCTTAAGGAGATATTTCCTTTTATAGTGTCAAATTCTTCGAGAGCCTCGTTTCTTGTCCGGTCAGACGACGAGTATCTTGACGAACTCGCCGAGGGAAAAACAGCGATCTTTTCTTGTACGGACAATGAGATAGTTATTCCGGCTGACTCGCTCGCTTCCGAGCCTCAGCCGATCGCGTCGAGACTTGTGATGCGTGCGGGAAAGCATTTCGGGATAGCTTTTTCCGAAGTTCACGTTCAGAGCATTCTCAATCTCGCCGCCTCGTCCGATCCGTCAGCTTCGGTATCGCTTCCCGGAGGGCTCAGGGCCTTTCGAAAGTATTCCGAACTCTATATTTCCAAAGAAAAAGACGTCGTTTTGACATTTCCGGCGACTGAACTCGCTGCGGATAAATGGATCGAGATCAAGGAACTCGGCAAAGCCTTTTTCCTTTCTTCCGACTGCGAAACAGCAAAAATTAACGGCGCGTTCAATATTTTCTTCTTCAAAAAGCGATCTGTCTGTGGTAAAATCCTTGTCAGACCGCGAAAAACAGGAGACACTCTTAAATCCTCTCCGAGAGGATGCAGAAAGACCCTTAAAAAGCTCCTCATAGAAAAAAAGATCCCGCTGTCCGAGCGTGAGCTTATTTTCGTCGCTGCCGACGACAA
>JAEEGJ010020846.1_pt1 | contig 14191 bp, 11 predicted proteins | sample 8958761 | NCBI WGS metagenome assembly JAEEGJ01 (sample SAMN16246546, study PRJNA631951) | gut metagenome | biome: gut microbiome; feature: rumen; material: RS-attached | host: Bos | place: Iran: Karaj | collected 2018-10 | reverse complement strand
GCTATGCCTTTCTCGTTTAGAAATGCGATGATTTCATTCATTTTGAAGCATTTGCGCTCGGTATCCACGAAATGGTTCTTGTCGCCAAACCAAATCTGTCCTTCGATGCGCCAGTGGTCGTTGATAAAGTTGGGGTAGAAAAAGTCCATGCACCAGCGCTTCTTCGGTGGTGGGAAGCTGCCGAGGAATAGTACTTTGCCGTTTGATGGCAAGAACGGTTTCAATGGATGATTTTCAATCATAAGTTGTCTTTTTGCTATGACTAGTGACTATGACAATGACCGCTTTCACGCCCATGGGCAAGCTGTCATAGTCATTGTCACAAGTCATTGTACTAAAAATGCTCCAACCTTATTAATACATAATGTCCCCTTAAACACCTTAAACCTAATTCTTAGCTTATCAGCCTTAACAGTCTGGAAACGAAGCAGTCGCTTGTAACCGATTGTCGTAGTGGGTTCGTTGGTTTCAATAGGCAACCATTTGCCATTAAAGTAATAGTCTAAATAAAATGCGTCAACATTCTGTCCTAAAGGAATATACTCTTGCAATAACAAGCGGTTGAAAGACGTAGTTTTCGGGAAATCAAAGATGAGTTCAGCTTGGTGAACTTCGTCCTCAGTCGCCCAGTAGCGGGCGTAATCGTCACAAAGCACATTTTTGGCCTTGAACCTATATCCTCTTGTGCTGCTGGCGGTCACTTTGCAACCTTTAAGCAGGTTGTTGGCAAAATCTTTTTGCAACTTCTGGTACCATTGAACGGCATTGGCTGAGTCGATACTGGGTATCCTACCCTCTTGATTCACAGGGAAATTGAGCAAGAGATTGGTATTATGGCCCACGCTTTGGTAATACAAATCCATAAGTTGTTCCACAGTCTTCACTTGACCATCCTCGCTTTCATGATAGAACCATCCCGGACGAATGGAGACATCCACCTCGGCAGGTAGCCAGGCCTCACCGTCACGAAAGCCTTGTTGCAAGGCCTTTTCATCGTTAAGCGACTCAAAGTCAGTTTTATACATGCACCATTGCGTGGCATTGGCCTTGCCTTCCTCGTTGCCTATCCATCGCAAGGTCGGGACTGTGCCACCAAAGATGCTCGCTTCGGGGCTATATTTCCACACGATGTCCCTCGCCTTTTCATAGTCGTAGTATTGCTCAGCTACGATGGAGCGCATTTCATCGGCACCCCCATACCATCCACTACCGCCATTGGCACCATCGAACCAGAACTCAAACAGCGGTCCGTAGTTACTCACAAGTTCCTCAATTTGTTTATGATAGATGTCCACATAACCTTTGTAGCCGTACTCGGGTTGGTTGCGGTCCCAAGGCGAGAGATATAACCCGAACTTCAAGCCGTGCTTTTTGCAGGCCTCCGAAAGCTCGCGCACCAAGTCTCCCTCCCCATTCTTATAATAGGTGTTCTTGATGGAATAATCGGTGGTCTCGGTCGGCCAAAGGCAGAATCCGTCATGGTGTTTTGCCGTAAGGATCACGCCTTTCATACCGGCGGCTTTTAAGGTCAAGACCCACTGTTCGCAATCCAAATTGGTGGGGTTGAAAGTAAAGGATGGCGTGTTGCCATAGCCCCATTCCATGTTATTAAACGTGTTTAAGCCGAAGTGGATAAATGCATAGTTTTCAAGCTGTTGCCACTCCAGTTGTTGGTGACTTGGAATGGAGCCACTTGGCTCGGGACTGTGGGCGCAAGAAGCCAACATCAGTCCGCCCATTAACACCCATATCAAATACCTAAGATTCATTGTTTCACAAATTTACGAGTCTCACCATTCGCGCGAAGCACATACATGCCCTTGGACAAGTCGCTGATGCCGATTCTGTTCACCTCGTTTTTGAGTTGAACCGTCATCACGACCTTTCCGTTCAAATCAAGGATTTCAGCCTTTTCATTCGCTTGATTGACAAACACATCGATGAAATCCGTAGCCGGATTAGGACACACACGAAGCGACGGTTCGGGCTGCAGATGCTCTGATTTCACTGCAACTGGGCTATCGGAATGCGCTTCAATCACAGCTTCAATTGTTCTGTTGCAAACGGCACAGAAAGGGGCATAATTACGCATCATGCAGTTACGTTGCGGCCGATACATGCCTTCCGTCAAATAGCCTCCGCCTTCAAAAGCTCCAACTACATTGTTATATTGATTCGTGTTCGGCGTGGGAATAGGTGTACCAGGGACTACGAGGTCGGCCCATTTCGATTCAAAATCCACCAAAGTGGTAATGTTAGGTTCCCATGGCTCCACATTCAGGTTGTAGAGCAAGGCCAGAGGATTGTCAGGCTCCTCATATTCGTCGGCCAAACCTGCGAAAGCATGGCCAAACTCATGCACGATGACGCTGGAAGACGACATATTGCCTGCCGTACTCATCGAATAGAAATTATAAAATCCACCTCCACCATACTGACTGCTGTTCACCAAAATGTAAATCTGGTCGTAGGGTGCGTTGGCTGCCACATCTTTCACTGAGAAATAATCGCGTGTTGTGCAATATCGATCAATATAAAAGGTGTAGAAATGCGAATTGAGAATGGTGCGCTTCCAGATATGGGAGGCTGGAATGTCGACACCACTTTCCTCAGAAGGTGCGAGCACCGCGCGGAAATTGAAGTCGTTGATATGGCTTGCAAACGGCTCCGCTTGAGTAAACACATTGGCTAAATACTGGCAATCCTGAAGGAATTGGTCCATTTCATCAGCGATATAGCCTTCAGGCAAAATCACAATGTCCACCTTGCTTTCGGGCGAGCCGCTGACCATAATGTCTTGAACGGGAAACACATAGCGTTGCTCGGTGGTATTGAACATTTCATTAGGCTCATAAAGCTTTGAGAAAATCTCTTCAAACTCGCCATCGAAATTCCTGATTTCAAGGATGATATATGCCTCATTGCGCGGCAGTGGAACACTCACTGATTCTTCATAGCAACGTTCCATCACTCGGGCTTCATCGGTGGTTTGCCATTCCTGGAACAAGGTATTGTAGCCCCTTGAATATATGAGCGTATTTGTTTGTGCATCAACCACTTTTACCCGATTTGTGCCAAAATTAAATGGGTCAATCAGATTGACCTTGGAGCCACCAAAATACGGTTCGATAACAAAACGCTCAAACACATAGTGCGAGCCTTCGGCATTACCGCATTGGAAGACATCCATACGCAACGAGCCTTCATTGAGGAAATACTGCTCGAAATTGACATCTTGCGCTCTCGAAACCAACGAAAACGCGATGGCAAACAGGAAAACAAAGGTCTTTTTCATTTTTAATAGGTTTATTTTGTTAGGAATCTGAAAGTTTGAATGGGCAAAAATACAAAATTATCAGTCAGTTGAGGCGGGGTGAAAGTTTTTTTTAATTAACGCTCGAATTGAAACAACGGGAAACGACCCATAAAAAAAGCGGCCTCGAAAAAGTCTCCGAGGCCACCAAAAAAATGTCACACTTGTTTTCTTTTATTGTTTGGCGTTGTATAGTGTTTGTATTTCAGATGCCGTCAAAGCACGATTGTAACTGCGGAAGTTGTCGAGCTTGCCAGTGAAGTAGCCCCAAGCACCGCCATATCCATCATCTGTACCAAAGTAACTAACGGTTACAGATGAACCCCATGCCATACTGTTAGAGGCTTTCGAATCAAACAGCGCCCCATCAACATAAATCATAAGAATAGTACCATCATAGGTCACGGTTACCATGTGCCACTGATTGTCCAAACAATTTGAAACGGTTCCGTTGGTGGTAAGGGTAGTGCCGCTTCCTGAGACATACTTAATATTGCCATTACTTGAAAACATCAACACTGCCCGTGTGCCTGCTCCTGTTGCTCGATTTGATCCAACCAAAGGTTGATTGGCATTAGCTGTCTTGAACCAAATGTTCATCGAGAATGTGTTGCCTCCAGGAACAATATTACTTTGGACAACAACTGATGAACTACCATTAAACTGCAAGGATTGTCCTTCTCCACTCGGCGTGTCCATTGAAAAGGTTGCACCTGCACTGATGCCTGTATAGTTGCCGAAATAGTCCACAATCTCGTCACCGTCGAAGTTAAAGAAACAAGACAGACCGTCAGCAATCACCAAGCTGTTGTCGACATAGCTGGCCGAAACGTTAAGATTGGCACTGTTGTTGGTGCCGTTCACAGTTACGGTGGTCGAGACAGGACCGTGAATCTTGTCGCGGTCAATCATGGCTGTCACGAGGGTGCCGCTACCAGCACTGGTGCTGCCCGACATCGGGGTAAGCGTCAGCCAATCAACGTTAACAGGATTGATACTCCAGCTCAGCGTGGTGCCAGCAGAACCCACGTTTTTCACTTGGAAACTCATGGAAGTGGCAGTCTCGCCAAAGTCTAACGAGCCTTCACTCAGTTGTAGGATGGCCGTACCCGTACCGCTTGAAGCCGCACTGAAGGTGATGGTAGAAGAGCTACCTGCACCGCTTACGCTGACCGAGGTGGAAACCATGCCTTCAAACTTCGAGCGGTCGATGGTAGCGGTCACCATGGAGCTGGCGCCACCTGCCGTGTTGCCCGAAGTAGGCGTCAGGGTCAGCCAATCCACGTTGATGTTGGAGCACACCCAATTCAAAGAAGTGTTTGACGGACCTGTGTTCATCACATAGAAAGTCAAGCTGTTGGCAGAGGTGCCAAAGTCGATGGAATTCTCGCTGAGTTGAAGCTGTGGGCCATTGTTGCCCGCCACAGTGACATTCACTGGGAGCACATTGCTTTGGTCGCTGCTGCGTACGATGATATTAGCCGTGGTGCTCTGTTGGATTTGACTGCGGTCGATATTCACCGAAACGGTGGTTTCTTGGCCACCTTGCAAGTTGCCCGAATTTGGGGTAGCTGTCAGCCAGTTCAAGCTTTCCTCGATTTCCCAACTCAAGGGCATGGTTTGGCTGGCATTGATGATTTTGAATTGCAACTGCGAGAAGCTCTCACCAAAATCGAGGGTCTGCACATTGAGGGTGAAGCCGCTCACCATGGGCTTCATAGTCATGTCGCCCGAAGAGATGTTTTCCGCCACGATGGTGATGTTCTTTGTATTGCTCTCGTAGCCCTCTTTCATTCCTTGAACCGTGTATTGTCCAGGTTCGAGGTTGTTGAACTGATAGCGTCCGTCACTACCTGTAACGGCAGAGAGACCCGTCGGACTAAGAGAGATGTTGACACTCTTAATAGGCTCTCCGGTGATGGAATTGGTAACAATCCCTTGGATCTTGCCAGTGGCAACTGGCTTTTCCTTTTCGCATGATGTCATCATGCACAGCGCAAAGGCGAAGGCAAAGCCTAAGGCCAATTGGATTCTTGATTTCTTCATTTTTTTGCGTTGTTTTGTTTAGTGAATTATAGTTGAATTATTCCTTTGGCGTTAACTGCATATCGCCTCTGACTATTTCACCTGCCAGGACAGTCACTGTCTTTGTGTCAGTCTTGTAATTGGCATGGCGAGCTTGCATCTTGTATTGAACGGCTTCAAGGTCGTTAAATTCAAATATGCCGTCAGAGCCCGTTGTAGCGGATTTTCCCGAAGGTGAAAGGGTCATTGTTACATTGCTGATCGGTTCGCCCGTGGTGGCATCGGTCACCGTACCTATTACCTTGCCAAACAAGGTGTACTCATCCTCTGTGCAGCCTGCAAACATCAGAGCAAACAGAGCGAAAAGAAATAGTTTTTTCATAGTCAATCAGAATTATTTACTGTTTTGCTTGATACAAGGATTGCACTTCTAATGCACTCAACGAACGATTGTAGCTGCGGAAATTATCCAATTTGCCATTGAATTTTCCTGCGTGGTTATTGTTAACAGCCGATCCGATAAAGGTCATGGTTACATTGCTGCCCCAACTCCAACCATTATTACCATAACTTTGCGTTGACTCAAACAACACACCATCAAGATAAATCATAGCCAAGTTTCCATTATTTACTACAGAGATTGTCAACATGTGCCATTGATTATCAAGATAATTGGAAATGGGATTATTTGTCGTTGTTGGATAGATTGGAGAGTCGGCTATGTAATTAATGCAGGAAGATTCTGTCAGATTTAAACTATAACATGGCCAATCAAGGTACAAAACATCTGTACCAAGTAAATATTGGGCATTTGTTTCAGTCTTAAACCACAAATTTATGGTATATGAAGATCCCGATGGAACGATATTATCTTCTATAAATAGGAGCGAGTTGCCATTAAATTGTCTGGATTTGCCTTCACCAGAAGGAGTGTCGGTAGAGGTGGTCGTGCCACTATTAATGCCTATGTAATTGCCCTGCCAGTCCACAACCTCTTCGTCATCAAAATCGAAATAACAGAACAGCCCATCGTCAACCACCACACCAGTATTCTTGTAATCGGCAGATACCGAGATGTTTGCACTATTGTTAGTGCCATTTACGGTAACCGTGGTCGAAACATGGCTGGTAATCTTATTGCGGTCGATAACGGCTGTCACTTGTGTGCTTCCGCCTGCATTGGTGCTGCCCGACATTGGGGTAAGCGTCAGCCAGTCTACCGAAAGAGCTGCAATGGTCCAGTCAAGTGTGGTGCCGTTGGAGCCGACATTCTTCACTTGGAAGGTCTTTGAGGTCTCTTCATCGCCAAAATCCAACGCACCATCGCTCAGTTGTAGAATGGCCGATCCCGAACCTTCTGATGAGGCAGTGAAAGTAATGGTGGAAGTGTTGCCTGCACCGCTCACAGTGACCGAAGTGGTAACCATGCCGTTAATTTTTGTGCGGTCGATGCTGGCAATCACCTCAGTGCTACCGCCGCCGGAAGTCGTACCCGATGTGGGATTCAGTACTAACCAATCCACAGCGACGTTGGAGCAGAACCAGTTCAACGAAGTGTTTGAAGGCCCGCCATTCATCACATAGAAAGTGAGACTATTAGCGGAAATTCCGAAATCAAGCGAGGTCTCGCTCAGTTGAAGTTGGGGGCTGGAAGTGCTGCCGGGAACTGTCACATTGATTGGCAATACCACCGTTTGATTGCCACTTCTGACGGTAAGGAATGCACTCGTGCTTTGATCGATTTGAGAGCGGTCGATTTCAACCGTGACCGTTGTCTCGTGACTGCCTTCCAAGTTGCCTGTCGAAGGATTGGCGGTCAGCCAGTTCATGCTTTCCACGATTTCCCAATTCATCGGCTGTGTCTCGTTGTTGTTGATGATCTTGAACTGCAACTGCGAGAAGTTGGTGCCGAAGTCGAGGTATTCCACGTTAAGGCGGAAGCCATTCGTCATGCGTGTCAACATCATGTCGCCCGATGCAATCTTGCCACCTACGATGGTGATTCTCTTCGTGTTGCTCTCAAAACCCGATTTCATGGCTTGAACGGTGTATTGTCCAGCCTCAAGGTCGTTGAACTCATAGCGTCCGTCGCTGCCTGTCACGGCGGAGAGACCAGTAGGACTAAGTGAAATGTTGACGCCTTGGATAGGTTCATTGGTGGAGGCATTGGTCACAATTCCTTGAATTTGGCCGTATGGCTCCTCTTTTTTGCAAGACCAAAACATGCACAATGCGCAGGCGATTACTACGCATAGAATTAGTTTAGCTTTTTTCATAACAATAACGATTTGATTTAGATTTAGTTAATTGATGTTTATTATTTGCTGCTATAAATCAATGTTTTAGAAATGATAAGCCACCGTAAGTCCCATGCCGTCAGCCGTGGCTGTCGGATAGAAAGAAAGCTCTCCGTTGGTGGTCTTCAGCCATCGGGCACCTGATGCGGCAATGGCATCAATCAGGTTGTAGACATAGACTGCTGCGGCACCCGCGATGAAGCCATTGCGGATGTTCTTACAGTTGCTGGCTTTTGAGGCATATTGCTGAGCATATTGCGGTTGAGTGTGGATTTTGGCGACATAGCTGGAGCGCATACTCTCGAAAACCACTATTCCGCCGACGGCAACCACTTCGGCACCGAGGATGGCAATACCTTTTCCTGTGCTGCCTTTGTACATCTGTCCCCAGCCTGGTATAATCGCCGACCGCCATAGTCCTTTCGCTCCGTATTTATCCGTAATCTGCACTCTATCAAAGTTCACCGAAGAAGCTTTGGGATTGCCGACGGCACACAGAAAGTAATAAACCCCTTGACCGTCTTTGGCCTCATGGTATTCATCGATGATTTTGACCACCACATTCACAGGATCACCTTCCACAATGGCCATCATATTAAAACTGTTTTCCTCTGAAACATCGCCATTATGATTCTCTGAAGTTATCTTCGATACTGAGGTGATTTGAACTTTTTGTGTTGTCTCGACATAACTCGTGACTTCTCTCGGCACTAACCCTTTGGCTTCTGATGCCGTCTGCGCATAGACGGTAATGACTTTATATTCAAATGTGCCATTAGACGCGGCCGGCACTTCAGACAGCCAGCGGGGTCTTCTGCCGTCATTTTCCCCATATACATAGGCTAGGGTAAGCACCAAATAAATAAGCAGGGCGATTATTCTTTTCATTTCTCATCTCCTCGTTATATCCCATCAGGACATCGGTTTATCCATTCGCGCGAAGCACATACACGCCATTCGACAAGGTATTAGGTTAGGCTTTGCTAACGGTTTTTATATTTCTCAGCTTGTGCTTCAAACCGGCAATGACTTCCACCAACATAATGAAAATCGACACAAAGGCCAAAATAATGGCACCTGCAAGCATGAGAAGGCCTTTGAAGAGCAAGTTTGTGCCTATTCTTCCCGTATCATTGGAGAAACCTTTTCTTTCACGTCTTTCCCTCGGGGTTTCGTCGGGGAAGAATTTGAACACGAGTCCTGCGCCAAAGAAGAAACCGGCAATGCCGAAACCTATTTTGCGTATCCACGAAAGCACTTTCTCGCGTGTGCGGCTTGCTGTGATTTCATAACCATGTTGATAACCTGTCCAAATATAAAGAGGAATGAGTACAAGGACAATGATAAGCAGTGTGAGTACGAAGTTGGCACCGCTTTTCACGCCCGTGATATCGCTTTTTGCGTCTTTCACGGCAGCCTCTTTGAGCTTGTCGTACGACATGCTGTTGATTTCATTGAACCTTGGCTCCCACTCTTTGAGAGATTTTTCGTATTCTGCTTTGTGTGCGGCATAATACTCCATTGAGTCGGCTTTGGCGATATCGTTTTTCAGATCCTCTACCCTTTGTTTTGCATAGGCTAGCTTGTATGCCTTGTATTTATTGGGTGTATCATACATGCCTACCCTACTGATGACCTTTCCACAGCTTTCGTATGTAATCACTGTGTCGCAAGGTTGACTCCAAGCCTCAACCTTTTCCAACTTTTGCTTCTCTTTATCCACATCTTCATTTTTCGAGTTAGTCAGCCACCAAAGCAAAAAAATGCCCAGCAAGGCACCACCAATGATAGCCCAACTCCATGTCTTGTGACGTTGATTTGACCAAGCAACCACATCGGACAGATCTTCATGCTCATGAGCGAAACTTTCTTCATGTGGGTCATCGGCAACTTCTCGGGCTTGTTTGAGAAGGTTTTCCAAGTGGTCGGTTTCCGCCTTTGTGGCAGGATCGTTGATTTTTGAAGCTTCGTCAAGCAAACGCCAAGCTTCTTGATTTTTGTTTTGTTCCATTTTGAATAGTGTTTGTTTGTAATTTGTTATAGCCTGTTTTTCGTTTCGCAAATGTCACCATATTTCTCCGCTTCGGTCTTTCATTCGCCCAAAAATCGGTTTGCAATGCGTAAAAACAGCAACCAGATTTCGTCATTGCGTAAAATTTTAGTCTGCGATGCGTAAAAAAACCAAGTAAATAGCACGGTTTGTAAAATAGCGGAGAGAAAAACCGTACCTTTGCCAACATGGACATTGACTCGTTCTACATATTGCTGCTCTGTTTCGTATCTGGCATGACGCAATGTTTGTTGACGTTATGCAGCATTTACATGCTCTTGAAACACCGAAACTACCAGTTTCAAAGGATTTTTGCTTTTGTTTTAATCTTGCATGGCATCTGCTTTTTCAATAACTTTGTGGTATTAGCTTGTCGCCATCAGCCTTACTCCGAGTTCCTCAACACCTTTTTGGTTCTTATCGACTACATCATCGTGGGCGGTTACATGATGTTCGCGGTCTCATTGGTTTTTCCTAATCGATATAAGATTCATCAGCTTCTGCTTTTGGAAGTACCTTATTTAATAGCCCTGCTCTTGTTTGCTATTAGCCGAAGTCCCATGGTTTTGGCAGTCGTGCAAATATACACTTTGGCGGTTTCGTTGGCCTTGCTGGTGTATTTGGTCCGTTCCATCAAGAAACATACTCGGATGTTACTGGACAATGTTGGAGACCTGGAGTATTTCGACCTGCGTTGGGGTAACATTTTAATTGTCCTCTATTTTGCTTTCCAACTGCTATGGTCTATTGAAAGCCTGTCGCAACAGTCGTGGTTTTCAGAAACCTCTGTCGGGCGCAATCTGCTTTTCGACACGCTCTATTGTTTCATCTGCATCGGCATTGTTTTATACGTCATGCAAAAACTGATACATCAGCAGGTATTCACTCCCTCCCCAGTCGACGAAAGTGAAAACGAACCTCAAGAAACAGCCATTACCACGCCTCAACCCAAAGCAAGTAAGCCCTTGATTGGCTGCGACATTGACAAGGTTATGAGCGAAAAAAAGTATTATCAAGACAACACACTGACATTGCAGAAGTTGGCCCAGCATTTGGGCACCAACCGACAGTACCTCAGCAATCATATTAATCATGAGCTTCATACGACCTTCTACGACTACATCAACGACTTTCGTTTGGAGGAAGCCAAAGCCATGTTAGATAGTCAAAGCACTGAAAACCAACACTCTTTGGAAGATATTTCAGTCATGGCGGGCTTCAATTCCTATGCTACCTTCTTGCGCTCGTTCAAGAAAAAGTATGGGCAAACGCCGTCGCAATACCTGACGGAGAAAAAATCGTGACCAAATCAAAAATCTAAGTCACCCAATCAATTTTTTTCCTAATTTGCGCCCAAATTTAACCTTACACTATGACTATCGAAGAATTAAAATCTCTTTTCAAGCAACGCTTTGGTAATGAGGGCGTTGTTTACACATCGCCTGGACGCATCAACCTCATCGGTGAACACACTGACTACAATGGTGGCTTCGTTTTTCCGGGTGCCATCGACTCGGGCATCTACGCCTGCATCCGCCTCAACGGCACCAACAAGGTTCACGCCTACTCCATCGACAAGGAGGACTATTGTGAGTTTGGCATGAACGAGGAAGATCATCCTCATTTGCATTGGGCCAATTACATTTTTGGAGTGTGCCGCGAAATCATCAAGCGTGGATACAAGCTGCAAGGTTTCGACACTGTGTTTTATGGCAATGTTCCGATTGGCGCTGGCATGTCGTCATCGGCAGCCTTGGAAAGCACTTTTGCATTTGCCCTCAACGAGTTACTCAACCTCGGCATCGACAAGTTTGAACTTGCTCGTATTGGTCAGGCAACGGAGCATAACTATGTTGGCGTGAAGTGCGGCATTATGGACCAATTTGCCTCCCTCTTCGGCAAGGCTGGCCACCTGATGCGCCTCAACTGTGCCACGATGGAGTTTGAGTATTATCCTTTCAACCCAAAAGGTTACAAAGTCGTGCTTCTTGACACCTTAGTAAAACACGAATTGGCATCGTCGGCCTACAACCGTCGCCGCGAATCGTGTGAAAACGCCTGTGCTCACATCGCTGCAAAGCATCCTGAGGTGAAATATCTGAGTGATGCCACGATGGCCATGCTCAACGAGATCGATGTGGAGATACCTGCCGAGGATTACATGCGCGCGGAATATGTCATCGGTGAGAAACAGCGTGTTCTCGATGTCTGCGACGCCTTGGAAAAAGGTGATTATGAAACCGTTGGCAACCGCATGTACGGCACGCATTACGGCATGAGCAAACTCTATGAGGTGAGCTGCGAGGAATTAGACTATCTCAATGACATCGCCAAGGAATGTGGCGTGACCGGTTCCCGCGTGATGGGTGGTGGCTTTGGCGGCTGCACCATTAACTTGGTGAAAGAAGACCTGTATGATGCCTTCATCGTCACGGCAAAAGAAAAATTTGCCGCCAAATTCGGTCACGAACCTAAGGTTTATGATGTGGTGATTTCGGACGGTGCTAGGAGATTATAAGATTCCCCTGTGGGGAATGGAAGTATTAGGTTTTTGTTAATAGCGGCTGCCAATGCCGTTAGAGATTGGCAAATTGTTCTTGCCACCACTTGTAACAACTAAACAGCACTCCATTCCCGAAGGGAAACTCAAAACAACAATTAAACGATTCAACAAACAACAATTCAACATAATGAAACCAACACTATTAGTTTTAGCAGCAGGCATGGGCTCGCGTTACGGTGCCCTGAAGCAAATGGACGGCGTCGGCCCTAACAACGAAGCCATCCTCGATTATTCCATTTACGACGCCAAGCGCGCCGGTTTCGGCAAGGTGGTCTTCGTCATCCGCGAGGATTTCGCCGAGGCCTTCAAGAAAGTCAACAACACGGAGAAATTCGGCATCCCCGTTGAATATGTGTACCAATCGTTAGACAAGTTGCCGGAAGGCTTCAACGTCCCAGAAGGTCGCGTGAAACCATGGGGCACCTGCCACGCCGTCTTGATGGCCAAGGACGTAATCCACGAGCCTTTCGCCGCCATCAACGCCGATGATTTCTATGGCAAGGAAGCCTATGAGGTTTTGGCCAAGTATCTCATGGAATGTGAAGGCAAGAAAGGCGCCTACAGCATGGTAGCTTACAAGCTCCGCAACACCATGTCGGACTTCGGCACGGTGAGTCGCGGCATCTGCACTGCAGACGCGGAAGGCAATCTTCAAACCATCGTCGAACGCACGGCCATCGGTCACACCGAAGACGGTGGTGCGGCCTACACCGACGAGACGGGCTCGCATCCGCTGGACATGGATTCACTCGTTTCGATGAACTTCTTCGGCTTCACACCTGACTTCTTCGCCTACTCCGAGAAGGGCTTTGTCGAGTTCCTGAAAGGACCAGCCCAAACCAACATCAAAGCCGAATTCTTCATCCCGTTGATGGTGAACCAAAGCATCCACGACGGATCAGCCAAGCTGAAGGTGCTGTCGAGCAACGCCTCTTGGTTCGGCGTGACCTACAAGGAAGACAAGCCCGAGGTGATGAGGAAGATTCGTGAACTGATTGAGAAAGGCGTTTATCCGAATAACTTATGGAATTAGGAATTATGAATGCTGAATGTCGCAATGCGACGTTGTACTTTGCCCTCATTCAGCATTCCACATTCCGAATTTGAAACAGTATGAACATCGAAGTAAAAACCTGGGGTAAAACTCCTGACAATAAAGACATCAAGCTCTACACACTGACCAATGCCAACGGTGTGAAGGTTCAGTTGAGCGACATCGGCGCTGGCATTGTGAGCATCGTCACGCCAGACCGCAACGGCCACTTGGACGACATCGTGCTTGGCTACCCCAATGCCACTGATTACTATGGTGACGGGCCCTGTGCAGGCAAAACGCCTGGGCGTTTCGCCAATCGCATTGCCAACGGCCGCTTCAAGATTGACGATAAGGAATACCAGCTTGAAATCAATACCGGCGATGGAAAACATCACCTCCATGGTGGCAGCATCGGCTTCGCCAACCAGAAATGGGCCAGTCGCATTAATGGCGAGAGCGTGGTTTTCACCTACCTCAGTGCCGATGGCGAGGCAGGTTATCCTGCCGAGCTGGTGTCGAAGGTGTACTACACCCTCAACGATGAGAACGAGCTGAACATCCGACTATGCGCCTATTCGTCGGATACCACCATCGTCAACCTGACCAACCATACCTATTTCAATCTAAAAGGCGAAGGCAACGGCAATATACTCGACCACAACCTGAGACTGAACGCCTCTCGTTTCCTGCCCGCCACCAACGAGCTGATTACCACAGGCGAAATGGCATCCGTGGCCAATACTCCCATGGACTTCACGATTGCAAAACCCATTGGCCGCGACATCAAAGAGCCTTTCCCCGACCTCATCAACGGTAAAGGCTACGATAGCTGTTGGGTCATCGACGGTGTGGCAAAGGACAAGCTCACGTTGGCCGCCGCGCTCTCACATGAGGGCGTGGGTCGCAT
>JAEEGJ010020843.1_pt1 | contig 14193 bp, 11 predicted proteins | sample 8958761 | NCBI WGS metagenome assembly JAEEGJ01 (sample SAMN16246546, study PRJNA631951) | gut metagenome | biome: gut microbiome; feature: rumen; material: RS-attached | host: Bos | place: Iran: Karaj | collected 2018-10 | reverse complement strand
ACCGTATTGCTCGACGAGCATTTCCAGGTAACTGCCGACGCGCTGTTGGCAGCCACCGATGCCCATACCAAGATTATCTGGCTGTGCACCCCTAACAACCCCACCGGCAACTGCCTGGTGCGCGAAGAGGTGATAAAGGTGATTGAACAGTTCGACGGACTGGTGATTGTCGACGAGGCCTACAGCGATTTCTCATCGCAGAAGACGCTGCGTAGCGAGTTGGCCAAGTACCCCAACCTGATAGTACTCAACACCATGTCGAAGGCATGGGGCTGTGCCGCTATCCGTCTGGGCATGGCTTTCGCATCAGAAGGCATCATCGACATTTTTAATAAGGTGAAGTATCCCTACAATGTCAACCAGCTCACCCAGCAGCAGGCACTCAAGGCATTGCAAGACCCATTCGAAGTAGATGGTTGGGTAAAGATTCTGAAGGAGGAGCGCGGCCGCGTGATGCAGGCATTCAGCATACTCCCTATCTGCGAGAAGATTTATCCTACGGATGCCAACTTCTTCCTGGCCAAGATGACCGATGCCACCGGTATCTACAACTATCTGGTGGATCAGGGCATCATCGTTCGCAACCGCAACCGCGTGCAGCTCTGTCAGAACTGCCTGCGCATCACCATCGGCACCAAGACCGAAAACAGCGAGTTGATTGCCGCCCTGCGTCAGTACTAGTATCAGGGTCGGCCCCTAAATACCAAAACACCCCGCCTCATCAACATAAAGCAGGGTGTTTTTTTATTTTCTGGATACAAAAAGTTTTCAAAATGGTTATAACACTACAACCTTTTTATATAATTTAACCACAAATATCGTCATAAGAACAATTGACACAGTTTCTCTTGTGTTCATCACGTTTAACAAATTTGCCCCAAAAGTGTTCATCACGTTTAACAAATTTAAGGCACATAGCCTACCTTTAAAGGCCAGAATAACTAAAAATCGGCAAAAATACAGATAATTGCCGATTTTTAGTTCTATTATTATGCTATGCTTGGATAAACGCAACCTTGCGGCGATTGCTGAATGGGCGCACGGCAAAGTGCAGCCAGATGGCACCACAGCGGTTACGCTCGATTAGCAATTCATCGAAATCCTGACGGCTCTCATCAGCGTAATCCAGCAGTATGGTGGCATAGCGTATCAGCTGTTCCATCCCCAGCACGCGGATATCCACCGCGCACCCAGTGAGGTGGTTGCTCCCCGCCGCGCCACCAATCTTCTTATTTAATTGCGGGCTGCGATACCCAGAGTTAATACGAATAGGATCTTCTCCCTCTCCATATTTATCATTATAACGCTTGCGTAGCACCTCCAGCCAACCGCACAATCGCTTAAGGTTAGCGATAGCCTCATGGCTAGGGATGTTATACACTTCGGGATGACTACTACTCTTTGTCATCTCACCTAGAGTGAAGTGATCACTCAACTTAGCTTCACTGTTTAATTGTATGATTGGATCCATATTGTTTAATGTTTAATGTTTAATTTACCTTTCTCTTCTTGCTCACGTTGAGGGGTGTACTATGGGGGAATGCCTCGCTGTAGGCGGCATCGAGAACTTTCAGATTTATTTTCCAAAAGCTGATGCCTGTACGTACAGCTACAATAGCGCGCAGCAGTTCGCGGTGCTTGCGCGGATAGAGACTGGGCAGAGGCAACTCGTTCCAACCTTCCTGCTCGCACAGGTGGCATACCTCCCAAATCATATCATCGGTAGCCTCACCACCGAACCACGCTTTCAGTATGTTACGTATGCAGTAGCGTTTGCACTGCATGCCAAGCAGGCGCCTTGTGCGCTCCAGCCGTAGCCAGAGCTGCACAAAGCATTCGCGGGTATTATCTACTTGTATCATAGGTTGGCGTATTTTTGTTTAAACTGCTCGGTTTTACAATAGCGACGACTCACCTCGTCGTACACCAGATGGCCGCGGGTTTGCCATTGGCGCAGGGCACTGTCGCCATCGCCCGCCCTACCCTGCTGTTGGCGCATCAGCATATACTGCTCGCGGGTAAACTCATCGGGCAGCAGGCGCAACAGGTTCTTGGGTCCCGAGCGGCGCTGTATCTCTACCTCCTCGCGCAGCTCCTTCTCCAGCTGGTCGCCAAAGTACAGCATCTTGCACCACAGGTTATACTGCTCGCTCCAACGCACAAAGTCAGCTATCGTCTTGTCCCATCTATAGCCGTGGGCCACATACAGCAGCATGCCTTTTAGCCACGAGATAACGTTGGCACGATACGACAGCACGCGATAGGCCTCGCTCTCGAACAGCTTGGCAGCCTCCTTGTTTTCTATACGGATGTCGAGGGCAAGCTTCTTGGCCTGCGGGCACTCTATCAGTCCGTTGGCAGCCTCCAACCGGTCGATATAAGGCTTCAGTTCGGCAGCAAACTGCTCGTCGTAGATGCCCTGAATAGGCGGTTCGTCGTCGTCATCATCGTTGCGGATAATGGTGGCCACATCCAGTCGGCCCACGGTACCATCGTTCACCATCTTATAGAAGAACTTACGGGCGTTTGGCGGCGTGGTGCTGGCATTGAAGTTCCATCTGAGCGGAGCAATACCCGATACACTATCGGCACCCACGCGCTCCTGACCAGCCAGCGAATTATCAAAGGCCTTACGTATCAGCAAGCCCACTTCATCAACCGAGCATTTAGATGTTACCTTCTTGAGCGCCTCCACCTCATCTACGATGGTAAAAATGTAACGCTCGCCGTTGTTGTTAACATCTACTATGCGCTGGTTAAACACCGCATCGGTCAGGTTATCAATCAGCATCTGAATGCAGATATCCGCAGGGCGCGGGTCCTTCTTCTGCTTGCCAGGTGGATTCTTGCGTTTCCACTCAGCCTCGCGCTCACGGTTGGGCTGGTCGCGCTGCTTAATGTCCTCCATAATGTAATCGATAGGCTTTTTTATCGAGCCCTTACCGATGGATTGGCGACCCACCAGCAGATTCATAAACGTAGCCTCGTGCTCAACGTTATCCCAATAGCGGAATTTTACGCCGTGCAGATGGGCACCCAATGCGGGGAATACGGCGCTGGCCACGGCAGGTTTGTAATACCATGGCACGTTTTTGGTAAGCAGTTTTATAAGCGGTGGTAGTTTCTTCGGCATGGGTGGCGGTGCGGTCATGGTGCCGCCACAGGCCTTGATGCCTGCCTGCGATTTAAGTGCTTGCAGCACCTGTTTCAGTCGGTACGGCATACCCTTACGCGGCTCTTTCAGGGCGTTCTCAAGCGTCTTGCAATACTCGGTCACATCAGCCTCGCTGCAGGTGCCGTCGGGCGCCGCCCAGTAGTTGGGTATTACGGCCGTCAGCTTACTGAGGTCGTAGCCGCAGATAGATCGCAGGGTAACGGCCAACTCAAAGGTAAGCGCATTCCTATCGCCCACCGTAGGCGCCTTGCCACCGTTGTACAGCTCCCAGTATTTGGCAATAATCTCGGTAAACGGCGTGCCGTTGTAGGTGGCAGCGGCATCGTAAGTGGGGGTAGGCAAAGAAATTAAACTGTCACACTGTATCACTGTATCAGCCGCTTCGCCGATTTCAAAGATCGCATCATCCAGATATAGCAATTCTGCCTCAGTAGTTGTAAAGAACACACGCGTGATATCCTTGGCCTGCTTGTCGTATGGCACATTTAGCAGGTCTGAGGCCCATTTCAGGTTCTCCTCCTGGCTCAGTTCGGGGCGGCGGGCAAACACCAGGTGGTAACCACAGCCACGGGCACTCTCCTCAAGCATCTTCAGTCCCAGCTCATCTTTCTTGGCCAGAATACGCTCGCGCACGGCCGGCATCTCTTCGGCTGTAAGGTGGTCGATATCCATGCCTACGGTGGTGCTCATGCGCTTGCTGCCTTTCAGCGTACCGTCGTCGTTGGGCAGGCAGCTGTAGTTCATCTGCACCAGTTCCGATTTCAGTCGCTCCTCGCCAGCACGTATGCGCCTCATGTACTCCATCTGGCGCCCGCCGTTGCGTAGCGCCAAATACTCCTCTCTAGAATGTACGGGGCGCATCATCTTCACCCCGTCGTTGTTCAATGTATATACACTCATAATGTTCAATGGTCAATGTTAGAAGTTAGGATAACCAAGTTTAGCATTCAGGAATCTTACGCCATCCATGGTCCACGTCATGTAGGTCTTTATCTTCTTCACGCCCTTTAAGCTATAGGATACGTGCGTGCGCAGGCGTGTAAGGTTACGGTCGGCCAGATCGTCGCTGATGTTCCAGTGGCCATCGCGGCGGTACTGTATGCCCATATCGCGCAGAATGGCGTTAAAGTCGTAGGTAGTCATGTTAAACGTCTTAGCCACCTGCGTAGCCGTCAGTGTATCTTCGGCAGGCTCGTTCAGCAGTCGCAGAGTGCTGCCAACAATCGTGTCGGCGCGGTTCAGGATTTCTTCGGCCGAGAGGTCGCGGCCACTGGCATCGCGGGTTGGGATGTAACCGCCCGTACGGCGAATCTGTGGCAGCACCTCGCTGGTAACCCAGTGCTTAAAGGCCTTGGCTTGTGGAAGCTTGGATGAGAGGATGAGTGCGTAAAGTCCACTCTCGTTGATGAGTGTTACGCGGGTTTCGTAGGCAGTGTCGCGAATTGCGACGGTGCCCTTATCTTCGGATTCTACATGCTTTCTAAGAGCATCGCGGGTGTTGCTGTATCCCAGCGCCTGAGCCACATCTTTGCCCACAAACATGATTTGATTATTAACCTGGCAAGTACGAATCTCGCCAAAAACTTCACTTGTAAAAATTTGAATATTTGTTTCCATTGTTTGTTGAAAAATTAACGAGCTTAGGAAAAGCGAAGATTGTTTGAGCTCATTTCATCCGGATACTTCTCCGCTCGTCTTTCAACTCATGGGTTATACATTATTTATTTAGTTTTACGATATCAGTGCATAGTATCTCTTGGAACACTTGGTTCTGATATTCATGTGTAGAGAAACGAAGCGTGGCTGCCACCACATCACCTTCGTAGAACCTGCACGCCGCCAGATTACCCAGCATGGCGCACACATACTCGTTTTCGAACTTACCACCACCCATCTCGCGCAGCACAATGTTGCACTTCTGGATGGTACCACCTTCGGCCTTAGCCGATTGTACACCAAAGGCCTCGCCCTGACGTACCACTTTTAAAATCTTTGTTTCCATAATGTGTATCAATATGTCAATGAACGTTTTGTCTTATCGACGCTGCAAAAGTATGGCAAATAATTCGATGAAAAAATGAAAGAAAGTTGGACGCAACTTTCATTCACACGTAACATGTTGACACAAAACAAGTTGAGCCCTCATTTACGAGAGCCCAACTTTCATGATTCTTTCAGAAAACTATCCAAAAATATGTTGTTTTAGGTATTTATCTACCGATATCTTAATCTTATTTTCGGGCGATTCGCCCAGTTTCTGTCTCACAGGGTGATCGCCACCCTTACTTGGTTCCAGATATTGCGCCATATTCACCGTGTTGGCAGTGGGCACAAAAACGGTTGCGGCCATTTGGTGTATGATTTGTGCCACAAGATTGCGATTAAACGTTGTGTCTTGTTGCTTACCGCTATTGTACACATGCGTTTTAACCTCTTCCAGTTCCAGAATCCCCATCCACAACTGGTCGTAACAATCAATATAGCTGTCGCGCACCATGGGCTTCAGTCTACCCACATAGTCCATTATTGCGTCTTTTGTATGATGGCTATTGCTGGTTGTCTTGTTGTCATTTGGCTGATTACAGGAATAGCTTATGGTTGCTCCCTCCTCAAGTATCAGGTTTATCTGTGCGTGTTCCAGATTAGCTCCTTGTAGCAGACCCGTCATCAACTCCTTCTTCTCTTGGTTTGTCATAGTCGTCAGTGTTTGTAAAACAGATGTTGGTATCCTTCTCCAGAATAAAATTAAACTGATTATTCTGAACAACAAATAATAGATTAACCTCTCGGTTCGCCAGCAAGCATATTGGATTTTGGTCCAAAGTTTCAGTCTTAGTTGCCTGCTGGCATCGCGCTAACTTTAGCGCCCCAACTGCGCGTAGCAGTAATGATAATAGTTTCTTCATCTTTTATGGTTTTAAGTATAAATTAATGCGTTCTTTTTATAGAATCGCGGTCACAAAGATATAACAAAAAAGCCAGAACGAAGCATCTTTTTTAATCTTTTTATTGCACGATTTTTACCCAAAAACTTGGTGTTTCAGATTATTTGGTTATTTTATAAACAGCGATTGCTGCCAATGCAGCAACCGCCATTATTTAGTAGTTTATTTTCAACACAAACTTTTTTTGCCCTAATTCAGAATTGCAATCTCCTAAATAGAAAAATCGCACAAAATCATTCACAAACTAATACATATAAACACCCATTTTTAAATTTCCTCAATCACAAGATTTATCCCCAGTTCCTTTGCAATCTTATCCAGCTGTTTTTTCTTGTCGTGGGTACTGCTGTGAGTCATTACGTACAGCCCACCTTCTACTGGCACTTGTGCCCTCCCGTACTTTTTATCAAGCGTATTCGACACAATGGGAACACCACAGAAAGCGATGCCAAGATTGCGTACTCTCATCAAGCCTATTTTCTGGATAGCCTTGGTAAAAGTAAACTTGGCTTTTGGGTCCTCTATTACCGTACCATCAGCAAATGTCACTCGTAGGATAGTCTTCGCATTAATTCTTTCCACAGGTTTACTGCGTTTAGTACCATCGCGATGCTCCACTTGTGGATCCTGTTCCAACAGCTTTGCATCTATCAGTTCTGCGATATTTGTTTTACGTGAGAGTGATACGCTAATGGGGTTGCCTGGATGGTATTCTACTACCAACACCAGATCACGCTTGATAGGCTTCAAACGTGGTGCGATATCATTACCCAAGGCCGGCAATATCTCTTCCTTAATAATACCCTCCTCCAATTCTTCAACTTGCTGAAGAACATCCTTACTTAGCTTCACTCCCACTTCGCGAGAGTTCTCTATGATGCTGTATAACTTTTCAAGTTTCGTCATAAGTCTTTCTTATTCGAGTAACTAATATTCGGCCACAGGTATTCTATAAAAATCATTGGGATGCTTAGAAAAATTATTATAGAAACAATTCCTATATCCATTTATGGCAGAAAGATTAACATCAACGGTGTTGTCAACGCTAACCGAACCTTCTACTTTTATTATTCTATTGGGAACACGTGCATCTATCTTACCTCCCGTGACATATACAGTTTGTACTCCATCTTCCGATGATAAAAGTGTATGTAAAAATTGAGCCCAAATACCCATAGCACAAATTATTAGCCAGAATTGGGTGGACTTCACAAATTGCATCAATTTCCTTCTCATATTTACATGTATTTTAGAGTTATATACTTTCAAGATAAATCTATTGTCCCTCCACGATTTTGATTTCTTCTTCAGTTAGACCATAAAGCTGATATACGATATTGTCAATTTCTGTTTCTATATCTGAGGCCGCTCCTAAAATATCGTTTTTATTTATGGATAATACACGCTCAACTTTATCAATGATAGCTTCCTGAACATCTAAACTCGCCATTGGAATTGGTAATTTGGCAATCTCTTTTCCTGTCACATTAGTATTTGTACTTGTTTGTTTGAAAAAGAAATTTATACATTTAGAATTCAAAATACCCAATAGATACATCAAATTTATATTATTCTTCGTTGGACTGATATAATTAGTAGAATTTGCGCAATAGATGTTAGCTGGAGCTATAGTCGATATAATACGAATTCTTGAATCGACCCCAGTTATTCTTTGCGTTACAATTCTACTACTTCTAATTGATTCTAGCCTGTCTTTCGTCAACTTTATCATGTCTGGGTTAAGATAAACAACACTTCCCTGAGATGGAGTATCAGTAATTTTATATCTTAATATTTGAGCTCCAGTAACAACCCGTTGCTCACCATCATTATTTGACCTCATAAACAACGATTTATACTTCGTCATATCAATTTCACCAGCCTGAGCATAAATAACGAAATCTGAATGTTCTTTCATTTTCAGTAGAAGTTGCCATCCCTCTTTGTTACAAATCGGGAAGATCAAATCATCAGGATAAACACTTTGAATATCTTTCTTATTCATTTTGAGAGAATGTCCATCATTCATATACCTACTTTTCCATACATGAATTTTAAAGCATTCATCTGCATCAGCCCCCTTTTGTACAATACATATACATACACTCATTTTTGCAGATTCAAAAACTCTCAGTTTTACATTATCCCTCTCTGGAAATGAATCAATTGAGCATATCTTGAATTTCTCAAACAATAATTTTCTATTGTTAAGAGCACTATCTTCTGCTAAAAGAGAGTTTTGTGTTATTAGTGAACAGATTCCTTTCTCAGATAAAATACAGCTACTTAATGGATAGAAATATTGAAACATATTAATTCTACCACCTTGCGCATATTTGAAATAAGGTGTTTTCTTATATAAATTTTGGAAATCAACAGATAAATCTCGTAGCTCATTATAAGGTGGATTGCCAATTACAATATCAAATCCACCTTTTTCAAAAACATCAGCAAACCATGTATGCCAAAGGAAGAATTCTGAATTATCAGCAATATCAATTCCAGACAAATCTATGTTATACGAAAGGGTATTAATTTGCTGCTGGACTATATCACGCATTTGCAGACGCAAATTCTTCTTTTTCAGCTTGTTTGTTTCACGGTAATATTCACGTCTCAAACCAATAACTTGACGGCGCAAGACATCAACATTATCCTCGAAAAACGTCATTTGAACTGGGCCTTCAACCTTCTTTTTACTATGCATGATTGTGCTAAGGTCAAAGCCATTATACTGTTCCAACAGCGAGTTGCCTCGCATAATCTTAAAATCAAGGTTTGGCAATGCCTGGGGTGTTTCTTCATCAACGATGAGAGAAAGCCAGAAACGCAATCGGGCGATGTCAACTGCACCCTTTTCGATATCTACACCGTAGATATTATTCTGAATAATGTGTTTCTTGATTTCAGCAGCTGTGCTTTGGTCGATGCCTTCAATTGCTGAACGGCACTGGAAGAGTTCTTTTAGTAATCCCATGGGGAATGCACCAGAACCAATGGCTGGGTCGCAGATTTTTACATCCTTCAAACGTTGATCGACATCGTTTGTGATATCGCCAAGCAGATTAGCATCGTGACTTGTAACAAACTTACGAATAGATTCTTTTGTAGCCTCATCATCAATATCGGTCTGCAGATAAGCTATCAGACTCTCACGGCACATGTAGCTTACAATCTCCTTTGGTGTATAGAAGGCGCCTTTATCCTTATTGTCTTCGAGCAGGTTCTCGAAGATACGGCCAAGCATCTCTGGGTCAACACCTACTTCGGCATCATCAGGGTCGTTCTCATCAATAGTGAAGTTATAGCTACTGTAGAAGTCGAGCAACTGCTGCATATATTTGGCAGGTAGGGGGAAGTTTGACTCGTCAGAAGCATCACGTTCAAACAATCCACCATTTAGATACGGAGTGCGATATTGTGGCATTGCAATCTCATCCTCACTATCAAGATCGTTGAAAAGCGCCTCTAATACATTATCAACGAAGTGGTCTTTATTCCTACAATCAGCAAAGAGGTGCTGAACAAATTCGCCATCACCACTACCCCATGGTTGCCCTGCACGAACACCCAGCCAACCTTTCTTTTGTAAGAACTGGAGGAATACCAAACGGCCCATCAGTTTCTTCACATAGTCGCGGACTGCCTTCTCAGGATTTGGGAAATGAGCAAACTCTTGCATGATTTCCTCACAGGGTTCTCCTTCCCGTCGTTCCTCCCATTTATTAGAGACTTTTACCATTCGCTTGCCCGTAACGTAGAAGATAATGTCCTCGTAGTTCTTTTTATACTCCTTAAAGAACATATCACTAACCGCATCCACTGAGAAAGCCTTGGTTAGGGCTTCTAAATTTAGTGAACTTTCTTTCAGTTTCTCGAACTGTTGAATAGCTGTACGACTACGGTGTCCCTCGCCAAGCAAATAGGTAAAGCGTTTGGCATCGGTAGATTCCTTTTGATAGGTACCATCCTCAGCAAATGTCCATGCCTCGCTAACATACGAGAAACGCAACACGCTCTCGTTTTTACGATAGCAAAACATAAAGGCGCCAGCATTACCATTGCCTCGCCATTCTGAAAGTAACATATCACGAATACCACGACGGTTACGCTCTATATCTACACTATCAGCAAGTTCTACTTCGTAAACGGCTATGGTTTGTTCATCGCTCAGTGTAATGGTACCAAGCCACAGAACTTGCTTAGCGAACCTACTGCTGGTGTTTACAGGCGATGGCGTATTCCAAAATTTCTCTCTGCCATTAAATATGTGGTGCAGAAGCTTCTGCCAATTTTCACGATTATATCTTGATTCGATAATTGATCTGTAATCCATAGAGCTTAGTTGTTTTGAAATGATTCGGATAATATGATTGTTGCAGCTGATTCCTCCTCAGCACGTTGACTCTCGCGATAATACGAATTGTATTTATTTGCCATTTCAAGCACCTGCTTCAAAGCATCGGTAAAGGTAATTTTGGCCTTACTACCACCTTGGCGCTGCAAGTCCTTTTGTAAGCGCTGTAATCGCTTGGCTATATAGGTAATAGTACCTCGCTCAACTAATTCCTTAAGCTGAACCACCTTCAAACGAGTATCACCATCTTCGATATGGGCTAACATACTATTTAGCAGGCTAACGGCCGTTGTTACCTGTGCACCAAGATTACTACGCTGATTTTGATTTGCCTCTTCGTCGTGTATCTCCTGCTCCTTACTTATATTAAATGCTTTCAACGCATTCTCAACATGCTCATGATGTTGCTCCAGGCGTGGAACTGCTTTTTCATCTGGTGTAGCCTTGAAATAGTTCAAAGCATCGAGCACGGAGAGTTCTCGTGTCTGCTGATTGTTCACCATATAGAACAGCTTACGGAAATTGGTCTTCAGGAAAACCAATGAATCGCCAGCCAACATTACGCCATCCACTTCGCGAGGTGCGCGGCCAGTTCTACTGCGTAATGAAAGCCGCTCAATACGTTTGTACTCCTTGCGATTTTGTTGGTAGAGTGCTCTCAGTTCCTCATAGAAAGGCAGCTCCAAGTTGCGCTCTTCTTGTTCACGCTTAATGCCCTCTTTAAAGAGTTTGTCCAAATCGCGATCGATAATCTCTTCGGTTGAATATATTTGATTATCCTCGCCAAACGTAGTATGGAAAGTCTGAATTTTACTGAGTGCAATCTGATTTAACTTGATTTCTTTATTACCCTGTCGCGAGGGGTAGAACACATAGTTATAAATGATACCAGCCTTTGAACCGATACGGTTTACACGACCGATACGCTGCATCAGGCGGGTTGAGTTCCAAGGTGTATCGTAGTTGATGATAATGTTAGAGCGATGCAGGTTCACACCCTCAGCCAATACATCAGTTGTTAGGATTATGTTATAATCGTTTTTCTTCACCTTACAGTTTGCATCAAAATTCTCGCGGATAGTTTTGAACTGCTGACTGCGGTTTTGCGACGAAATAACCAGTACATCCTGCCTATTAATACGGCGCGCCAGATATTCAACAGTATCGGTTGATTCCGAGAATACCACAACCTTACCCTCTGGATTGCGTTCTTTCTTAAACAAGTCGTGCTTCAGCAAGTCTTCAAACTTTGCAAACTTCGAGTCGTCGTCATCACTGATATATTCCCATTCCAGCCACATCTCATCCAAAAGTTTTTGGTCTTGTTGCAGCATATCGAAATATTCCGGTCGGAAATCCTCTCGTTTAAAAACGGCATTCTTAGGATTTTCTTCGGCTTTCTCATTCAGTTTCTCTTCAATTTCATCCTCCGATAAGCCTTTTTCTATCAGCAAATTAATATCCATATCAGGTGCAATAAACACCTTATCATTCTGCCACATTTTGAGCATGTTTTCATTAGCCTGACGGAAGTTCTCGATAGATTTCCTAAAGGCATAGAAACTACTCTCCAATCGCTTTACCAATCCATTTTTGCGAATACCAGCCAAACTGCGGCTGATAAGTTCCGCATTATCATAAAGACCATTAGAGGCTTCGGGTTTGAGATAAGCAATGGCTTGATAGCGAGCATAAGTCAACTCTTTATCCAACATATGCATGGCTTTCTCAAACAGATTGGCCAAATGATTATTAAGTTCGTAATCCTTTTTGATGGGTTTATCCACTTTGGGGAAATCCTGCACATCTTGTTTATAGCGAGCAATACTCTCGATATCTGTACGTGTACGGCGAACGGTAAGAGGCTTAATAACCCTGTCGCGCACCTTCTCAGCCAGTTTCTTAAACTCCTTCAAGTCGATATTCTCCTGCTTACGGAATTTACGGAACTCTACTACCAATGGCGAGAAGAACGATGTAAGATTAGGCACACCATCGATGGTACAACGACGTGGATCCTGGAACATCAGTATTTGATAATAGATATCGGCAGGCGTATTGTTCATAGGTGTTGCCGAAATCAGCATTACTTTTTTCTTATAGCCTGGTATATACCCCGTTTCCAAGCGCGGCATTTTACATATTTCCTGCAACTGTTGGAAAGCTCCCGTGGTATGATTACGGAATTTATGAGCCTCGTCGACTATAACCAAGTCGAACTCATCAGCATTACCATACTTATAGTTCTCTTCGTCGAGCACTTTACCCAAACTACCGTTACTAACAAAGCATGCATACTTTTCTATACTAAAATCCTTGAATGTAGTTATCCAGTTTTGCTCAACTGCAGGTGGATATACCACAAGAATCTTTGTATGTTCAGGTCCATTCTCAATCAGGAACTTCTTTGCTATCATCGTAGCAATCACAGTTTTACCAAGACCCACAACATCAGCCAGGAAGAAGCCATCGTAGCGCATCAGCTTCTGATAGCCCTCAACTACCGCATCAGCTTGATAGTCGAATTTATCATATCCCTCGGGCATATCAAAAGGGTCGTCTTGATCGATAGCCAACACACGGTCGCTAAAATATTCCATCAGCATTTTGATGTATAATTCGTAAGGAGTTACATCTCCTTTCAGATAGGTTTTATCAAGCGTTCCTTGGTAATCCTCGGCATTAATAGGTACATTTTTAGCTTCCTCCCAAAGTTGCTCAAACTCGTCCTTGGCAAACTGTACATCGTCATAGCGAGTAAGTTTAACGTTAAACTCGTATTGGCGTTCTTCGCTGATACCCAGACCATTACCACTCAGGTTACTACTGCCTGTTATAGCAGCACCAAAACAATGCTGATTATAGTTATCAGGATAGAGAATGTAAAGCTTGGCATGTATCTTTTTGGATGGATGGGCACGCAGTTCCAACTTTCCGTCAACCAGGTCTTGAACCATCTGCAGCATGCCATCCTCAACTTTCTTGCTATAATGCGACTGCTCGATGTCCTCCTTCAACAATCTAAGACATTCGTCCTTAACCTCCTCCTCGGCACCAAAAAACAACTCACCTTTCTGATTAGCCTTGGCTATGTACTTATCAACATCGATGCCAATTAAAATGCGAACCTTATTAATGCCATCAAGGAAGGGACGTAAAGAAAAATAGCCTGATGCACGGAGGAATCCCACTACTGCATCAAGATTTTTAACTTGAGGGTTATTGGTTAGAATACCCTCAAACTCATTCATCAAAGTATTCCCATCTCTGTTGGTAAAGAAATGAGAAGAAATAGGTATGTCTGACATATCTACGCTATAGTTTTAAGTAGCGGATGGACTATCTGATCGGATGATAATGGGTTCTATGCACTAGGACCTAAGGACACGAAAAAGCGCGGATTGGCGCCTATCGATGTCCAAAGGTCCTAGGAAAACCCATTTGCAAAGATAAGTCCAGTCCACGCCAAAAGCGTAGACGCTGGCACTTATTCGTTTTACAAATGTCTATTGAATTTCCTAGGTTCTTGGACATCACCGAATATAGCACAAACGCTATGTTATTTTACCCTCAAAGATCATACCGGCACCTCCTCTGAGGCTCTGAGGCTGAGGACTTTACGTTCTGCAGTCTTCTGCCGTAGCAGCGTCGGGTTACGACGATTAGCCAGTACTTGATGGCAAAGGTACAAAAAGTTTCGAGAAAAACATAGCATC
>JAEEGJ010020842.1_pt1 | contig 14193 bp, 11 predicted proteins | sample 8958761 | NCBI WGS metagenome assembly JAEEGJ01 (sample SAMN16246546, study PRJNA631951) | gut metagenome | biome: gut microbiome; feature: rumen; material: RS-attached | host: Bos | place: Iran: Karaj | collected 2018-10 | reverse complement strand
TTCTTCTGGTCAGCGTTCAAGGCTATTGCCACACAGGCAGTTCTTGACAGTCTGATGGATTTCACTTGTCGATAGCCACCGTTATTCAGTTGCGCCATCTCCTCTATCTCCACCATGTGCTCCTTCAAATCTAAGCCCTTCTCTTGCTGTAGGAAGGTGGCAACTTTGTCCATCAGCCGCTCAAAGTTCCAGTACTTCTGGTAACCCATGAGTCGAGCTAACTTGCGCGAGTTCCACCATTCACGCCCTTCAACGTCCGTCTCTTTGATAGCCTCAAAGGGCGATTGCATCTCTTCCGGTGAGAACATCTCTATTTCGTTTGTATTGTCCATATCGTATGCAAAGATAAACAATTAATCTTCATTATTTCAGATATCACCATTACTCTTCTTGTTGAAAAGGGAAGGGAACTGGCCTTGGGCCTTCTATACTTTTCATATAAAAATCTTCCAAATCCCACCTAGGCTCTTTTTCTATATGAATGATTTTCCCAACAGTCTCACGCCATAAATCATTCCTATACCCATATTGGGCAATTAGAATGATGACATAGGCCATGATAGCATTAAGCGCATTAAATAATTTCGCTTCAGCAAAATGTTTCTCACGATTGTGTTTTATATGATTGTATGCTTGATACCAATATAACTGTTCGTCACTTTTCCATGTTGAAAAAGGCGAAAAAGAACCCAAATCGCCATATCTATAAAATGACATTTTATATTCGCCTAACCTTAAGGCTTTTTTCAATTTAAAATAATCCTTCATTTCAAAGTATTTCCCATCAGGTCTGACTCCATTATTTGCTAATATGCTCTGCATTCTTGCATCCAATTCTGTGCATGCTAAAATGATAATGTTCCTAATTGCATGTCCGTAAACACCAAATTGGTCACAATTTGGTGCAATTACTTTGAACACTTCTGCAATATCGTCCAGTATTATTTCCAATTGTCGTAATTGATTTGAATAGTCTTGGAAACAATTAATCGGTAAATCTTTATAGTAATCTGCGAAAGAAGTCTCGCTTTGTGATATGGCTTGAAAAACTTCCGTAAGATCATATGTGAATATTGGTCTGTAGATGGAATTAAAATATTGGCCACAACCCTGTTTCAGATGTTTCAGACGGTAATAATTGCCTTCATTAAGAGATGAATAATAATTATGTGTCTTCCTAACAACCTCGAATATTTGCTTCTCTGTCATCTCGCCAAAGTTCATGATAGGACTCCCAACTGGAACCCAACAATCATTGTCATAGTCGCACATCAAAAGATGAGCTTCCCCATTACCATATTGAATAGGAATGTGATGCGTACTTATTCCATCGGGATATCTGTAATCAACCATCAAAAGGTATGTCCCATCTACTCTTGCCATATCGTTTACTTAATTAATCGTTTTGAGAATTGAGTTTTAAAGGCTCCAAGAATCCCAGATTCATGTAATCAGGAAACAAGTCCGTTTGATAATGTATGTGAGCGAGAATTGCAAGAAACCAAAACTTTGTTTTGGTAGTTCGGAAATCAATAGAGTTATACCGTTTTTTATAACTTTTATTGAATTCTTCAAGGCTTTTTGGCAGTTTTATGTTTGTCAGGACAGCCATTTCATCATATAGCTGATGCTCAAATAGTTTTATTTCCAAATCTTCTGACTCTATTGGATACGAGACTTGTAGATTTACTTTTGTCTCTTCTATCTTCTCTCGAAGCATAGTGTATAATGGCTCAGCATCAGCCCATGCAATAATTTCGATTAGCGTCATGAGGAACAATGATGAAGAATCGCTATATTCTGGGGATTTCTTATAAATGCTTTTTGCAACCTGTTTACTGTTACCATGAAGTTCAGGATACAGATCCTTTTCATTTTTACGAATTATAACGTTTAATGTAAGGCGCTTGAAAAACTCCATTATTGTTTTCTCGTCATCTTCTGAAAGAGGAAAACGAAGAACAAACGACAACAATAGTTGTAATGTTACAGCATGAGTATCCAATAAAGGGATATCAAAGCCTGTGTTGTTTTTTAAGACCTCCAAAATGGTATTTTTGGCAGCATTAAGATACTGCCTATTTTGATTGTTTAAATAACATGACACCATGTAAAAATAAAGTAAATCGTTCATAAATGCATAACATCTTAATGGGTAACACACTCTTTCAGAATCAGAACCACGATACATATAAAGTCCTTTATAACTAATTGCAAGTGGGACAATCTTTTGAGTATACTTGTAATAGATGTCTAAATGAAGATTCACAATTTTAGAGAAAAAATCAATCACTATTTTGGACTTTTCCTTATTGTTTTTAAGTATCCATGCCCACGTTTTTAATACAATCCTGTCAGAAGCCATTTTTGCAGGTAATAGATTCTTAGCATCTTGAGAATATTTGTATATAATAGCTAATAGCAGATTCAAAGAGGATAAACATTTGGCTATTTCTCGATGATTCTTTTTATCTAATTTACAATGATTCAATTGTATATCAATTAGGCAATCAACATCTGTTGTCTTCCATCCAGGCGCATCTAATAAGACTAATGCCTTTTTAAACAATGTATAGCTTTCATCATCGCAAAACAGGCATTCGTCAAATAGGTACTTGGAAAACAATTCGGTAAGCCTTTCTATATGCCAGCGTTCAAAACCGCCATTAGGAAATTCCTGACTTATGAATCCTTCAAATGTGCTTCTCGTGTTTTCTACCAAAATGCCATTGTGTACAAAGACTATTTTGTGGGGAAGCTTGTTGAATGATGGAATTGAGGAATCATCGTATTTAGCATATTTTGCCGCCAATATAGAATCACGAACTCCATCCTTTATATAAAAAGTTGTATCATTGATGTCTTTTGCAGCATTTCCTTTCAATTCAAAATACCATCGATATAAAATACCGTCCTCACCTTTCCCAATGGCAATTACATCTTTTCCATATTGTGATTGCCCTTTTGAATTCCGTGGTGTAGCCACAATGCGAAATCCCATTGCTTCAAGAAGCATTGGAAATATGTAATCCAGTTCTTTGTCCTCTTTTAAGGATTCCAAATAGTCTCTGACAATTCTATGCTTCATCTTTTTCCCCTAATTTAGTCCAATCCTTAAACATATAGTTTGTTTGTTCTTTTTCTTCTAATGGAGTTAATGAGTGTATCATCATTGGCATTTCTTGCGAATAAGAATAATGACCTAACGGATATACTTTTCCATTTTCGTCACGCCATCCTCCACCTCTACCCAGTTCGACAGTTGGTACAAAATCTAAAAATGCAGGTTTGTTCTTTTTTGAGGCAATTCTTTGTTGTTCTCTTACATGTTCAGTAATCTCACGACGGCAAATATCATATTCTTCTGGGAATAGGTATTCAGAATGTAGTTCTTTACATTCTCTACAAAGTTCAAATCGCTTATCGTAAACGGTTAAGAAGTTTTTAAAAGTTTCTAATTCATTTGATTCAACAAATGATTGTTGCTCAAATGTTTTCTTTACCGTTCCGAAATAGTTCAGCGAATAATCGGGCAACACCTTCAGTAAAACTTTCCTAACATCTTCTGATTGTGAATTGAAAAGAGTCAATAATTTTTTTAACCTTTTTTGAGGGAACATAAAGTCTTGCACAATAGATAAGGCGAACCTCATTTGAAACTCTTCATGCATTGAAAGAATGTCAATATCAGAGTTGTCCATTTCAAACTCATCCCACAAATGTCTTCCCATAAATCTTTCATATCCATTTGGCGAAATTACAAGTTCAAAAGCATATTCTTCTAACTCATGAGGCATATCATTATGGAGACTTTGAGCCCTTTTTCCAATAGAATCAAATAAGTGGATGATGTTTTGCTTCTTTGCATAATACTCTATGCATCCCTTTAACAATTCAAAATCAATAAATCTTGCCACCCAAAAGATGGAGAATAGATGAGTAATCTCTTCTTCTGTCGTTTCTGGACTAAGAAGAGCTTGGGCTATATCTTGTTTCTTTGAATCATCATCAAGATTCCCATTAAGATTAGATATTACTTTCTCGTATGCTGTCACAATGCTATGTCTTAATTGTTACCTATAACCACCCCTTTTTAAGTTACCTACTAAATCGCAATAGTTACCTATTAATACCGAATCTTATTCTTTTTAATGATTACTAATTAACTTATCAATAATCTCATTCATCCTTTGTCTATTAATCTGCCTTTCAAATTTGACAGGAAGTGAGGGATTATCTTTTGAGAGCTGTTCAAAGAACAATTTCGCACAGTCTATCTTTGCACTTTCCTTGGGGCGCAAATCAGTTTCTTGATTAACGTCTTTTGTTTCAATAACAACATTCATCTGCATGGTGCCGTCTTTCTTTTTGACCACATACATGAAGTCTGGCGAATATGTTTCATCTGTAATTGTTGGAATACGAATACTGCTATTAGGTATCTTACCATATACTATCAACTCTGCCACATCTATCTTATCCAAGATATTAGTTCTTTCCAATGGCGAATCGAAAGCAATTGGTTCATAGAGATATTCAGCAGGTGTTTGTGAATTATCCGTTTTCTTACCAATTCTACCCATAACAACTTCATCCCTTACGCTACCATCAGCATTCGTCAAGGCTGTTGTCTTTGCACGATAGTTCGCCTGCTTATATGAGATACATCCTCCAAGATGCTTGATTTTCCAGTCTCGGAATCGCCCAATAAACTTTGACAAAGTCAAGTCGTTAATAAGGTTGTTTTTGAAGTCCTTATGACTCTTGGCATATTCGCAGATGGCTTTATGTATCATTTCAATAGGAATAGCAGTACCTTTGTTAGCCCGTTTTAGGAACTCATGATAAGGCATATCCCTACCGTATAACATATAGGTAACGTTTGCCTCACTAACTACAGTGGCTCCATTTTGATCAACTTGTATCTCTGAACGTTCTGACGAAACAGACATTTTTGAGAACACACCCTCTTCCAATATATTTGGTAGGGCTTTCTCTATTTCTTTATCTATATCCTTCTGATAGAACATGAGATATTTCTTGTTAATCTCTTTCCATAAAGTTTCAATTTTCTGGTAGTTGGGCTTTCGAATCTTCACCATTAAACGATTATTCGAGGCATTACGGTCAATGACTCGGTTCAGGTTCAGACTGTCAAGATTGAACTCTGGGTATTCGTTTTTGAATTCCATGATGGTATCATCCTTGACAATGATATCCGTTCCTTTCATGTCAACATAGCCTTTCTGTATAAGCTCAGCCAACAACAACATGCCATTGCCCATCCCACGCAGATTGGCAACACGGTCAAGTTCTTCGCGACTTATAACAATATGCTCAGTAGCTTTCTTTGCAATATCACCGTTAATCTCGCGAACTAGCTTGTCTGCAAAGTCTTTTTCAGTAAAGTCAACTATGTAATTAAGCATGAAGTCATTGCTGCTTGTTCTGTTGCCATATTCATCAACGGGCAAGCGCAATCCTCGTCCAACTTCTTGTAATTTGCTGATTTCACTACCACTTGAACGCAATTTAGCTATAGTAAACACATTAGGATTATCCCACCCTTCTTTCAAAGTCCACTTGGAGAATAAGAAACGGCGTACATTCCAATTTCCATTTTCGTCCTTAAACGAAAGAAGTTTTTTCTTATTCCTTAGGATATCATCTACTTCTTCTGCAATCGCTTCGTCACTATCATTATTGTCCTTTGCAAAGTAGCCAGCTCTGCAACCAGCAACATTTTGCAGGCTTGCATTCAAGAAATCAGCATATTCTTCTGAGTTATTTTCGTTTCTTAGCTCTTCTTTTATCTGGTATTCCAACCATTTGTCGAAGATGTCACGCAGCCAGGCACCATTTCCTTGTTCGTCTCCTCTGAATGATATTATGTTATCAATAAAGAACAACGCCAAAGTCTTGATTTTGCTCTCGCGATGGAACAACTGACGTTCTGTTTCGAAATGGCGCTGAATGGCCATTCTAATCATATTCTCCTGATATGAAGTCGAATAAATATCAGCCGTAAACTCATCACCCACATGCTTTGTCTGTCCGTTCGACAACTCCACCTCTGAACTACTGATACCAGTCACTGTAATACCTGAAAGATGTTCACTCATAATACCAAGCGAATCTTCCTTATGCAGAACGAAACGCTGGCTGTGATCCTTTTTAGTAAAGTGCATGGCGACACTTTCTTTTCCGACTATACTGACAATCTTAATTTTCTCATTTTCTGAAGTCGTTGGATTAAAATGCTCTTTGGCAACACCTTTAATCAGATTTTGGTTGAAAGCGTCACAAGCGGTCAGATTATACAGAAGATTCAGATAGTCTTTATGCGTTTCTTTTTGTTTACCCCTACCTTCTGTAACCTGTGGGAATGTAGCACCAAAGCGGATAATACACTGAGGCGCAATCTCACTAAGAATCCTTTTATAAGTAGTATTACTGCGTTCAAAACGATGGGGCTCATCAATAATTACAATAGGACGAGTAGCCTTAATAGCATCCAAGGGCCGAACAAAACCCTGTACAGCTATGTCGTAGTCTTTCCTATCCAATAACTTTCCTCCCTGTAATAACTGCTGATTGACTACTATCACATAGATTCTGTTTTTGTTCTGACATGAGCCATTTACAAAGTCACGAACAGATGAAGGAAAATAGTTATGCCCCTTTTTCTTTTTTTTCAGAGCCGCTATTTCACATAATTCTATCTCAGAACCATAACCCAAAGTGTCGCGGAAATGCCTCTGAACGTATGGGTCACTGATAAATTGAACAGCACCAGACTTTACAGGCAGAGAATGGACGATTACAACAAACTTATTAAAACCATACTGCTTATGGAGCTCATAAATGGAGTGTGTATATACGTATGTCTTACCTGTTCCCGTTTCCATCTTGATGTCCAGATTCAGTACACCATTTTCTGCCATCATCACCTTACGGTTATAGGCTTTCAGCTCTTCTGTGTTTTCAATACGACGAAGTGCCCACTCTGTTGAAACATCCTGATGGTCTATATGCGGATTCTCATAGGGCTTTAAAGGCGCATCTAAATGTGTCTTCTCAAAGACACTTGCCAATCTTTCAACTGGAATTTGCTGATGAGGAAGCCCTGCTTCAAGTATAATATCCATTCTTAATATCTGATGTCAATGTTAATCTTAATCTGCTTCTCGCCTTCATTCAGCAATGGCAGGTTTTTCTTCAAGGCATCGGTAGTGCCAAAATTAAAGCTATAGCCGAAGAGTACCACATAATGAGGTCCCCAATCCGATTGCTCACCATATTTATCTACCAGTGCTGTAACGGCTTCATCACTCATGCCTTCGTCTGTCAGATATAGGTGGTCACCACATTGATAGGCTGTATAGTCTGCCAGCGCCACTTCTTCTACTTTGGCATTCATACCATAACCATCGTTCACCTTCCAAGTTTCCAACACCGTTTCACGCCCGAAATTTTCCAACATGTTATTAGCAAAGCCAGAAACTTTTGGGTCGAATGCTTCTAACTTATCCAGCACGTCATCTGAAACGTCTCTCAATGTGTAGTGCTTAAAGCCTATGTCGCCAGCAAACAAAGGATTCTCCTCACGAACCTTTGCAGCAGCACGCTTGATGCGCTCTTGACCGATTTCGTCAATGGTGCGGTAGCCTGCTTTGTGCGCCTCTTTATCTTCTGCTATTTGTTCTGGTGACTGTACAAGAATAAACTGACGCGAACCTCCATCTTCTGAGTTTTTCTGCATAACCGCTTGTGCAGTAGTAGCACTTCCTGAGAAAAAGTCAACAACAATAGCATCATCAGAAGACATTGTTATTAAGTGCTTAACTAAATCAGTTGGTTTTGGTGTTTCAAAAACTGCTATGCCGTTAAATAATTCAACAATTTCTCTTTTGCCAGAATCATTTGTGCCACCCTTGTCTGCACTAATCATACTTTCAGGAGTTAAACCTTGTTTTCCTTCTGAAAGATACTTCTTTATTCTAGGAACACCGTTTCCATCGCTCCCAAACCATATCTTATTTTTCGAGATGGCTTCTTTCATTTTATCAAGGGTCAATCTCCAACATGAACCTGATGGAGGGTTATATGTTATTCCATTGGGTGCAGTAAAACTATAGAATTGATTCTTAGTACCATGGCCAGCCTGTGCAATCGCAGGAACAGAAGTCCAAGGTCCTTTGGGGTCGTTATCAGGATTTCTATATCTTGCAATTGCTTCATCATTCATTTCTTCTAAACCAAAAGCTTCTTCCAAATAGTTGACGTCTGCAACATAGCATAAAACATAATCATGCCTTATAGAAATAGAACTTCTATTCTCTCTTGTCTTTCGCTTCTCCCAAATAAATTGAGCCACAAAATTCTCCTCACCAAACACATAGTCACAAAGCAATTTCAGATTGGCCTGCTCATTATCATCAATTGAGATAAAGATAACACCATCCTTGCTCAGCAGGTCACGTGCCAATTGCAAACGTGGCGACATAAACATCAACCATGCAGAGTGCGTGCTGCTACCTCTTGAAGTCAGGTCAAGGATTCGCTGGGCTTCATCCTCGTCAATACTGAGTTTCTTTTCCAGTTCTTCTGGCGTAAAACGGAACTTATCGTTATAGACAAACCCATCAGAGCCTGTATTATAAGGCGGATCAATATAGATGCACTTCACCTTGCCTGCATACGACTTTAACAGGTGTTTCAGCGCATCAAGATTATCACCACTGATATAGATGTTCTCGCTATCCTTGTTCTCTGGCTTGCTATTGTGCTCCAAATCCGGCTCTATCACCGTTGTCGTATCGATAGAGGCAATCAGGTTTGCATAGTCCTTACCCAAGAAGTCAAGTGAGTATCCCTCATTGCTGATATCCACCTCATCCTTCATCATTTCCTTGAACCTTTCAATATCAAAGGTTCCTTCTTTGGTAAAGCACCCTGCAAAATATTCCTTCAAAGCCTCCAACTTCTTTGAGTTTGGCTTCACTTCTAAGTTCTTGTCAACTATCTGTTTTATCATAATTGTTTTTGTTTATTATCCGCGATATGGAACTTTTGATGTTTTCAAATTAACATGATGCCAATCGTATTCATTTATTGAAAGCATATGCTTTATAGACTGCATCGTTAGTTGGCTCTTATTAGTTGGGCCTATAACTATACTTTTCAGTGCTATTTTGGGTATCTCTATATTTAAGAAAGGAATCACTATTCCATTTTTAACTTTAAAACTAACTTCTTTCTTGTTAATATGATTAGCTACAAAACACCTTATCTCGTCTTCAAATATGTAATTCTCATTCTTCGAGCCTAAACATGTTACTAAATATTGCATTTTTATCAACTCTTCAAGTTCTTTTCCTTTATTTTTTTGGATAGTAGCTGGCCCTCCATTAGAAGGATAGGAAGCACATACACCATTTCTAAGAAGACTCATGAAATTTTTAAGGTCATTATCAATTTCTTTTTTATCATATTTGCAAACTATACATCCATCGTATGGTTTAGTAATTATGTCTATATCAAATCCAATAGCACAACCACTTCCATTTGCTGCATACATGCCCCACATTGACAAACAATCTGGTTGCTTAGAAAAAGATGTTAGATAATAGCTCCTGAAAGCACTTTCATCTATTGTCGCATTTTCAACTCTTTTTATACTTTCGATACCTTCGATTATCTCATTTGAATCATTAAGATATAGGCAATTCGTCGCTCTGAGTGTAATACAATTCTTACCCAAAATGCTGATTAAAGCATTTAAATCCGTATAATGATATACTATTTGACTATTATTATTCTCCATCTTCTGATAACATTTCCTTTTCTTTCCTAATCTCATCCAACACTTTCCCATTATACGAGAAATATTTTGCACCTTGATAGGCACCAGAGGTATTACGATGGTCTTCGGGCATAAAAGTACCAACGAAGGGTGAGAGTTTATAGATGCGGCCTTCGTATTCTATGCTATCATCTGAGGCCACCTTTACAACAAGTCCCGTTGGATCGAAAGTGACTTGTTCGCCAATCTTAATCCCACACATGGAGAACTTGAAACGGGGGCGTTTTACCTCTCGCTTCTGTGGTTCCTTTTGTTCGCTTTCCACAACGGGTTTGTTATCTTCATATAGTGTTACTTCGGCATCGTCTATCGTCATCGCAATATCACGGAAAATATCGAGAGCCATCTGTGGAGCCACATTGAAGAACTCGCGGTTTTGGCGAATGCGCAAATCGGTAAGGCGATCAATGGTCTTATGCACTAACTTCTCCACCTCGTTGTATTTCGTGGTCTTCATCGTGGCAAAAATCTCGAAGGGCAAAGGAACGGCAGTATTATCCAGTTCTTTGCTTCTCACATCCACAGGACGTGAACTTTTGCCGATCTTTACCCAATCTTCACGGAAGCTGGGATTTGTCAGTATGTAAACGTATCCAGGTTCTTTGTTGTTCTTCATTCGCTATCTTTTGGTAGTTTTTGAGATTCTTTAAGCATGCTCTTTTCATCTTTGGCTACACGCCGTTCCACCTTTTTAATATCTTCTGCAGGTGGAAGTTCCTCTGGCTTGATTCCGCGTTGGCCCAGCATACCACGAACACTACGGTTGTTCTGTACATGCTCGGCTGTGATGTTTGCTTCACCGTAGAGGTCTTTTTGTTCTACGTTATAATTGGTCATTTCCGTTGCAAGGTTCTTGGCTGCAATCGTCAATGTAGGCAGATAATCAGCCAATGCACCGCTCTTAATACCAAGTCGGTGCTTCATTTGGTCAGTTGACAGACCACCAAACAGGGCATAGTCGCCTTTTGAACGGATACGACCAAAACCACGGTCGTCTACTCCACGTTGATAGATATTACGACTTAACTGCTTTTCAGAGGCTCGTAGGCGTTCACGAGTATTTAGACGGGCAACTTCGTTCAATCGTTCTTCTATAAGTTCTGCCTTACGGGTCTGGACGGCGAAATAACTCTGTGCAAAGGCAACTTCTTCTTTCTTTGGATCGCCATTCTGAGCTATCAAATAGCAAGCATATCGTGTGAGCATGAAGTCTTGAACCTCACGCTGAGCACCTTTTGCCAAAGCTATCATTTTCGTGACCTCACGAAAATGATCATCAATGCTGATCCCCAGTTTTTTACACGATTCCATAGCACGCCCAATGGCCACCACGAAATTTTCCCATCGTGAATAACCTAACACTTGTTGCAATTCACGTGCATACCACACTTCGATGGTATTCCCTTCGTCATCCTTGATGCTTTTCGCAATCAAATCGAAGGCTGATTTGTACTGTTGTATTTTCTGAATATCCATAGTCCTTATATTTACAGGCACAAATCCGAATAGCAGGCATCATGTATGATGCATTCTTCTAAGGAATAGGAGTCATTCTTGCCTAACTTCTCGGCAAGATCCTTGTTAGTCATCATTCGCTCGCCAAGCATCACCTTGATGCGATTTAGTGGTTTATTCCCCATAGGATATACATTAATATATATAGTTGCGACAAAGTTAGTGATTTTTTTGCTAATTCAACACGATTTACACGAAAAATTAGCCATTATTATTAAAAATAATGGCGATTATGGCAATTATGCTGATACTTACCTTCCAATTCATAGGTCAACACCTCGCACTGCCCACTAAACCACGAGCTCTACACCACAAATGGTACTCGCACCATCGGAAATGCCGAAAAGTGTTCCTTGCAGTTGATCTCAACTTTCAAATGAATATCGCCCGCTTCAGGGTCTGTTGGTTGGACTTTAAAAACCAGAGTGTTGTTTTAGTTAATGACAACAATAGAGCTATTGCGCATGATGCATGCACCATAGCTTTTTGATTCTATTGGTAGTCTGGAACTGTCGCTTATTGGCTCTTGCGCCAAACACGATATAGCAACCAATGCATAAACCAGTGTTACTATTTTTCTCATATTATTATTTGTTCTGGTGAAATGTCCATGACCTTTGGTCGAGCCTGCTCACGCTTGGCAGAATTCAAGTATGACTTGATTCTGCTCTCGCTAAAACACAGCCTTCATGAATGGCTGCAAACGTGGCGACGATTGCAACGAATGAGATGGGAACGATTGACCATACTGTCATGGGGACAGCGATGAAAAGCAGGAATCCCGCCCACTTGTTCGCTGTGGTGTGAGGGAAGTAGCAGCGCCCGTACATCACAATTGCTGAAAGCTGATTCACGACTTTAATCGCGGCAATTACTCCTGCCCACAGCCATAGCCATTGCGGCAGCTCGAGTATCGGCAGGAGCTTCCAGGCACAACATGCTACGAAGCAGATGTCTGCCAGACTATCCAGCAATGCTCCAGTCCTGGTAACGCACTTCAGTTTCCTAGCCAGCCACCCGTCGGCTATGTCGCTGATGCCGCAAACGATGTAAAGCACCCCAAAAAGAATGCTTGACACATCACTTAACAACAGAACAACAGTTCCGACAATTCGGAGCGACGACAGGATATTCGGCAGGTGTTTCATAGGCATTGTCTTTCTTATCCTTTATTTTATTCCAATGGCATCATCACGCCACACTGGTAATTGGGCGAGTCGATGTCGGTGCCGTTGTACCATTCCATCGTCATAGCGTTGTTGGGGCAATGGAATTCCGAGTGCTGGGGCAGCCACTCCTTATAGAACATTTGGTATTGCTCTTGAAAGGCTTTCATGCCTCCCTCGAAATGCATCTTCAGCCACTTGCCACTATGAATAGGGAAAAGCTGCATTCCCTCAGGCACCCCACCACCTTTATATATTCCGCCGATGACGTATGTAAAGGTGTTCTTGCTGCAAGCACCAAAGTTTGCCTCCCAACAGGTTGCACAATTATGGTTGGGAGTGTCGCAGGTGCAAAGCCCAAACTCTCCGACACCATTGTCGATGGCTGCCTGCTGAAAGGCATCAGGTGCCTTGTGTTCCATAAAGACGGGGTTAATAATGCGTTCCACATACTCGCCCCAGAACTTAGGACACTCTTCCTGTCCCTTGCAGAATGCAATTTCCTTGGCCATGCCAATAATCTGCACATTCTCTAACGTAATAATCTCATGTTTCATTTTTTATCTTTTAGTTATAGTACCTTCTTTACACCGAGAATCATCCGCAGCAGCCAAGTGAGCCCGAAGGAAGCTATGGTGGTGACGACTCCGATGAACATGAACTTGCCGAATGCGCCCATCCAGATGCCATCAATCGCATTCTGCAAAGCTATCATCAGCAATAGATGGACGATGTAGGCTCCGTAAGCCTGAGTGGCACACCACTGCCAGAACTTGCTGTGCCAACTACCGTACTCACGAAACAGCCAGAGCAGTCCGAAGCTAATGAACACGCAAAGTAAAGACTCGTAGATGCCGAACCACTCGGTTACGAAGTTGTTCCACTCACCACCATCGCGCAGATAGATGCCTAATGCTAATAGGCATCCTATCAAAAGCGACAGGACTCCCGTGGTATTGGTCATCTTCTCAAGCCAATGAAAGCGACTGGACAGAATGCCAACAACAAACATCATCACGTATTGCAGATAATGGGCTGGTTCCATTGGTAAGGGGATGATGCCGAAAGGCCATATCCAATGATCCTGCGGACTGACCAAACGGATCATATAACTGCCAATGCCCATGATGCCGCCAAATATCAGCAAACCGATGATGGTTGGTCTGGATGAGCACTTGTCAATAGCAGGGTTACAAAACTGCCGTATCAAGGCATAGAGAAGACAGAACACAAGCAGACTTTCAATATACCACATGTGGCCAATCTCTAATTTACCTGACAGCACACTCAGCAACCCGCCCATCACCAATAGGGGTATGCCCAAGCGTATCAGTTTCTTATGGACAAATACCGAGGCTCCCTGTTTATCGTAACTCGCCGGAACGAAATAGCCGGAGATCAGAAAGAACAATCCCATGAAGAAGGCTGCATTTACTGAGAAGAAATGCCATATCCAAGGCATTACCTCGGCTGGATTACTGGGCATATAAGCCCAGCCTCCACCATCACCGTATGCCTGGCCAGCATGGTGGAATATCACCAGCACCGTCAGGCATACTTTCAGATTGTCCAGATATAAAAGTCGTTTCATTCTTTGTTTCTAATTTCCAGTCTCAACACTCTAATTGGCCTATTCTCACCTTGATA
>JAEEGJ010020841.1_pt1 | contig 14194 bp, 8 predicted proteins | sample 8958761 | NCBI WGS metagenome assembly JAEEGJ01 (sample SAMN16246546, study PRJNA631951) | gut metagenome | biome: gut microbiome; feature: rumen; material: RS-attached | host: Bos | place: Iran: Karaj | collected 2018-10 | reverse complement strand
GGGGGGGGGGGGGGGGGGGGGGGGGGGGGGGCATAGGCAACATCATCGGACCGTTTTCCCGCGGCATCACGGCAACTGCAGCCATAGCCAGACCAGCAGCCAACGTAAGAGCAGGTGCAACATCACCTGTATCGGCTGTCATACACTCCCTGGTTGTGCTTCTTGCAATTCTGTGCCTGTCTCCTTTCCTTTCCATGCTGCCGCTTGCGTCAATGGCTGCACTGCTGCTGATGGTTGCCTACAACATGAGTGACCTGAAGGGAATTACCAAAACAGTCAAAACTGTACCTTTGTCAGACGTATTTATTCTTGTAATCTGTGTTGCTCTGACTGTATTCTTCGACATGGTCATCGCCATTGCCTTCGGATGTATAATGGCAACTGTATTCTTCATGAGATCCATGGCAAAGATGACCACATGCAGAGATATGGTGGAAACTGGAAAACTTCACCCTGAAGCTATCAGGAATAACTGGCTTGCATACAAAATCAACGGACCTCTGTTCTTTGCTGCAGCTGACAGAATATTCAACGACATTATTGTAAACTGCAACGGTCGCGAAGGTCTGATTATTGATTTTTCGGCTGTTAACATAATGGATGCGGGCGGATTGAGCAGTTTCCTGCACTTTACAGAAGATCTGAAAAAGGCCGGAGTTAAGCTCATGATCTGTGATCTTCAGTACCAGCCTCTTAAAACTCTGGTACATGCCAAATTCCAGCCTGAGCCGGGCATATGTGAAATCTGTCCGTCACTGGATGATGCTTTGAATCGTTCAGGAAACATCACTGATTCTCAGAAACCGGATTCTGCAGACAAAGACTGATAAGAAGCTGGTGCACCAGAAAAGACATAAATCTCATCTTTTTTCTGAAACATTGACAATCCCCCTGCCTAAAGCAGGGGGATTCCTTTCTGTTTCTAGTCACTGTTCATGAGTGATTTGTATCGCGTATTTTAAAGAGCGTATTTTTGAAAAAAATGAGAATATTTGTCTTTTTAAATTAAAAATATTTTTTGGGGATTTGCGGGACAGCAGCAAAAGAATGAACCATCTTAATAAACTTTGCAGTATTGTCGATATTTTTTCCAGAACAGAGCCAAAGTGTTAAGATGCAGATCATAAGTTATTTGACCTTTCTGTGCCTTCCCAGACCAAAAATAATTGCGGAACCGGGATTCATTTACAAGTAAAACCCACCTTGAACGTTTTTCGCTGACTTTTACTCAAATTATCAGGCATGAAGAAATCATCAGCAACCAGCTCAATCAGCTCTTTTTTCGGAATGCTCCTTCTGCCGTATTTATTTCTAAGCCTTAAAGCCTGCCTTAACTGTGCCGATTCAATAAGATTTCGAATGAAACGTCCGTTGCCGAAACCTTCAACAGATACGGCATCCCTGTAGATTCCACGGCATTTTTCCAATGCCTCGGAAGTAATCTTAAGTTTATTCTCTCTCAGCATCAGTTCCATTATTGATTCGAGATCGTCAATTCCATAGTCAGGAAAATCAACATGAAACGCTATGCGGCTTGACAGTCCCTGATTTGCATCCAGCATTCTCTTCATAGGTTCGGCATACCCCGCAAGGATTACTATCATTCTGTCCCGGCGGTTCTCCATTTCCTGGACAATTGTATCTACAGCCTCTGCCCCGAATCCGTGTTCCAGATCATTGCAAAGAGAGTAAGCCTCATCTATAAACAGAATGCCGCCTTCGGCCCTGTCGAACATGGATACCACGGTTTTGGCTGTCCAGCCAACATATCTTGCCACCAGATCCGATCTTCCGCACTCCACAAGAGTTCCGTGGCTTAAAATCTTTTCCTCCTTGAGAATCTCCGCAAGCAGGCGGGCAACGGTGGTTTTGGCTGTTCCCGGATTTCCGGTGAAAATCATGTGGCAGGATTTGCCGCTGTCAAAAATTCCCAATTTCGTCTTCTGTCTGGAAACTGTAGTCACAGCTATAATTCTGTCAATTATTTCCTTGACGCTTTCCAGTCCGATCATGTTATGAAGCCTTTCATACGCAGAACCTGTGCTGTTATGGGTCTTTTTTACAGGAGAATCAATTTTTTCGTAGCAGTCGTATACAGTATTGCACAGGATCCTTCTGCTCCATTTTTTGAACATTTCATGGACATTGTTCAGTGAAAATTCGGTTCTCGTATCCTTGCTGACAAGCCTGAGCCCGTCTTCAGCCCATTTCTCATAGCCGGTCTTTTTTATCAGCTCCGCCATATATGACCTTGCCTGCTCCTTTGAACCGAATCCGGTTTTCAGCCTTACAAGGCGGAGGTGTTCGCCTGCGCTGGCGAGCAGACTTTCATTTTTAATATTTTTCCCGGATTTTATGCAGACTATGAAAAACTGCGTGGTAAGCGAATATTTGTCAATGCTCTTGAAGAGTCTGGCTGTTCTGATATTTCCTGCAGATACCACGCTTCCTGATTCCTCTGCCGAATCTCCGTCAAACACTACGATGGTAGAGGAATAATCCTGCAGATTCATGAACTGCTCCAGCAAATCATTGTCATCGCTGGAATGATCATATGAATTCATATGAACAACACTGTAGCGACCGCTGATGAGTCTGCCGCGGGAGCAAAGCATTCTGATGATAAATTCTGCAATATTAACAGCAGAATTCAAATCTGAGGACTCAATGAAATAATGAACAGGATGTCCGAAAACTCCAGGAACCGCATCAGCTCCGTAAATACGGTCTATCTCATCCTTAAGTTCATAACCTGGAAGAGAAAGTCTTTCGAATTCTGCATACGCCGCATCACGATCCAAAGTCCCCCTGTCAACCATGCCGTTATCCCATTCAAATATGTTTTTCCTCAGAAGTGTGGCACTGTAGACGTTCATATAGGGACACGATGATATCATTTCGGCTCTGCTGTACATGTCGTCGTCATCGGCCCTGTCCATAAACCTGAGATACGATTCCAGAGTTATTTCCCCGTATTCCCCCAAAACAGCCTTCACCCCGGTCTTTTGAAAAATCATATCCGCTATGCATGCTGAAACCTCATCAAAAGAAACCCCGCGGGTGCAGAACGCAACAAAAAAATCTATATACGTTTTATAATCAGTGTCGCACGGGCAGAAAAAAAGATCATGACTTGGAAGGATGCTTAACAGACAGTTCTCGTGCCGGAACAGATGCAGACTTCTGATAACATCGGAGGAAAGTCTCTTTAAAATACGTCCGCTGCCTCCCTCCTCTCTTGATTCGGTTTTAGCCTTTGAAAAATCACCCTTAGCAGCAACTTTGTAAAACAGCATTGTACACCTCAGAATCAAAAAAAAGACAGCGAAACACAACGTACGAAAAAAATGAGATTTGCCAGTGAACACTCCAAACCTGCAAAAATTATTCTACGCAGACAGGAACGGTTAAGACACAAAAGAAATTAAAACTATACAGTACAAATAACATATTATGTCCTGTATAAAACAATTTAATTTTATACAAAGCTTTATATGTCTGTATTTATCTTTTGATAAGATTATACATAATTATCTTAAATTGTCAAGACATACCCGTTATTTTTGCAACAAAAGTCACACAATAAAACAAATAAATAAACATAATTTATACATTTACTAAACTTTTAGTTTATTAACTACATTAGATGTCGCTTTAATATCATTCATAAATCTCTGCTTCATTCCGTGCCTGAGATCTGCGCGTCAAAACCAGTCTGAAACAGCTGCGTCCATACATTCCATTTGAGAGACGACAGGAACAAATTGCAGCAGCGATGTGATAGGATGAAAAGGCGTTCCGGAGTTTTTTAGTGCCGTCAGCGATGCTGCCGGACGGAATTTTCCTCCGGCGTCACAGCGTAGACACCGGACTCTGTCAGCGCAGCTTCATAATCAACCAGCATAGGAAGAACGGGATGGATATCAAAAAAGTAACTATCGCAGGATCTGGCACAATGGGATACTCCATGGCTGAGATATTCGCACAGAGGGGATTTTCAGTAATTCTCTGGAACCACAGAACAGAAGGACTGAAAAGAGCATCCGGATTAATAGATTCCGAAACATTAAAGCTCATGGAGCTTACAGCGGAACCATACGCCTTTGAGAACAGGGATCTAATCATAGAATGTATACCAGAAAATCTCGAACTTAAGCTGTCATTCTATGCCGAAATTTCAAAAATAGCCGGCGACAGCTGCATCATTGCCACAAACACCTCGGGACTTTCCATCAACAAACTTTCCTCAGCTGTAAAAAACCCCGAGCGTTTTCTTGGCATGCACTGGTGGAATCCTCCCGCTCTCATACCTCTGATTGAAATAATCAACAGTGACAAAACAGAAAAGCGGATTACAGATGCCATCTATGATCTCTGCATCAGACTGGGTAAAAAACCGGCTGTTGTAAAGAAGGATGTTCCGGGCTTTGCAGGAAACAGGATCCAGCTTGCTGTTATACGTGAAATTATGTCAATGCTTGACAATGATGTAATTGACATGGAGGATATTGACGCTGTCATGAAATACGGACTCGGCATAAGATGGGCCTGCATAGGTCAGCTTGAATCGCTTGATCTCGGAGGAATCGACACCTTCTACCGCATAAGCGAATACCTGATGCCGGATCTGAACAGCTCTTCCGATATTCCAAGACTGCTGAAGGAAAAATTTGACAAAGGGGAATACGGAACCAAAACAGGCAAAGGTTTTTATTCATACCCCGGAAACAGGGCAAAAGAGGCTGCTGAAGAACGCAACAGAAAACTCAGGATCATACAGGAAGCACTGTACGGCGATAATTCTTAAAAAAGTTCTGAATTCCAAAAGACGGACAAATGCCATCCTCCCTGCTCAAAAGCAGCGGAGGATGCCGGGATGCACGCAAAAGCAAAGCAGCAATTATTTTTTCTCTGCTGCCATGCCGGTCTCAGTGGCGGTAGATATCTCTGAGTCTGCTGATTTCCTGCTTTATTCTCTTTTCAGAAACCGGGTATTTGGTACCTATTCCCTGAGCGTAAAGAGATACCTTGAATTCCTCAATCATCCAGCGGATCTCTCTGATCTCAGGCGGAACAGAGTCGGCACCGGAAAAGCCAAGCGTAAGATCCTTCTGTTCCTTGTGAAGAGCATCAAGCATTTCCATTCTTACACGATCCTGTCTAGGATCAATTTTTATTTTTTCCGCACGTTTCTGAAGAGCTGTGAGATATCTGCGCAGATCATCAAGCCGGTCACAGCCTGTTTCAGTAACAAATCCCTTGTATACATATGATTCAAGCTGCACCTTGACATGAGAATAGTTCAGAGCGGTTCTCAGATCCAGACTTCCTTTAAGCTGCTTGTTGATTTCATTGTAAATCAGGAGAACCTTTTCAACCTTCTCCGCCGTAACTGCTACCGTCTCGTTGATATCACCGCGGATTTTATCACGGAGTACTGCAAAGTCATCTCCGTTCCATACCGGCGCCCCGTGTATTTTCATAAGATGATCCACAGAAGCCCCGATGCAGTCGTTTATCAAATCAGAGATTCCTCCAACTCCGTGATAATAAAGACTCAGCTTGGTTTTATTCGGCAGTCTCGCATGCAGATATGCAACAGGACTTGCAATACTCAGCATAATAAGACGCCGTATACCGCGCCACAGCATGGCAAGCTGCTCGATCTGATTGTCACATGTAACTATGCGGACAGAACTGCCTTCATCCCTTAGGGACTGATAAGTTGTAATTTCCAGACGGTTCACCCTGGTGCTTGAAGATTTCTTGATTTCGCCGAATGTCCAGTCTGTATAGCTTCCGTCATCCTCCCTGCTCTTTACAATCTCCTGAAAATTGGATTTCATGCGCTCATCCAGTGAATGCTTGAGAACATCAAGACTTCTGCCCTGACCGATACAGTGATCCTTTCCGTCAACCACGGCAAAATTAAATTTCAGATGCTTTGGAAGCGCCTCGAGATTGAAATCATCACGTCTGATTTCCGTTCCCCCTACCCGTGTAAGACAGTTTTCTATATCCTGCCACAGAGTCCTTGTATCAGGACTTATGGACTCATAAAGGAATTTTGCATAGGTAGGAGCCGGTATGAACAGTTTTCGGAGATTCTTCGGCAGGGTTCTTATAATTTCAGTGAAGAACTCCATCCTCAGACCCGGAACAATAAACTCAAAGTCCTTTGCTCTGACCTGATTCAGAATCGTCAGAGGAAGTCTGATGGTAACACCGTCATCATCCGCCGTAGGATCAAAATGATAGCTCAGTCCTATTTTGTAGCGATCCAACTGCATGCTGTCCGGATAATCATTTTTATCTGCTATCTTGCTGCGGTCACTGATGAGAAAATCCATATCAAAATTAAGAAAATCCGGATTTTCCCTGCTTTTCTTCTCCCACCATTTTTTGAATTTAATCCAGGAGCACACATCCTGCGGGATTCTTTTTTCATAAAAGAAAAACAAATCGTCGTCACTTACCAGTATGTCACGGCGCCTTGCCCTATCCTCCTCCTCAAGAACCCTTTCCACAAGACGCTGGTTATCTCTGAAGAACTTCATCTGACAATCAAGTTCACCTTCCACCAGGCCGTGCCGGATAAACAGTTCCCGGCAGAGAGACGGCTCCACATGTTCATACTGCACAGTTCTTGCGTTTACTACAGGAAGGCCGAGAAGAGAAATCTTCATATCTGCCAGAACTGCACCGCTTTTCTTTGACCATCTGATTTCTGTATAGGAGCGCTTGAGATATTCTCCTCCGAACTCCTCAAGCCACTCCGGTTCAATAGCCGCCACAGAGCGGGCATAAAGTCTCGAGGTTTCCGTAAGTTCCGCCGCAATAACCCATTTTCTGCCGCGGCGATGGAGTGAAGAAGTATAGGCAATAAGGAATTTGGATCCTCTTGCACCGATGTACTCGCTGGTTTCAGGCGATTTCATGCCTGCATGACTTATCATTGCCGACACTACAGATCGGTGTACAGATGCATAATCACCGTCAGCCTGATTGAATTTAAGGTTCAGATCGCGGCAGGATCTTGAAAGCTGCTTATGAATATCCTCCCACTCTCTAAGTCTGGTATATGAAAGAAATTCCCTGCGGCAGCGCTTTCTAAGCTGCGAATAACTCTCATCGGCCACGAGCTCATGAACATACTTCCACAGATTAAGATAACTTATAAAATCAGAATTTTCATCGGCAAAGCGCTGATGCATCTGAAATGACGCATCCTTCCTGCTCAGAGGCCGCTCCCGCGGATCCTGTATTGAAAGCCCCGACACCACAACAAGCATTTCCCTCAGACAGCCTAACTGCGATGCCGTAAGAAGCATTCTTGCAAGTCTCGGATCTGCCGGAATTCTTGCGATCAGTCTTCCCTCTGGAGTCAGCTGGTTCTTCTTTATGGCGCCTATTTCCTCAAGGGTGCGGTAGCCGTCGGATATAAGTCTACTGTCAGGGGGATCAATAAACGGAAAATCCTCAAGATCACCAAGTCTGAGAGTCATCATCTGCAGAATTACAGAAGCAAGGTTGGTTCTCAGAATTTCCGGATCGGTATATTCTGGACGTGAATTGAAATCATCTTCAGAATAGAGTCTTATGCATATACCCTCACTTGTACGGCCGCAGCGTCCCCGTCTCTGGTTGGCACTGGCCTGGGATACAGGCTCCACCGGAAGTCTCTGTACCTTTGTTCGCGGAGAGTAACGGCTGATGCGCGCCGTTCCGGCATCAATGACAAATTTGATTCCGGGAACAGTAAGAGATGTTTCGGCAACGTTGGTTGACAGAATAACATGACGTCCGGCATGAGGAAGAAATATCCTGTTCTGCTCCGCAGCGGGAAGTCTGGCATAAAGCGGCAGAATTTCCGTATCCCTGAGATTCTGCTTTCTCAGAAAATCCGAAAGCTCCCATATTGTTCTTTCTCCGTCAAGGAAAACAAGAATATCCCCGTAATCGTATGAGGAAAGCTCCTCTATGGCAAGAAGCACCGAGGTATAAAGATCACCGTCAGGATTGTCCTCGCTTTCAACCGGCGGACGGTAGAGGGTCTCCACCGGATAGGTTCTACCTGAAACACGGATAATCCTGGCATTGTCAAAATGAGCGGAAAATCTTTCCACATCAATAGTCGCTGAGGTGATAACAAGCTTCAGATCACGTCTTTTGGTAAGGAGTTTTTTCAGATACCCGAGAAGAAAATCTATATTCAGGCTTCTTTCATGCGCCTCATCAATGATGATTGTGTCATATGCATCAAGGTACCTGTCGGAAACAAGCTCTGAAAGAAGAATACCGTCAGTCATAATTTTTATCAGAGACTGCGGACCTGTATCGTCCGTAAAACGGACCTTGTAGCCGACTGCTGTGCCCGGAGCTGCTTCAAGCTCCTGACTTATTCTCTCCGATACTGTTCTCGCCGCTATGCGGCGCGGCTGGGTGTGTCCGATAAAACCGTAGAGTCCCCTTCCCGCCTCAAGACATATCTTTGGAAGCTGTGTTGTTTTACCGGATCCGGTATCACCGGCAACAATTACCACCTGCTCATTCTTCACTGCCTCAAGAATTTCCTCCCTGTGCTCACAGACAGGAAGATCCTCTGGATATTTCAGTACGGGGATCGAGGATGCTCTTGATTCAAAAAAATCTCTTGCGCGGCGGCACTCATCCTCAAGTTCTGACATAAGGGTCTCATCAGAAAAACGGCATGCCTCGGCCTTCCTGAAAAGTTTTTTAAGACGGAATCGATCCCTGAGTATGCACTGATGAGCTATTACTTCACGCAGTTCTTTGACATTCATAAAAAAACACCCCCGCAGCAGTTCATGTAAATTTACAGGATCGAGATAACAATTTCAACACGGCAGTATCCTCCGCCGGAAAACATTCAGCACATGCCTGCATTTGAGCACAGGAACGTTCAATATTCAGGTATATTTTTTGCATGTTTCAACTGCAGATGCTTTTTTAAAAAGGCTCAGGCTTGCATGTTCCGCATGATGCGCACGTGACTCATTTTTGTCCGAATGAAATGACGAACAGAGCAAAAATCAGATAAAACTGTACATGATATGAAATCTCTGTTGTAAAATGTCGGTAACGGATAATGAGAAATTGTGCATATCTCCGAAGACGGCGGGACAGATCGACGGCTGCGGGACGCAGGGAACTTCGGTATGTGAAACAAATACAGGGTTTGAAATGATTTATATAATAGTTCTGTTTGTACTACTGTTTGTAGGATTCTTTGCATATACATCCTACTGCAATATCAAGCAGGAGCAGGAAATTGAACGCAGAAAAAAAATTACTCGCTACAAGAACATTATCAACGAGATGGACGAACTGCTGCTCAACGCCAGTCATATTCCCTATTCAAAGAATCTTGTGCTTATGCTCCAGAACAGGATCCTGTATGCGCTGAACAATATTCTCGAATGCAATCCGTCACTGAACTCAATAAGAACAAGAATCACCGATATCAACAAGCAGATAGAATTTGTCAACGCCAACTACAAGTCGGGAGAGGACAATCCTTTCATACCGCCTAAGGACGATCGCCAGGCTATAGATATGCTCAAAATCATCAGCAAGCTCAGAAAGGTTGCACGAATTGAGCATAACCGGGGAAAGATTGATCCCAAGGCTTTTATCAATGAAGATCGAAGGCTTGAGATTCTGAGCATAAAAATTAATATTTCAAGCCTTGCAAACCACTGCCGCAATGCAATGGCTTCAAGACAATGGGGAACAGCAAAGCAGCTTATAAACAAGGCGCACTCAATAATCAAGACAGTTTCAGAAAAGGATCCCTGGATTGAAAGCCGCGACAAGGAGTTCACCGACATGGATCAGGCCATCAGTCACGAACTGACGGAGATGAACAAGAAGGAAATGAAGGATATCAAGGACAAGGAGCATGACGATCTTGACGAACTGTTCATGCCGAAGAAAAAGTGGTGAATTCCTGCACTTTTCTTTAATTCTCCCCCGTGGCGCGAAAGCATCCCATCTGAATGAACATCGGATCTAAAATAAAAGATAACGTGCAACCCCTGAATGCACAGCCGTGCTGATCACGGTTAACTGATAATAACTATGCAAGGGAATACAATTGGAGAAATTAACCTACGAGCAGTTAGCTGCCGACTTTAAATTTAATTTTTCAGTTCTGAGTCAGACTGAACATACAGATCTCAGTTCACTGCATCCGAGAGTAAAAAGCGGGTTTGTAAGAATAAACGGCAAATCCAATCTGGGAAAGAGTCAGGTTCTTATTCTTGAGGGCTACCCGGGGGTCGACTATGAAAACACAGTGACGAGGATGATCACTGAGACCGGAGGTCTGGAACCGAAGCGTCCGATTTATGATCTGTGCTATGCCGAGAATATCTACAATCCGCTGCGTCCTACATGCATTGAACTTACAGCCGGAACCGGCGTGGATTTCTGCAGCAACGTATCAAAACTGCTCGACAAGCTTATAAACCATGTTGATGCGGAAAAGCTTGTAAACAAAATTATCCAGGATCAGTCAGGTCTGCCGGAGGAATGCCGCAGTTCCATCGCCGGATATCTGTCGGCACTTTCAGCAAAGGTTCTCAAAGGCGAACCATTTACCAACGAGGTTATAATCAACCTTATGGTCGCGCACGAAAAGGACAGTGTGCCTATAATCTACGGCAGAGACATCAACTGGTATTCTCTGTTCGGCAAAGTTAATTATCTGACGGAACAGGGAACAACATACTCTCACCAGAATCTCCTTGAACCAGGAATGGTGAGACTTGCAAACGGCGGATATCTTGTGCTTCCTGTTGCCGAACTCGTCAGACAGCCTCTGCTGTGGTACAAGCTCTCGAACGCCCTGAAGACAGGAACTCTTGACTGGGTCAACAACTACCAGGAGGGAACAAGCATTGTTCCGTTCTTCGAGCCCGAGCCTACAGATATCAATCTTACGGTTGTTCTGACCGGTGATTACCTGGATTTAAGCGAATTCTACAGTCTCGACATCAACGCGCTTGAGGAAATCGATCTCAAGGTCAGCATGGATCAGACAATTGATGCAGACAAAACAGGAGAATTTTTAAGCTATCTGAATCAGATCCGCCAGAAGTACAACCTTCTTGATTTTTCCAGCGAAGCTGCCGGTGTTATATGCAGATATGCCCAGAGAGAGTGCGGCACAAGAACACAGTTTATGATAGTGGAGACAAGATTAGCCTCAATCATGAAGCTTGCCAGCGATATTGCCGGTGAAAAGAACTCTGACACAGTTGAAAAAGCAGATATGGAAAAGGCTATTGAAGAAAAGCGCTTCCGTACGGGAAATATTGAAAAAGAATCCACCAAAATGTACGAGGAAGGAAAAATTTTCATTTCCACAGGCGGAACCCAGATCGGACAGATTAACGGCATGAGCGTTGTTTCCACCACCGGAACTGATTTTGAATACGGTGAGCCGCTGAGAATTACGGCGACAGTTCATGCAGGAGACGGAGATATTTCCGATGTTGAATACAAAGCCAACCTGGCAGGTCAGATCCACCAGAAGGCTATGATGATCATAAACGGATTTCTCACAAACAGGTTTGCCCAGCAGTATCCTCTTCCCTTCTCCATTAATCTTGTCTTTGAGCAGTCATACAGCGAAATTGACGGAGACAGCGCCTCTCTTTCCGGACTCTGCGCCGTGCTTTCCGCCCTGTCAAATGTCCCTATCAGGCAGAATTTTGCCGTTACAGGCGCACTGGATCAGTTCGGCCATGTACAGCCGGTAGGCGGTCTGAATGAAAAAATAGAAGGATTCTACCGAGTTTGCAGGATCAAGGGAATCAGCGGAAACGAAGGGGTGATAATACCTGCATCAAACCTTAATCAGCTGATACTCAACGACGAGGTTATGCAGGCGGTGAGGGAAGACAAGTTCCATATATACACTGTGGATACCATTGATGAAACCATTGAAATTCTAACCGGAATCAAGGCGGGAGACTGTGAGGATCCTGAATCAATTTATGGAAAAATACAGAACCGGATCCTGGAAATGAATCTTAGAAACAATGGTGCAGCAGCCGGACAGGGAACATCCTTCTGGTCTCGCATCTTCGGGTGATCCGGGCGGACTGAAAGCATCTGATGAGAAACGGCTGAAAATATTGCTGCCGCGGGAGTTCGCAGGCATGTCGTTTCCTGTATGCAGATTTTAACCAGAGATTAACAATATCAAGGAGAAACATACATGGCAAATACCACCGCTCCATCTCTTTTTGAAAGAGGTATTACATCCTTCAGCAGGGATGATCTGCTTGCTTGCTCGCGCGGAGAACTGTTCGGACCGGGCAACAGTCAGCTTCCGGCTCCCAATATGCTCATGATAGATCGCATAACTCAAATTTCCTCCGACGGCGGTGATCACGGAAAGGGTTTCGTCGAGGCGGAACTCGACATCAATCCGGATTTGTGGTTTTTTGCCTGCCATTTTCCAGGAGATCCTGTTATGCCGGGATGTCTCGGACTTGATGCAATGTGGCAGCTGGTTGGTTTTTTCCTCGGATGGCGCGGAGGTCAGGGAAAAGGAAGAGCTCTCGGAGTAGGTGAGGTTAAATTTACTGGACAGATCAAACCATCAAACAAAAAGGTAACATACCGCATAGACTTTAAGCGCGTCATCGAACGCAAGCTGATCATGGGTATCGCAGACGGCAAGGTTCTGGTTGACGGAACCGAAATCTATCATGCGAAAGATCTAAAAGTAGGTCTGTTTATCGAGAATAACAAGGAACCAGCCGTCTGAAAAAAATCAGTGAAGAAAAGCTGCAGCCGGACTGAATCTGATTGTAATACAGCAACGCAGCTTTTATTCCTGAACCGGATTTCATCCCTACACCTGCAGACCACCGGAGGCAAGATATATACCGGCCTGAGAACTTGTTTTCTCATCAAGATTCTGATTTTGCAGAATTTTATTCACATGTCTCAATTCTGAATTGGTAATCGAGGATCCGGTGATAGGTTTCTCACCTTCATGCTTGCTGGTCTTCCAGAAATCTTCATTGATTATCTTGTTTTTGCCCTCTCCGGCCAGACTTCTTCCTTTGTTGTCAGAAAACTGAAACAAAACCGGAACTTTCTGCTCACGGAAGAAATCAATGCCCAGTTTGCTGGTCTGACGGAAGGTTGAATAAGCAAGGACATTGTCAAAAATATTCTTTAAAACTTCCGGGGTTTTATCGCTTCCTTCCAGTTTCCATTTATCATCAACACGGTAAAAATCATGAAAATCATTTGATACTTTTTGCCGTTGTTCCTGGGTTTTTGTTTCTTCAACGCTAATTTCTACGAACTTCTTCAATTTACCGGCTATAAATTCAATTTCAGCATCATTTATTCCATTTACAGATTGGCTTACGCCACGTGAAATATTCTTAGTTACAAACTGCTTGAGAGCCTGATCCGGATCATTTCTAAAGGCTGCTTTCCATCCGGTTGTTTTCTGATTCCCGTCAGCTTCTCCAGGCTTCTGATTCATATATGAAAAAATTTTCTTGGGGATATTGATTTTATCTGCATGCTTTGAAAGAAAATCTCTCCACTTTGTAAGTTTTTGATCAGTGTAATTACTATTAGGATCCCCTTTCGGAATGATATTGCCGCTGGCTATGTGTCTCATGGTTCGAAGATATTGTGACGCCTTCAATTTTACCGGGATTATGTCAAGCCGTTTATTGTACTCATCTATCGTATTAAGAGCTATGTCCTTTCCGGGAGTCTTCTGATTCAGATCTTCAACCACACCGGATTTCACCAGATTCACGCGGTTTTCGTGCATGCCGTAGTTTGCAACCTCAACAACTTTTTTATCTCCCGAATTACGAATGATATTACTCAGTTGATCTTTGGAATTCTTAACTGCCACAAACTCATTTTTACTTATCAGCTCGGATATTTTATTTTCGAATCTGATGCTTGTGGCAGTATGACTGTTACGAATGAAAAGCTTTCCGAAAAAACCGAGTTTTCTGTGCACATCAACTTTACCGGCATCCGTAATGTTTACAAGATAGGACTTATAGCCGACTTTAATCACAATCATTGAGAAATCTGTACCTATGAAAAGCTCCTTTATTTCTGAAAGGTAGCAATATTCCGTCGCTCAAAATCCTTATCTCTACATTTCCCGTGATAG
>JAEEGJ010020840.1_pt1 | contig 14194 bp, 12 predicted proteins | sample 8958761 | NCBI WGS metagenome assembly JAEEGJ01 (sample SAMN16246546, study PRJNA631951) | gut metagenome | biome: gut microbiome; feature: rumen; material: RS-attached | host: Bos | place: Iran: Karaj | collected 2018-10 | reverse complement strand
TCCAGAGCCAGCATGACCACCGGCAAGGACAACAAGATAACCTTTAAGGATGTAGCCGGTCTTAAGGAAGAAAAAGAAGACCTCGAAGAAATCGTAGACTTTTTAAGAAATCCTTCAAAATACACCGCAGTAGGTGCCAGGATCCCCAAGGGTATCCTGCTGGAGGGTTCTCCAGGTACAGGTAAGACCTTGCTTGCAAAAGCGGTAGCAGGAGAAGCAGGAGTACCGTTCTTCTCGATATCGGGTTCCGATTTCGTAGAAATGTTCGTAGGTGTCGGTGCTTCACGTGTAAGAGAGCTTTTCGCAGATGCAAAGAGAAATGCCCCCTGTATCATCTTTATAGATGAGATAGATGCCGTAGCCAGAAGGCGTGGTACCGGTATGGGCGGCGGACATGATGAAAGAGAGCAGACCTTAAACCAGATGCTCGTTGAGATGGACGGTTTCGGAGTCAATGAAGGCATCATAGTACTTGCAGCTACCAACCGTGTAGATATACTTGATCCGGCTATCATGAGACCGGGCCGTTTCGACAGAAAGATAGTAGTCGGCCGTCCCGATATCAAGGGTCGTGAGGATATCCTTAAGGTTCATGTAAGAAATAAGCCTTTGTCAGACGATGTAAATCTTGAAGAAATCGCCCGTACCACAGCAGGCTTTACCGGAGCCGATCTGGAAAACCTCATGAATGAGGCAGCCATTGCAGCGGCAAAGGAAAACCGCAGATTTATCAATGAGGAAGATATAAAGAAGTCATTTATAAAGGTAGGAATCGGTACAGAGCGTAAATCAAGAGTCGTATCCGAAGAGGAAAAGAAGATCACCGCTTACCACGAATCAGGACACGCAATACTGTTCCATGTACTGCCTGATGTAGGTCCTGTGTACACCGTATCCATCATACCCACCGGTATGGGAGCAGCGGGTTATACGATGCCACTGCCTGAAAAGGACGAGATGTTCTATACAAAGGGACATATGCTCCAGGATATCATGGTTGACTTAGGCGGTAGAATTGCTGAAGAGATAATCTTTGATGACATCACCACCGGTGCATCACAGGATATCAAGACTGCTACAAACCTTGCCAGAAAGATGGTTACAAAGTATGGCTTCTCAGAGACCGTTGGAATGGTAAATTATGAAAACGACGAGGATGAAGTCTTCATCGGTAGGGATTTAGCCCATACCAGGAGCTACAGCGAGAACATCGCAAACAAGATTGATGAAGAAGTCCACAACATCATCGAAATGTGCTACACAGATGCCAAAGAGATCATCAACCAGCACATTGACGTACTCCATAAGTGCGCAGCCCTTCTTATAGAAAAGGAGAGAATCACAAGGGACGAGTTTGAGGCACTCTTCGGAGATACAACACCTGTTACAACCTGATAGAATGTGTCAATGGGGAATATCCTCATTGACACATTTTTCTATTCTGAGATAATTTGTCATCCTAAGTTATGACTTGACAGCTTTGGTAGTCGAGTCTCTGATGAAGGATAAAAAAATAATATTTCAGAGATTAGAGAGTAAATTCTCTTAAAATGTATAAAAAGCATAAAAGACACAGGTTAGAGAATGGGGTTTTTAGTAAAAATGATGCCATTAGAAACTAGAATGGTAAAAATGCTCAAAAAGAATTATAAAAAAGACCAATGTTTGTGCACACTTATTTAAAAACCATGCTATAATACATAATCGTAAACCCCAATACATTTATAGTTTTTGCTACACCCCATAAAAAGTGCAATAGGCACTTTTAGCAAAAATACCTTCTCCGTAAAAGAGTGACCACCCCAAGGTCATTCTTTTTTTGCATATAAAGATACTATTCACGGCAAATCAGCATATGTGCAAGCCGCAAGCTTGCTTGCAGGATTGCATAGATGCTGACTTTGCCATGAAGGCTGGGCTAAATGCACGAGTAGCCAAAGCCACCTAAGTGGCGTCTTACGGCGAAGCCGGAAGGGCTATGAGTGTTTTAGCACAGCCGTGAATAGTATCTTGACATATCCCCCAAAAAATGCGATAATTAAACAAATTTTAGAATATGAGGTGACAAAAAACTATGGAAATTAAGACAGAAGAAAATCTGCAGATGAAAAATGTCCTTTCTTTCAGGGGCAAGCTTGATCAGAAGGCTCTTATGGAAAAGAGACAGGAAATAGACGATTTAATGAAGAAACTCGGAGTACATGCCATCCATCCGGCTATCACCACAACATTTGGCGTAGAGCAGACTGATAAAGGTCCCGTTATGGATATGGAGATCCTGGTACCCATAGACAGAGATATTTCACATGAGCTCGCTATGGCAAAACTTCCCGGATACAGATTTAAGCCCCTCTTCCTGCTTGCAAACGCAGTAAGACTTCATCATGTTGGAAATGAAGCCAGCCTTGAGAGCAGCATCAGAGAGCTTTATAAATTTATCCAGGTAAGAAATCTTCGTCCTATCACTACCGGATACAATATCCCTCAAAACGATCCCGAGGATCCCAAGGACCTTGTAATCGACATCATGGTAGGCGTAGACCCTAACATACTTTAATAAGGTAATTAATGCTTCATCACATAGGGATGGAGCATTTTTTATGTCCGATTGTGCAAAATTAGCAAAAATTTATTTAAAATTTATCAATGTTTGTGCACACTTATTTTGAAAGAGTGTTATAATACATAATCGTAAACCCCAATACATTTATAGTTTTTGCTACACCCCAAAAAGTGCATTAGGCACTTAAGCAAAAATACCTTCTCCGTAAAAGAGTGACCACCCCAAGGTCATTCTTTTTTTGTCTAAAAGATACTATTCACGGCTTCTCGGCTAAGAAACAAAGCGCAAGCTTGCTTGCAGATTTGTTTATCAGCCGAGAAAGCCATGGAGGCTGGACAAAACACACGAGTAAACATAAGCAGCGAAGCTGCGGCCTGCGGGAACCGAAGGGTTTATGAGTGTGTAATTGTCCGGCCGTGAATAGTATCTTTAACATTCTCCAAAAAAATAGTTGACAACCAAATACTTATATGATATTATATCATTCGTTGTGAAAACAGCATGACCGAAGACAGCAGGTACTTAACCGTGTAAGATCTTTACAGACGCCTGCCGAGGGATTGATGTAATACTTGATATTTACAGCTTTCCTGATTTTGGTCGGGGAAGCTTTTTTGATAAGCTTCTCAAAGATTTTTAGGAAAAGGAGGATAACAAAATGGCAAAGGTTGAACTTAAGGCTCCCATTATTGAAGAGATTAAGGGACATGTGTCAGATGCAAAGGCTGCCGTTGTTGTTAACTACTGTGGTATCACTGTTGAGCAGGATACAGCACTCCGTAAGAAGCTCAGAGAAGCAGGCGTTGTATACAAGGTATACAAGAACACCTTCTTAAAGAGAGCATTTGAGGGTACAGATTTCGCTCAGCTTGATAAGGTTCTTGACGGACCTACAGCAGTAGCTTTCAGCAGTGATGATGCTACAGCACCTGCAAGAATCCTGGCCGAAGTAATGAAGGACGTTCCTGTACTTACATTCAAGGCAGGCGTTATCGATGGAACCTACTATGATGAAGCTGGATGCAAGCTTATCGCTACTATCCCTTCAAGAGAGGTACTCATCTCCAAGCTGCTTGGCAGCATCAAGTCTCCTATCTCAAATCTTGCTCGTGTACTCAAGCAGATTGCAGAGAAGAACGCAGAGGCATAATTACAGTAACTAAAGGAACATGTATTTACGCCTCATATTACGCGGCGTAAGATTCGAAAAACAATATTAATGGAGGAAATTAAAATGACAACACAGGAATTTATCGATGCTATCAAGGGCATGACCGTATTAGAGCTTAATGATTTAGTAAAGGCTTGCGAAGAAGAGTTTGGTGTATCTGCAGCAGCAGGCGTTGCAGTAGTAGCAGCTGGCCCCGCAGCAGCAGCTGAGGAGAAGACAGAGTTTAACGTAGAGCTTACCGAAGTAGGCGCTGACAAGATCAAGGTTATCAAGGTTGTTCGTGAAATGACAGGTCTTGGACTTAAGGAAGCTAAGGAAGCAGTTGAGTCAGCTCCCAAGGTACTTAAGGAAGGCGTTTCTAAGGAAGAGGCTGAGGCAGCTAAGAAGCAGCTCGAAGAAGTTGGCGCAAAGGTTACCCTTAAATAATTTTCCTAAAATCGCATAACATGAAAAGAAGCCCTAAATTCAGGAAATACCTGGATTTAGGGCTATTTGTTTGTCTAAAAAAATAAGTTTACAAATACTGAAAGTATGGTACAATAATGGAAAACAGGAAAAGAGAGGCAAACCATGAAATTAGCAAATATGGTAGGAGAACGTTTCAAGGATCGTCCTTCTGATTGTGTAATCGATTCACACGCATTTTCTGTAAGGGGTGGCTACATCAAATATGTAGCAAACGGTATTTATTCCCTTTACCCTCCAATGAAAAGAGTAACTGCAAAGATTGAAAATATCATTAGAGAAGAAATGGATGCAGCAGATTCTCAGGAAGTATTGTTTCCTGTAGCGCTCCCGGGATCACTCTGGGAAGAGTCGGGCAGATATGAGAGCGTCGGCGAGGAGTTGCTGAGATTTAAGGACAGAAATGATACTCCCATGGTACTTGGTATGACTCATGAAGAGGCCGCAGTTCATATGGTCCGTGAATGGGGTAACACCTATGCAAAGTATCCTTTCTCAATATATCAGATACAGACCAAGTTCAGGGATGAGACACGTCCCCGTGCAGGACTTATCAGAGTCAGGGAATTTACGATGAAGGATGCTTATTCCTTCCATACATCACAGGAAGACCTGGAAAAATACTATGATGTGATGGCAAATTCCTATTTCAGGATATTTGAGCGTGCAGGCATCCCCGAGGTCATCTCCGTAAAATCCGATTCAGGTATGATAGGCGGAAATGTATCCCATGAATATATGCTCCTGGTAGACGCGGGTGAAGATTCCATCGTCCTTTGTGACGAATGCGGCTACAGTGCAAACATGGAAGCAGCGGATACGACAGTTGACAACACCGGCTGTTCACCTGCTAAGCCCATAGAAAAAGTACTTACCCCTCATTGCAAGACTATAGAAGAGGTTTGTACCTTCCTTGGAGCAAAGGTGGAAGAGTCCTGCAAGGCCGTTGTATACCAGAAAAATATGACCGACGAGTATGTGGTAGTATTCTTAAGAGGAGATTATGAGGTTAATGAGACCAAGCTTACAAACCTCTTAAAGGATAAGGTTCATGCTGCAAACATTACTCCTGAATGCGGACTCGTGGCAGGCTTCTGCGGACCTTATAAGCAGGAAGCAAAATGTGAGATAATTTATGACAAATCCCTTATGGGTATAGAAAACCTGGTCTGCGGCGGCAACGAAGAGGATTATCACTATACAGGCCTTAATATCAAGAGAGATATAGGTGATGTGGAATATGTAGATGTCGCAAAGATCAGGACTGGTGACATCTGTCCGTGCTGCGGGAAGAAGACCATCAGGATCAGCCGTGGTATAGAGGTAGGTAACATCTTCCAGCTCGGTACTAAGTATTCCAAATCCATGGGCATGACATATACCGATATAGACGGAAGTGTAAAAACACCCATTATGGGCTGCTATGGTATCGGTGTCGGACGTCTTGCAGCCAGCGTAATGGAAGCAAAGCACGATGATTACGGCCCGATCTGGCCCATCACCATCGCACCCTGGCAGGTACATCTCTGCTGCATGAGACCTGATAAGGATGAGTGCAAGGCAGCAGCAGATAATATCTACAGTGAACTTCAGAAAGCCGGTATAGAGGTGATCTATGATGACAGAAATGTCAGCGCCGGTATCATGTTTGCCGATGCGGACTTGCTCGGAGTACCTGTAAGAGTTACTGTAGGTCCCAAGAATCTCGCAAACGGACAGATTGAGATTTCGACAAGAGACAAGAGTGTAAAGAAGCTCGTAGCAGTGGATGATGCAATAACAGAAACTATAAATCTTGTAAATGAGTTATTTGAGACGATCAATTCTTCAGTTCGTCCCAGAAAATAAACAGGAGAAAGGTATACACATGGAGAAATGGTTAAATAAGTCACCTATGGGGTGGAACAGCTTTGATTATTATAATACTTCTGTAACAGAGGCCGATGTTAAAGCCAATGCCGACTATATGGCAAAGCACTTAAAGGGCTTTGGCTGGGAATATATTGTGGTGGATATTGCCTGGTATTACAGTGAAGAGGGTGAAGAGCGCGATAATTTCGCATATATACCCTTTGCAAAGGTAGAGATTGATGAATACTCGAGACTTTATCCGGATCCTAAAAAATTCCCTTCATCCAAAGGAGGAAAGGGCTTTGGACCTCTCGCAGAGTATGTACACAGCCTAGGATTAAAGTTCGGTATCCACATTATGAGAGGCATACCGAGACGTTCGGCATATCTTAGGACAAAGATCAAGGGAACAAAAGTGACAGCTAACAGAGTGGCAAATCCTAACTCTGTCTGCTTCTGGAATCCGGATATGTACGGAGTAAAACCTCAGGCAGAGGGAGCACAGGAATACTATGATTCTATCATAGAACTCTATGCATCCTGGGGTGTGGATTTCATAAAGTGTGATGATATCTGTCGTATGGATGCACCCTCATCGAAGGATGAAATAAGGATGCTCCGTAAGGCCATAGATAAATGCGGCAGGAAAATAGTACTTAGCCTTTCTCCCGGACCTGCTATCCTGGATGAGCAGGAGTTTTATCATGAAAATGCCAATATGTGGCGTATCACCGATGATTTCTGGGACAGATGGGAACTTCTTCGTGATATGTTTGACAGATGCAAAAAATGGCAGCCTTATGTAAAAGAAGGGGGCTATCCTGACTGTGACATGCTTCCTGTCGGTAAACTCAGCAAAGGCTTTGGAACAGAGAGAGATACCAACTTTACCATGGATGAGCAGAAAACCATGATGAGCCTGTGGTGCATATTCCGTTCACCTTTGATGATCGGAGCTGAGCTCCCCAAGCTTGATGCAGCAACCATGGAGCTCCTCACAAATGAGCAGCTTTTCAGGATGAAGAATGAGATAACAACATCACAGGAAATATATCGTGATGAGGACTTTATCATCTGGGAGGCTGAGTCCTACAACAAGAAATACGCAGCCATTTTCAATATATCTAAAGAGGAAAAGAAGGCACCTTTTGACAAGATAAGCAAAGATTATGATGGTGCACTTGAGATATGGTCCTTAAAAGCAGTAAAGCTGGAGGAAGGCTTTGATATTCCGTCACATGGTGTAATAGTACTTAGTAAGGACATCGATTGATATTGATAGTAGATTTATGAAACCAATATGAAGAAAAACGATGAATTTGAGATAAACATTACTGATATCGGTACTGACGGCGAAGGTATAGGAAAGTACGATGGGATGACTTTCTTTATAAAAGGCGGACTCCCGGGTGACAGGATTTTGGCCGGAGCTACTAAATTAAAGAAAACATATGGCTATGCGAGACTGGTGAAGGTTATCAAACCTTCGCCTTTTCGCGTTAATCCCATTTGTCCTATTTCGGAAAAATGCGGAGGATGTCAGATACAGAGTCTGTCATACGAGAAACAGCTTGAACTTAAGGAAAGAAAGATAATAGAGAATCTTACTCGTATAGGTGGATTTTCTCCTGAGTTTATCAAAGAAAAAATGGATCCGATAGTGGGGATGGAAATCCCGTTCCATTATAGAAACAAGGCCCAATACCCCATAGGGATTGATAAGGACGGTCAGCCTGTAGCAGGTTTTTATGCGGGAAGAACACATAGCATTATTCCAAATACACGCTGTTATCTTGGAACTGAAGAGAATGAGGAAATCCTTAATACTCTTCTGTCCTATATGAAGGAATATGGAGTTTTGGCATACGATGAGACAACGGGAAAAGGGCTAATAAGGCATGTACTTATCAGGAAGGGCTTTACAACCGGAGAGCTGATGGTATGTCTGGTAATAAACCATAGGATTTCTAGTGAAATAAACATTAAGGGAAACACAGCGGTAAATAAATCAAAAAACAAGGTGGAAGTTGAGTGGATACCTCATCAACAGAAATTAATAGATGAGCTTACAAAGATTACAGGAATGAAAAGTATATCTGTAAACATTAACACAGAGAATACCAACGTTATTATGGGTACGGAAGTACATACCATATGGGGTGATCCAACGATTTCTGACGTTATCCATGTGCGCGATATGCAGAAAGAAGGCTTCGCGTATACCGGAGATTCGCTTAACTTTAATATATCACCGCTTTCATTTTATCAGGTAAATCCTGTACAAACTGAAAAACTTTACAGCCTCGCTCTTGAATATGCAGGACTTACCGGGAAGGAAAGCGTGTGGGACCTGTATTGTGGTATAGGTACCATTTCATTGTTTATGGCCCGTAAGGCAAAGCAGGTATATGGAGTGGAGATCGTTGAACAGGCTATTGACGATGCCAGGAAAAATGCCAAAAGGAACGGAATTACAAATGCCAGGTTCTTTGTGGGAAAGGCAGAAGAAGTGCTTCCGGAGTTCTATATGGAAAATGATGTGGATGGGGAAATGCTCCACCCGGACGTCATAGTGGTGGATCCGCCTAGAAAGGGTTGTGATGAGGACTGCCTCTCTACAATGTTAAAAATGCAGCCGGACCGCATAGTATATGTTAGCTGTGACAGTGCCACACTCGCACGAGACCTTAAAATCCTATGTGAAGGTGGATATCAAATAAAGAAGATACGTGGAGTGGACCAATTCGGACATACGGTACATGTGGAGACTGTGTGCCTCTTGAGCAACACCCATAGACCTAAGAAGGAATCCTATATTACGCTTGATGTGGAGATGGAAGATTATGAATATCAGAACAAAACAATTTCAGATACTTACAGATATAGAGCTTGTATATAAGCTTATGACTGAAGTTTATAATCACGAAGAGAGTAACGGACCTGCAGAACCGTTTTTTGAATATGCGGTAACATCTCCGTGGCTGGAGAGGGATTTTCTCAGACTTAACCGCTTTTGGCTGGATGGAGATAACCCGGTAGCTTTTGTATTTTATGAGCAGCCTGTTACATCATTGTATTTTGTGCTGCGTCCCGGATATGAATTCCTGGCGGGAGAGATGGTAGAATATGCCGAAAATAATTATCCGAAATTTGATGAACCTACAGAACTGGTATTTATCTCTGGGCAGACGGCTTTGATAGAAGCAGCAAAAGCGAGAGGTTTTGAACTAGCCTATGAAGAACCCGAGAATTATTTTGATTTCCGTCTGGGTAAGCTTGATTATCCGCTTCCGGCAGGATACCACTTTGTGGATCCGAATTCGTCCGACCCTTTAAAGACTGCAAAGTGTCTCTGGGACGGATTTAACAAATGGGAACTGGGTGAGTTTAAGGATTGGGATATTCCGACTAAGAACGATGGAAGAAGCCCTTTTGAATTATATCAGAATGTGCTTGGTGCCACTATAGCTCCTGCTCCGCATGCGACATATGAGTACACTACGATCATAGCGGATGAGAATGAAGATTATGTCTGTTTCTCAGGTATGTGGTGGAATCCTAAGATTCATCTTGCTTACATGGAGCCTCTTTGCACAGTACCCGAACATCAGCATAAGGGACTTGCGGCAGCAGCACTTTCTCATCATGACAGCATCTTAAGACCTCTGGGTGCTGAGGTAATGACAGGCGGAGGAAATGATTTTTATAAGAAGATCGGATATCAGTGCACACGTATTTACGGCCATTATCAGAAGAAGAATTCGTAAAAGATGTTAATGAAAAGATAAGAAAACACGTAAATTTGCTCGTGAAAGGAAAGAAAGATGTTAAATGTAAGACACGCAACCAATGAAGATATTCCTGCAATCCTAAACCTTCTTGTGCAGGTGGATATGGTGCATCATAACGGTCGTCCAGATATTTTTAAAGGCCCGACCACAAAATATAATGCTTATCAGTTGAAAGAGATAATATCGACTGTTGAGACGCCGGTATTTGTATGCGTTGATGAAAACGGGACAGTTATGGGGCATGCATTCTGCATACATAAGCAGGAATTAAACGATAATGTGCTGACGGATATAAAGACTCTGTACATTGATGATATCTGTGTTGATGAAAATCATCGCAGAAAGGGAGTAGGCGAAGCGTTATATAAATATGTTGTCGAATACGCCAAAGAGAATAACTATTACAACATTACGCTAAATGTATGGAACTGCAATCCCGGGGCCATGAAGTTTTATGAAGCAATGGGACTAAAACCGCTTAAAGTTTGCATGGAGCAGATACTGGATTGACCGGTAGTAGAAGTTAGGAAAGAATTATGGAATATGAAATATTATTAGCATCAGAAAATGACAGAGCAGAAATTTTATCCCTATATAAAGCCCAGATTGGTAGGGAAAACTGTCCATGGACTGAAGAATATCCGTCTAATGAGTCGATAGATTTTGACCTTTCAAGAGATGCTCTTTTTGTACTTAAGATGGACGGAAAAATAAAGGCTGCAATTTCCTTAGAGGAAGATGAAGATGTTGACAATCTCACATGCTGGGATAAAACAATTGCTCCGGAAGGAGAGGTAGCCAGGGTAGCAGTCCTTCCTGAAGCCCAGAACAAGGGACTTGGAAGGATTATGATGCAATATGCCATGGATGAATTAAAGCGAAGAGGCTATAATGGCATCCACATCTTAGTAAACAAGCATAACATCAAAGCGATCAGATGTTATGAGGTGTTTGGTTTCCGTACCGTAGGCGAATGCCATATGTATGAACAGGATTTTTTCTGTTATGAGAGAGAACTGTAATCAATCAGAGGGAGGGTTCTCTGATTGAAATTGGAGATTGATAGGTAAAATTCGTTTATAATTATTCTCTCTATTTGCATTCCGATATTCATCTGATATTATCATACTTGTAAAGGCGCTGATACAAAAAACCAAAAAATGAAAGGATGATAATATGAACAGAGATATTTTTATAAGAAACATAACTAAAGACAGGATAGAGATGAGCCCCAAGGGAAGAAATGCAAACGAGTTATCTGTAGAAGAATTTGAGAAAAACTATGAGAATTTCTTCGACATGATATTTGAAATTGCCGGAACGGATATTTCTTCACTTACAGGATACGGAGAATTTGATGAGAACAATATTGCTCCGTATAATACAGTAAAGGAGTTCATCATAGACACTTTTAATGAGGAGAAAGAAGGCTACTGGCATAACTGGAGACAGATGTTTGAGACATCATATCTAAAGAAGGATTATTTCGAAAAGATTTATGCCAAAGCACTTGAATATGCTCCCTACTGTGAAGGACAGAGATATCTGGCAAACAACAATACATTTTTCTGCAATATGGTAGTTGATGAGAATGGAAAAACATATTGTGCTGATTGGGGAAGAGCCGGCATTATGGATTACATGATGGATTTTGCCATCCTGGATCTTAATAAGCCATATCTGCTGGTACCGGAAAAGCTTTATGAATATGCTAAAAAGAAGAACATAGAGATAAAGAATTTCAGGGAACGTTTCTTGTGTATGGCATATTTTAAGGGAATCCATACTTTGATGTGGCATGCATCCATAGATGATCTTGAGTCCTGTGAATCCATTACAAGGTCGATCAATGCTTTAGAAGAGCGCATGAAGAATTATTGATATGAAATATGAAAATGCAAAGGATATTCTCCCTGCAAGCCTTTTGGAAGAGGTGCAGAAGTACGCGGAAGGAAAAGTGATCTATATACCGAAGTGCACTAAAACAAGAGGCTGGGGAGAAGCATCCGGATATCGTGAAAAATTGAATAAAAGAAATTCACTGATATGCAACAGATATTCGGCAGGTAGATCTATCCTGGAGATTGCGGAAGAATTTTATCTTTCTCCGGAAACCGTCAAGAAGATCGTATACGGAAATAAAGTGAATTTACCTGAGTTTTCAGCTTCTATTACTTCTGCTGATCATTATGCTAAATCCGGTCTGGGAGAAGAGTGGGTGCGTACTTATCTTACAACTCTTGGCAAAGACATGCCGGACAGCACTGAATACTTTATGTCTGAGCTCGCGAGAATCCCACTTCGTTTGATTTCGGACTCTATAAAAAGCGATGAAAATATGGAAATTAATGAACGAGGATTTCATGATGTTCCCCTTATAGTAAAATATGAAAACAATAAGTTTTCAGTGGATTATCAGCAGGAGTATCTTAGGTTTTTACTCAATGCAAAAATGAATTCTCATTATGCTTTCGTCTTTGCCAGAAATGAGGAATATAACCATTTTCAAAACAATTACGGAAAACATTTTCAAAGATAAAATTATTTCCGGACAAAATAGAACATAAAATGACAGGATTTCTTTTTGAACTTCGTGTAGAATGAAATCATCAAAGAGAAGGAGTGTGGCACATGGAGTGGATTACTTGCATTAGGACAGCTATCGATTATATGGAAAAGCATCTGGAAGACGATATCAGTGCGCAGGATGTTGCTGAACAGATTTATATGTCCTCATTCTTTTTTCAGAAAGGATTTTCAGTGATGACCGGGTATGGGCTGGGTGAGTATATCAGAAACCGCAGACTGTACCGGGCGGCATTGGACCTTCAGAAAACGGATGAGAAGATAATCGATATCGCGTTACGTTACTGCTATGAGACTCCGGAAAGTTTTACAAAAGCTTTTTCACGCTTTCATGGAGTGACCCCGTCCCAGGTGCGGGATGGTGCACCGGTAAAACCATTTCTTCCTTTGAAAGTTGATATTATTATTCACGGAGGTAATGAGATGGATTACAAGATTAAAACTATGACCGGCTTTAAGGTGATCGGTTTTGCAAGAGTATTTGACGGAGAAACTTCATACGTAGAGATTCCTAAGTTCTGGGATGAGATTCGCGAAAAATATGCTAACAATGTCTGGAAGGGAAATGCACCGATAAATGAGATTGAAAAAGCAATCGTAGATAATAACATCGGTGAATACGGTGTTTGTGTTGATGATGCCGGTGACGGCAGGTTCAGCTATATCGTTGCGGGCATTTATAAGGGCGGCGAAGTACCTGAAGGTATGAGAGTTTATGAACTCCCGGATTCTGACTGGGCTATTTTCGACTGTTATGGTCCTTGTCCTAAAGCACTTCAGGATGTAAACACAAAAATATTTAGAGAGTGGATGCCCGGAAATCCTGATTTTGAGTTCCCGGGCAGGGCAAATATTGAGTGGTATGGTGAAGAGGATCCCAGTTCTCCCAGTTATCACAGTGCAATTTGGATTCCTGTAAAGAAGAAGTGATTAAGGGAGGTATAAGAATGGATCAAAGCATTTTAGATTGGCTATTGGAAGATATAAATCCTGAGGTGAGGCTTAGAACACTGAAGGAATATGAAAAATATTCAGACAATGATGAAAAAGTAATTGCATGCAAAAAGGAATTGCTTGGCAGCAAAGTATATGAGCGCGGACTTAAGAAATTAAAGAAAGAAAAGTCTTGGGACAAGTATGATGCGATCATGGCATTTGCAGAATGGGGACTGACAAGAGAAGATATCGGAAAAGATATCGACAGCGAAGTGTTCTCACTTATCGAAAGTACAGGCTTCAAAATGTTATGCGGTGAACCGCTTCTTCTCAGGAATCTCGTTAAGTTGGGATATTATACTGAAGATGTTGTAAAGAATGAGATTGATTCCGTTCTTAAGCTTATCAAAGAAGACGGTGGTTTTGGGTGCATCAGCACCAACAAGAAGATTAATGATCCGAAGAAACCTCATAAGAGCTGCGCGCGCCTGACGGTGGAATACCTGCTGTTGATGGCTGAGCTGCATTTGCAGGGATACAAGGAAGCGTGCGAGGAAGCTCTGGTACATTATTTCACAAAGCGTAATATCTTCTATCGTACAGACGATATGAAAACACCCATGGTGGATGTGATGCTGAGCACCTTCTATCCCCCTGATCCCATCAAGATCGGAGCCCATCAGATTGTATACGCATTGCGCGTACTGGGATGCGAGCCGAAATCGGAGGCTATGCAGACCGGATACAAGGTCCTTGATCAGTACAGGATGGAAAACGGAAGATACGTGCTGACGGCATCCAAAAGTGTACCGGCTTTCAAGGCCGGAAACG
>JAEEGJ010020830.1_pt1 | contig 14200 bp, 4 predicted proteins | sample 8958761 | NCBI WGS metagenome assembly JAEEGJ01 (sample SAMN16246546, study PRJNA631951) | gut metagenome | biome: gut microbiome; feature: rumen; material: RS-attached | host: Bos | place: Iran: Karaj | collected 2018-10 | reverse complement strand
CATTCGTGGAACTGCCGAAGTTCAATAAAAAACTGGAAGAACTTGAAACGACGCTCGACATGGGGCTTTACGCCCTCAAGAACATGAAAAACATGACGCAGATGCCCAAGCAGTACGAAAATTCGGTGTTCGCCCGCTTGTTTTTCAGCGCAAAATTGGCTAAATTATCGAAAGAGGAACAGAAAATGATCGATCAAGCACAGAAAGCCAAATGGGACGAATACGCCATCCATAAAGCCGCTATTGATACGGGCTTGCGTCAAGGCCGCAAAGAAGGTCTAGAAAAAGGCCGTAATCAAAAAGCTCGTGAAATAGCGGAGAAAATGGTTTTGAAAAACAGGCCTGTTGAAGAAATTACGGACATCACCGAACTTTCTGAAGCAGACGTTCTCGCCATCAAGGCGGCTCTCGGTAAAGCGTAAATCGACGAAGTTCTTTGAATATTGATTAAGTCAAGTCCGGCGAAAACGCCGGACTTTTTTGATTAAAGATAAATGCACTGGCCCCGGAATGGTTCGGCAAGCTCACCAACCTTAGTCCGGGGTGACAATGTAAAAAGTACCGTGTACGCGATTAGTACTGCACTGGATCCTATCGGGTTCTACGAACCCTCCAGGATGACTCTGCTTTGGCGTAGCCCCTATCGCACACTGTCACCCTGGAGGGAGTGCAACGACCGATAGGGTCCACGCATTACAAGATTTCACTGGATCCTGCTCCTACGAACCTAATTCAACTAAGGCAACGAGTTGCCAAGTTTCATATATCACTGTCGTTCAGGATGACGGCATAAGGCCCTCTTTTTGCTGTCATGCCGGACTCTGTTCACTTTGACCACTTGCAGCTCTGCTGCTTAGTAGTCATGGTCCGCGAATGGGGACGGCATCAGTTTACACGGCACTTATCGCAGATACAATACTGGCCCCGGAATAAACGTGATTACAAGAAATAATGGATCCCCTACGCAAGTGCAAAACAAGAAATAATGGTTCCTATCGCCTTCGGCTCCAGGATGACAGCTTCGAGGATGACTGGACGGGGTGACAGCATCGGCGGCGTTGCCGCCCCTTTCGTCTATTGTCTATCGTCTATAATACGCGCCTTTGGCTTTTTTGCCGTTGCCTACGCGGCGGCCTTTGAGGTCGTATGTTTGCGTGGTGCGGGGTTTGAGGCGGATTTGGGTAGCGGTGGGATTCTTGCGGCCCACGGCTGTTGTTCCCTTGCCGTCTGCGATGCTCGTTTCGCGTCCGTCTTCGACGACGACAACTTGCATGCCGCCGAACTCGTCGAGGCTTGCCACTTCGGAACTTGCTGTTGCGTTTGCGGCGGACTTTGCCGGCGCGGGCAAGAAGTCTGCGGTATAAGCCTTGGCGTATGGCGAGGCGGCGACAGCCTGAGCCTTAGGCTGAGAATTGTCGGCACATTGCATTTTTTCTCCGTTCGGGTCGTACAGGTAAGCACGGAACGGATTGATCCATACCTCTTTACCAAACTTCACGTACTTGCCGATATAAACATCCTTGCGGGGTTCTCCGGCGTAACCCCAGACCTTGCCCAGTTCATCATCACCGCATTTCCATTTTTTGTAACCGAACACACCGTGCATCTGCCATGTGCCTTTGCGTGCATCTTCTGTTTTTTTACGTTCGTCATACAGTATGCCGTCCGTGGTCTTTGCGAGCGTTACTTTAGTGTTGATTCTAAGGGTCGATTCTTTCATCTTGACCATGTACGGCGTATTCGCCTCCAAAGTCACATATACAGAATCAGTGTTTTCCCAGACTTTGTTCACGCAAACGTCATTTTTGCCGTCCTTCTTCACGTCGCAATCGGCCACGTAGGCGAACTTGTAAATGCCTTCGACGCCCTTCACATATACTGATTTCACGCTGAACGGGAGCATCAGCGTAGAGAATCCGCCATTCTTGGTCACTGTAAACTTGCGGTTGAAATTGACCATATCGACTTCGATATCATTGGGGATGTTCACCGCATCTTCACCCGTGTAATCGCCGTCGATTTCGGCGTGAATCACCCCACCGTAATCTTTATACACTTGCACGGCGGCGTATTTGCCGATGTTTTCCCAGATGTAGAAGCGTTTTTCAATTTCGCCTACGTAATTACCCATGCCGGTGATTATCACGTAAGGAGCGGAGCTGCCGAGCGTGGCAGAGGAAACTTCGGTGTTGTTCCCGCATTCGAACGTATAATCCGTACCGTATTTAAGCACATAATCTCCGTCGGTCACGATAACTGTATCAGGGCAGACGTTGCCTTTATCGTAGTTCTGCACAGGAATGTCAGTAATGACGATGCTTTCGTCGGAGAGCGACTTCGGACCTAACGGCACGAGCTTTTGGCCAGCAATATCCGCGATTTGATCGGCTTCGAGCGTGCCGCGATACTCATTGCCGTTTTCATCCTTGAAGGCCTTGCCCGTAGCGATGGTGACCGTGCCGTCGTAGCTACTAGCCTTGACAGCGTCGGTGGAGTTCATCCAGCCGAGAGTGATACCATCAACGCTGGAGATGCCATAACAATCACCTTTAGCCTCAACGTTGCCGCCAGCAATCGTGACATAGTTAGCCTCGATGCCATTTTCACCGTTCACATTAACATGACCGCCGACAATGGCGATACTGCCTTTATAACTATAGATGCCGGTTCTGATCTCGCTGCTTACTTCCAAAACACCGCTTTGATTTTTTTGTCCGTAAATAGTCAGTGTAGAAAGAGTCGAATCTCCAATCGCATAAGAAAATTCGGTTTCAACTTTCATCTTCGCATCGTCCGCAAGAATCAGGTGGACGTCTTTAGAGCCAGCGTCATTGGCCGCGAATGCAATCCTGTTCGCGAGTTCAACATTTCCCTGCACCACGTACCAGCCGGCAGGCAATGTAATGACACCATTTTCATCAGTTTGAGCGACATCGCTTGTCAGCACGGTATAATTTGTAACAAACTTTTCCTTGCCGTTCTCGTCGATGTAAGGGACTGCGTTCGCGGGCTTAAGCGTCTTGCCCTCGATGGCTGCAACTTGATCGTCATTGAGCTTGCCTTTATACACGTTGCCGCCGTCGTCCGTGAAATACTTGTTTTCGGCAATGATTACAGAACCGTTCAAGAGGGTATAGCCGCCAATCGTATAACGATCGCCATCATCATTCCAGTCAAGAGCGATGTCGCCCATATCAACATAGATGCCGTAGAGAGAAGTTTTTGGAACAGATACTTTTCCGCCATAGATGGACACCGTGCGACTGGAATAAATACCCGCCATAGCACCTGTAGCGTCAACAATTCCGCCATAGATATTGACGTTTGTCGCTTCAATACCTTTGTTGCCGCTATTCACGGTGAGTTTGCCAGTTCCCTCTGTTTGCCCGTAAACGTTCAATACATCCGCATAAATCGTGCTATTCACACCATCACTGACAACCATTTCTGCACCATCCAAAAGGATAATGCGAGTGACGCCGCTACCGAAGGAGAGATTTTCTATAAACCGCACATCTACACCGTTATCATCATCGTTGTCGGTATTGCTGTTCACGACCACGTACCACCCGGCAGGGAGACTCTCGCTCACATTTGTCCAGGAGGTCAGCACGGTGTATTGGCCAATGGAGTTTACCTGCCCCGCCACACTATATTCCACAGGAACATTTTCCCACCACTTGGCATAAACGGTCATATTTGCCGTGACAGGAGCTGTAAAGTCGAACCGCTTGTAAACAGGATTCTCGGAAGCGCTTCCATCAGGAATATAGACCCACTCCAGGAACGAGTAACCTTCGCGAGTCGGGACTTCGGGCTTGGCGACGTACGCCTTGCCGTTTTCGTCATACTTAGCCTCAACTACAGTCTTGTGGCCATCTTGCGTGTCGAAAGTGACCGTCAGAACATCCTTTTCCCAATGGGCAAAGACATCCGTATTCGCGGTGACAGGTGCGTCAAAGTCGAATTTCGTATTGTCGAGGTTGAACCAGCCGAGGAACGAATAACCATCCACGTGAGTCGGGTCTGCAGGCCTTGCAACGTGGGCAACGCCATTTTTGTCAAAGGCTGCCGGGAGGAACTCTGGATCACTTCCGTCACCCTTATCAAACTTTACCACATAGCACGGCTCAAGTAGCAGGCTATTTTCAGCAATTGTATTTAACACTGTTACTTGATTCTCGTCGAGGTCGCCCTCGTAGATTCCTTTTTTCGAACTTTCCGTGAGGGCAAGGCCGCTGACCGTAACCGGGCCGCCAAAGCCAGAAGCGGCGATATAGTTTTTGTAATGCTTGAAGTGGATATCCACCGCACCGTTGAAACCATACTTACCGTCACCACCATAAGCCTTGACGCTACCTCCGTTAATAACGGTTCCGTTTTTAGCGTTAATTCCGTTTTTGCCGGCATCTGCAAAAATTGAACCGGTCTGATTGCTTTGGCCATAGACGGTCAGCTTTCCGGCCACATCTATCGCGTCGCCATCTATGACAATGTTATTTGCGCCATTTACACCCGAAATGTTCAATTCGGCGTCGTCCGCGAGAATCAAGTTCACGTCGCCGCTAAACGAGAGCGTGCTTGAAAGGGAAACATCAACGCCGTTGGGGTTGCTATTTTCGACCACGTACCAGCCACCGGGGAGTTCATCCTCGTAGATGTCGTTAGTGAGCAAGATGTAATTCGAAACGCTCTTTGTCACACCATTTTCGTCGATATATTCGACAGACTTGTTCTTTCCCCACTTGGCGTAAGCAGTCGTATTCCCTGTGACTGTGGCGGTAAAGTCGAATTCCGTGACGCCATCCGCTGCATACCAGCCAAGGAACGTTTTACCGCTACGGAACGGGTGCTTTGCCGGGGCTGCGACATGGCCTTCGCCGTCAACGGCAATTTCGGCAAAGACGACTGAAACTCCGCTAGAATTATCAACAAACGATACAACTGTTCCAGTAAAGGGTTCGAGCTTTTGGCCTTTGATAGCCGAAACTTGACTTTGGCTGAGCTTGCCGCGATACACGTTGCCATTTGCGTCCTTGAGCGATTTGCCCTCGGCGATGGAAACAGAGGCGTTTTGGCCGTAATAGCTGCTTGCATTTTCGCTGTAATAGCGGCTCACCTTGATGGAGTCCGTGACATTCGTCCAGCCGAGAATTGCATCGTTACCGCAGTAGATGCCGTAGCCGCTTTCGCTATTACTTAAAGCTGTGACGTTGCCACCGACAACAATAACGTTACCAGCAAGGATGCCGTTGCGACCAATGGCCGTCAGTTTTCCGCTTGGAACACGTTCACCAGCTTCGATTTTCTTGCCGCCCTGACTGTAGATAGTCAAGTTTTCGTTGGCAGAGTTGGCAGAAATTGCATCGCCGCTAGTTTCCACATACATTTCAGCACCGTCCGCAAGGATGAGATTTACGTTATAGCCAAACCGGACCGAGCTTGTGTAGCTGACCTTGCCCTGCACCACGAACCAGCAGTCGCCAGGGAGTTCATCCACGTAGATGTCATTGGTGAGCAATACGTAATCCGAAACGCTCTTTGTCACGCCATTTTCGTCGATGTATTCGACAAGCGAATTATTTCCCCACTTGGCGTATGCTGTCGTGTTCGCCGTAATGTTTGCGTTAAAGTTGAATTCCGTGACGCCGTCCGCTTCATACCAGCCGAGGAACGTTTTACCGCTACGGAACGGGTGCTTTGCAGGGGCTGCAACATGGCCGTTTTTGTCAACGGCCATTTCGGCAAAGACGGTCGGAGTTCCGCTAGAGTTATCAACAAACGATACGACAGTTCCAATAAAGGGTTCGAGCTTTTGGCCTTTGAGGGGGACTAACTGCGCACCGCTGAGTGTGCCGCGATACACGTTGCCATTTGCGTCCTTGAGCGATTTGCCCTCAGCGATGGTGACAAAGGAATTTTGGCTGTAATAGCCGATTGTATTTACGCTGTAATAATTGCTCACCTTGATGGAGTCCGTGACACTCGTCCAACCGAGAACCACGTCGCTTTCACTGTGGATGCCGTAGCCGCTTTCGCTATTGCTAGAGGCCGTGACGTAGCCACCGACAACAGTAACGTTACCAGCAAAGATGCCGTTGTGGCCAATGGCCGTCAGCTTTCCGCTTGGGACTCGTTCACTAGCTTCTATTTTCTTGCCGCCCTGACTGTAGATAGTCAGGTTTCCGTTAGCATAGATTGCTTCGTCGCCAGTTTCCACATACATTTCTGCACCGTCCGCAAGGATGAGATTTACGTCGCCACCAAACTGGACCTTGCTTGTATAGTTGACCTTGCCCTGCACCACGTACCAGCCGCCAGGGAGATCATCTACGTAGATGTCGTTAGTGAGTATTATGTAATCCGTAACGCTCTTTGTCGCGCCATTTTCATCGATGTATTCGACAGGCTTGTTCTTTTCCCATTGGGCGTATGCAATCGTATTCTCCGTGACTGTGGCCGCGAAGTCGAATTTCGAGCCGCCTTCGGGTGCGGTAAACCAGCCGAGGAACGTGCTATCGCTATGGAACGGGTGCTTTGCCGGGGATTCTACATGACCATTTTCGTCAACGGCAATTTCGGCAAAGACAACTGGAGTTCCGCTAGAGTTATCGACAAACGATACGACAGCTCCAATAAAGGGTTCGAGCTTTTTGCCTTTGAGGGTAGTTAATTGCGTATTGGTGAGCAAGCCACCATACACATTGCCATTTTCATCCTTGAGCAACTTGCCGTCGGCGATTTTGACAGAGCCTTTTTCGGTGTGGTAACTGCTCGCCTTGATGTAATCGGAACTGTTATTTAGGGAGAGGGTGATATTGCTGTAGCAGTAGATGCCATCATCGCCGCCTACAGCCGTGACGATGCCACCAGTGATTGTGACAAAATCGCCCTTGATGCCGTATCTTCCACCAGAAGCCGTGACAGTGCCGCCAGTGATTGTGAGATTGACACCACCATCTCTGTAGAAGCCGGACGCGTTTTCGCTAGTAACCGTAACGAAGCCGCCTCTGATCGTGACTAAAGAACCGGAGATGCTGTATTGTCTGCTAGTAGCAGTAACATTGCCGCCATTTATCGTGACACGTCCTTCACTGTAGATGCTGTGGCCATCGCCTTTGGCTGTCAACGTTCCTCTTTGACCACTCTGCCCATAAATAGTCAGGTTTTTACCGGCACTGATGCCCGATCCTAATTTAACTTCATTTTTCACATTCAATTCCGCCCCGTCCGCGAGAATCAAGTACGCATCTTCGCTAAAATAAACCTTATTCGAATAGCTCACCACACCCTGAACCACGTACCAGCCACCAGTAAGGCTGATGATTCCTTCGTCATTGGGTTTAACGTCGTTTGTGAGCACGGTGTATTCGCCAGGCTTGCGGACCTTTTCCGAGCCGTCCTCGTCGATGTAGGGAACTCCCCACTGGGCGTATAAAGTCGTGTTCGCCGTAATCGCCGACGTAATGTCAAATTCCGTGTCGCCGTCTTTGTCGGTAAACCATCCCGCAAACGTGTAACCGCTGCGAGTCGGGTCGTCGGGCTTGGCAACGTGAGCAGCACCGTTTTCGTCAAAGGTTGTCGTAACAGTCACAGGATCGCTACCGTTCTGCGAATCGAAAGTCACCATGTATTCGCAAGGCACAAGTTTCTTGTCCGCAATGGCAGAAACATCGGCAATCTTTCCGCTATACACGTTGCCATCTTCGTCCTTCAAAGCCTTGCCGTTGGAGATGATGACATGTTTTTTACTGTTTTTGAGATAGTAACTGCTCGCCTTGACGGCGTCGGTACTGTTAGTCCAAGAGATGGTGATATCGCCATTGTAAGCGCAAATGCCGTATCCTGTTTCGCCAGTAGCCGTGACATTGCCACCACTGATCGTAACATCCTTATTACTCCGGATGCCGCTTTTATCACCTGTAGCCGAGACTGTGCCGCCACTGATCGTTACATTACCACAGTTGATGCCGTAACTTTTTTCACTAGTCGCCGTAACGTTGCCGCCACTGATTGTAACATCACCAATACTGACGATGCCGTAAGATTTACCTGTAGCTGCAAAAATTCCCCTTTGACCACTCTGCCCGTAAATAGACAAATTTCCAGAGACGAGGACAGCCGGAACATCCGCAACATCCGCAACATCCACAGTCATTTCCGCCCCGTCCGCAAGAATCAAGTACACGTCGCCACTAAAATAGACCTGACTCGAATAGCTCACCACGCCCTCAACCACGTACCAGCCGCCAGTGAGGCTGCCCACTTTTGTATTCTTTGTGAGCACGGTGAAATTGTTAGAGAGAACCTGTTCTTTGCCGTTCTCGTCAATATACTGGATTGCAGGTGTAAGCGTCTTGCCCTTGATAGAAGAAAGATGATTGTCGAGCGTACCGCTATACACGTTAACATCTGCATCCTTGAGGTACTTGCCGTTGGGGATAATAACATGGCCAGCATTGCTACCGAGCTTGTAGCTGCTCGCCGTGATGTTGTCGGTGGAGTTCGTCCAAGAGAGGGTGATATTTCCATAACTGTAGATACCATATTTCCCACCTGTAGCAGAAACTTTGCCACCACTTATCGTGATATTTTTATGTCCTTTGATGCCGAAAGATTCGCCTGTAGCCGTGACGTTGCCACCTCTTATCACGATATCTCCACTAGTATTGATGATACCGTTACTGTTTTGGCCTTTTGCAGAGGCTTTCAAAATTCCGCTTTGACCGCTCTGCCCATAAATAGTGAAATTTCTTTCGGCAAAGATTGCCTCACTAGATGTAGCATCCACGTTCATCGTCTTACCATCACCAAGGATAAAGGTGACGGCCTCTGATAGCGAGAGGGCACGGTCGTAAGCGATATCCCGGCCCACAAAGTACCAACCCGCTTTGAGCGTCGATTCCGTGCCGTCGAGGGCAATCGCTTGTGCAGTTTTTTCAATGCCGTTTGCATCGATGTAGGTAATTTCATGTGTCTGGTCGTCGCTACGGATAGCCGCAGAGAGAGTCTTTCCGTCGGTGGCGGAGCCTACGGTGAGCGTGCTTCCGCTGATGTTGCTGCTCTTTTGGCCGTTGAGCAAGTAGGTCAACGCATAACCCGTTTCCGTAGGTTCTACAACAGTTTCGTCGTGCGAAAGCGTAAGTTCAAGGCCGTCGCGGTAGTAGTTTTCGAGCGTGCCGTCGTTGTTCGCATCGTACTGGAAACCGTTTTCGGGGGCAGTCGCGGATGTTTCAACAGAAACATGTTCGCCCACCGTCAGGGTGTATGCGGCGGAAACATTAGTAGCCATGGCCACATCCGACTGGCTGCCAATAGCGTTGCTTTGGTTGCCCCCGTAGAAATAAGAGTTGCTAGCGTTGCCGGTCAACTTACCAATAATAACCCCCACAACAGCACCATTGCCACTGCTAGAAACGCTTGGAGTCATAAGAATCACGTTCTTGATATTGCCCGATACATAGCCGAACAGGCCCGCATAACTTTGGTTGCCGCTTACCGAGAGTCCGCTGATGACATGGCGATTGCCGTCGTAAGTGCCCGCAAACTTTGCAGCATTGCCAATCGGCGTGAAATTGCCTCCGCTGGCGAGGTCTATGTTGGCGGTCTGGAAGAAGGTCTTGCCGCTGCCGCTGTTATTGGCATTGACCGCTGCGGCGAGGTTGCGGAGGTCGTCGGCTGTGGCGATATCGTAGGCAGGCTTGTTGTCAGTGGTTTCGGTGGCCTTGAAAAGGTATTTGCCAAAAGGAACGCGAAGCTTAGAGGCAAAGGCAGCGTCTTTGAATTTCAATGCGAGGGCTGGCGTAGAAAGCACAATGGGGGCTTCGTTACCGATGCCGTAGAACGGGTTCGCCGGGATTGTGGTGATGTCGTTGCCGATGTTGACGCGAGTGATTGTAGTGCGGAAATCGCTGTACCACGGAGCTTTGCCGTTCGCATATTCGGCCAATGCCCCCGTACCGCCGATGTTGAGCGTCTCGAATGTGCCGTTCTTGTCCTCGTCGGTCATACGCCAAGTCGTGCCGCTGCCGCACGTGCCGCCAATGGTAAGGAGCGTGGCGGAGACGGTGATGTCTTGAATGCCGACGGTGAGGGTGGCCTTGGTCTTGTCGGTGGAGAGGCTCGCGGTAGCCCCGGTGGCAGAGAAAGAGCGGAACACCTTGTTCTCGTCGCCCGTGCCTATGGTCAGCTTGGTGCTCGGAGCGTAGTAACGGACGCCGTTGTGAATGTAGGCCGCAGCCGGGTTGCCGGTGGCTGCTTCATGGAGTCCGCTCACCGCATAAACAACGGTAGTGCCTTCGGGGTCGGCTGTTTCCCTAAAGGCACTGAAGCCGCCTGCGGGGCGGTAGCTGTTGCCGGTGATAGTGCCGTAATTGTGCTCGGAGATGCATCCAAAGAAGGTGGAGCTGCCGTTGTCCACCTCCACCGTACCGTAAAAGAGGCTGTTGCTGATAGTGGCCGTGGTGGAATTCTGCAAACCCACGATGCCGCCGTACGACACGCTGTTGGAATTCGTGTGGGGGGGAAGCTCGAACTTTGCCCCCACAGAGCAGTCGGTGATGACACTCGAATATTTAGTTGAGACATTAGAGCCATTGATGGCTGCGATGCCGCCGCAGTAGTTGTTCTTAACCTGCAGAGTCACGGAACTTTCCACGTGGCAGTCGGTCACCGTGCCGCCGTAGTTGCCGATAAGAATGCCCGCCACGTTCTTAGAGCCATAGAACGAACTATTTTTCACAGTGAGGTGGCTGATAGAACCGCCATCGTCCAGTCCCGCGAAAGGTGCTGCACCACCGCTAGTGTTAGAGTAGCTGATGTCGCTGATGGCGTAGCCCTGACCGTCGAAGTGTATCGAACAGTAGCCGACAGTACCGCAAAAGATATTGAACGTCTTGCCCGTGAAGTCAAGATCGTTGGCTAGTTTGATGTACTGGAAGGAGCCGCCAGAGGGGCTAAAGTACTTCGACTCGGTGGCAGCAGTGTTCCAATCGTCCACACTGCTGATAACATACGGGTCAGATTCTGTACCTTCGCCGGTGATTTCCGCCCACGACGCGACCGCCATGAACAGGATAAAGATGAACGCAAGCCCCAAGCGGACCGAACGGAAAGGAAAATTCGAATTAGAGGTCATTTTTTACACCAAAATTGAATGATTCTAGAATTCTGGGGGCTAATTTAGAAAACGTTTTTGAAAAAATAAATAGCCCAAAAGTATTATTTTTATGCGGAAAAGGGTATTAGGCACAGGCCCCGGAACGGGGACGGCAGAGCCGCAGTAGGAAGTTAGAAGTAGGAAGTAGGCAGTGGAATGCGAGGGGAAACGTATCTGTGAGAAGTACCGTGTAAGGAGATCCCCGAACACTTCGACAGGCTCAGTGCATCGCAAGTCGGGGATGACAACGCAAGGGGGAATGTGTAAGTAAAGGGGGCAGGAATGAGACGAGAGAAATGCGAGAGGGAAAGAGGGTATGAGGTATGGGGTCGCCCGCTAAAGCGGGCTTTGGGGTATGAGCAAATGCAATGGGAATCGTATCTGCAAAAGATACAGCTCTGGATTCCCTCCCTGACGGTCGAGAATGACGTGAGGGGAGCTGTCATCCCGGCCTTGTGCCGGGATCGGTTACTCTGTCACCCTGGAGGGAGAGCAACGACCGATAGGGTCCACGCATTACAAGACTTTACTGGATCCTTCGGCTTTGCCTCAGGATGACACCCAACTACCTACTTCCTACTGCCTACTACAACAGCTCATACCTCGAAGTGCCGAAGGCACGACCCCATACCTTCATTAAATCCATCAACTTCGCTCATGACAATGTCAAGGCTGAGGTGACAGTTTGGCGGCAAAGCCGCGGTTTTTCACCTATTCCCCGTAAACTTTGTCGTCTAGCGGTCGGGTGCAGCCCCATGTTTTGGCGAAGTTGTCGAATTTCCGTTTGACGATGCGTTTGAGGACTAGTGCTATAATTTGACGAGCTGCCCATGGAATTTGTTCTGGCCCAGTGAACTCTTTTGCTTCGGGGAACATGAAGTTCCCGTTTTCGGCAAAGAGCTTGCCCATGGGAATATAAGCGTCTAGAACTTTGTCTGTATTTTTCTTGATGTACTCGTCATCGCGCATGCGGAGCATGAAACTGCCGCCTTTGACGAGCGTTCCGCCGTAGGTGCAGCCAAGTTTTGCTGGCAGCGATTTCAAGAATTGTTCGCCGAGACGCAGCTGGTGGCCTTCGTCGAATCCGCCATGAAGGATAAACGAAATTTTTGCAGGCCGCACGCGTTCTGTGGGGATTGTCGTCAAGAATTCAAGCATCAGGCCCGGAACGCATTCTACGTAAAGCGGCAATGCGATAATGATGTGGTCGTTATTCATGAACGCTTCGCGTGCTTCGTCCCATTCTGAACGGTTCGAAAGCGAATAAAGTTTGTGCGTTGCCCCGGCTTCTTCAAGCCCTAAAGCGAACGACTGAATGATTTTGTCCGTGTTGCTGAATTTTTTGACGCGAGGGCTTCCGTTGATGATGATGACGTGTTCGACTTTTTCAGGTGCGGTCGCAGTAGCATCAGTTGCAGTTGTGGTGGCCGTCGTTGCTTGGTTTGAAGCTTTGTCAAGGGCGAGCACTCCAAGCGAACGCCCTCCAAGGTTTGCAGCCGTCCGGTTGCACCATTCTTCGAGCATTTGTTGGTCGCCGTCACCTTTGTAAATGACGCCGACGTTCAGCGAATGGTAACGCAACTGGTGCCGCATCCATCCGTCGCGGAAAATAATGTACATGTTCAGCATCGGCATGATGCGGTCTAAAATCCGCTTGCCGCGATAATCTATAAACCCAAATTTTGTATCTGAGACAAGCCACACGTTGTCTGCACTTACCAGTTTTTTTACGATGGTCTCGTAATCGTCTTTGATGGCACATACGCCCGGAGTCTTGAGCCAGCATTGGTTGCAGCCCATGCAGTGGGCGATTTTCATGTTTGCGGTATCGATGATTTCTATATCGAAATCGTTATTCGCGAGCAGTGCGTTTATCTGTTCTGTGTAAACGCCTGCTTCCAATGTGTTTATTACTATAGTCATTTTAACCTTGCTAAAATCTTTTTATCTATAACTCTGTAACACCTGAGACCTTAAAAAATGTCACCAACTTTTGAAACTTTTTTCAGGTTGCATCGCTTTTTCGGGGTACGCGTGTCGAATGGCTACAATCCGAAAATGTCAGCGTGGGAACCGGTATCGACTAATTCGAGAATCAGAATTTCATCTACGATTTTGTAAATCAAGAGTAAATCTGGCGATACATGGCATTCCCGATGGCCAGCAAAGTTGCCGACAAGAGAGTGGTCCTTCATTTTGGGAGGAAGTGCAAGTCCCCGTTCCAAAAGATGAACGACGTCATTGATTTTGCGGACATTGTCGAGATTTCTTTTGGCGATGAGCTTAAGATGCTTCTTGTACCTGTTTGTCGCCCGGATTTTATATTTTGGAGAAATTTTTTTACTCATAATTTGATCCCAAGCTCCTCTAGTAGTTCTTCGTGTGAAGAATACGTTTTGGCTTGAGAGTCACGAGCCAACCGATCTCCTTCTTCGATTGCTTCCATCAGTTCCTTGGGGTATTCCGGATATTCAATCTTGAAGGGAAGTCCGCGATGCAACACGACTTGACGCAAAAATATCGAAACAGCCTGTGACATGGAAAGGCCGAGCCCCTCCAGCAAGGTTGTAGCTTGGGCGTTAAGTTCGGAATCGATACGGAAATTTTTTGCAACGGTACTCATATCATCAAATATACATTGATTTGCAAGTGATTGCAAGTGTTTGCAAGTATTCTCTATCATTTTGACATTATTCCTGTTATGGTTGACTTTTCCCTAAAGGGGTAAAAAGCGTATTCTCGCAAACGGTGGCTAGGCACTGTAGCGAGTGATACAGAAAGCAGGCTTGTGTGCAGTTTATGCTACGACAGCTTTACATAGAGAATATATTTCATGCGGAAATTGGATGCAATAGCTCGCGTTGCGACAAACGTTCAAAGTATTTACTGCAAACTAAATAAGTTTTATATCAATTGGTGCAACTGATGCCGTCCCCATTCGCGGACCATGACTACTAAGCAGCAGAGCTGCAAGTGGTCAAAGTGAACAGAGTCCGGCATGACAGGCGTTAATAGGAATGTTTTAATGTCGTTTGCTGTAAT
>JAEEGJ010020829.1_pt1 | contig 14201 bp, 10 predicted proteins | sample 8958761 | NCBI WGS metagenome assembly JAEEGJ01 (sample SAMN16246546, study PRJNA631951) | gut metagenome | biome: gut microbiome; feature: rumen; material: RS-attached | host: Bos | place: Iran: Karaj | collected 2018-10 | reverse complement strand
GGTGAAGGTGTTTTCAAGGATGCGGCCGTTCTCCAGGTTGCGGAGCTTAGTCTTGACAAAGGCAGGGCCCTTGCCGGGTTTTACGTGCTGGAAGTACACTACAACGCAGGGTTTGCCGTTGAACATGATGTACATTCCGTTCTTCAGATCAGCAGTTGTTGCCATAAAAATACTATAGTTGGTTAATTATTTTCAGCCCACAAAAATAACCATTTGCTCTTTTTTTTGCAAATTTTGCTTTCCGAAATCTCACAATATCCGCATTTTAGCTATAAATCTTGAAACGGATAAAACCCATCCCAGTGCACCGGAATAGTGTTTTTACTCTTTCCATAACGTAAGTTTGATGCATTATCCGTTTCATTGTCTCACAAAAAACAGCCCCACAAGTATGCAGAACGGCTTTCTTTTAAAATAAACGTTTCACTTTTCAGGTACACGGATAATTAGTCTTACCTTACCGGCGCAATCTGCCGCATGGGGCGGCGGAATTAACTTTAAAACAATATGTTATGCCAGGTAGAAACACAGCGTTCCTCTCCCAGGAGCAATTCGACCAGATCCGTACCACCTACACCCGCTTCAACGAGCCATGGCTCAAGGAAGAAGTGGAAGAACTCAAGGCCATGGCCGCCGACGGCGTTTCCAAGAACGACATGGCCAACCAGCTCCAGCGCACGCCCAATTCCATCTTGATAAAACTGAAGGCCCTTGGGCTTTACGTTCCCACCCCCATGCCTCCCCGCTGGACGGAAGAGGACGACAAGAAAGCCGTGGACATGTACACGGATGGCTGCCCGTTCGAAGACATCTCCGAAGCACTGGGCCGCTCCGTAAACGCCGTCATTCAACGCCTTATCCACCTCAGAGTCAAGATTTTCAACGATTATGGAAGATAAGGTGCAAGGATATTGGCATGTCTACTCCGACGGTAAACGTGCCGATATCCCTTTCGGAACTGACGATGACAAAATCTATGCGATGAACGCCATTGCAATAGCGGCGTATCACAGCGACATGGAAGTGATTTGCCTTGAAGTGAATGATACTCATCTTCACACAATTGTCAGAGGCGAGAATGTAGACGACTTCCGGACCGGTCTGAAAAAAAGATTGACAACTCGCATCAAGCGAAAAGAAGACTTCCCTTCAGGAGGCATTTTCCTTGCGGCAAACAGTATCCTTACCAGGGATGAACTCCTTGTAAAAATTATATACACTTACAGGAACTGCCTTGATTTCTACCGAGGTGCCCCGTGGGACTACAGATGGGGCGTGGGCAATTTGTACTTTGCCCAAAGGAGATTAGAGGGCACGGCCATGGAAGACCTTCCTGTAAGAATGAGAAGGGAGCTCTTCAATATTAAACAAGACCTTCCTGGATCATGGCGCGTAGATGACTACGGAATGATTCTACCGTCAAGCTACATTGATGCGGAAAGGGTTGAGCGGCTGTTTGGTTCCATAAGGGTGTTTCTGGCATTCCTGCATGTCAAGAAGGACGAAGAGTTACGGCTCAAGCAAGTCTTTTCCAGCAATTATATTGAACAAAGGAGCATTCAGGACATTAGGGAGCGGGCCAACAGGACGGCTCACAAAAGATATGGCATTGCGTTACGGGATTTGGATTTCAATTCACGTTTGGAAATCGCTTCAAGCATGCTTCGTTCCAGAACCGCCACAAGGTCTGAAAGTCTGGCAAAAGCAGTGTACCTTAAAAAAGATGATCTGGAAAGATTGCTATGAGGAACAGTCAGTGCCACAAAAACCGCATTATGAAAGCACAAACGTGGCTTTGGCGCAATGGGAATATCGGCAAAGCCACAAAAATGGCATCACAGAGTATAAAACGTGGACTTGCGTTTTCCGCAGTAGTAACCTGCTGCCGGAAGGTTAGTAAGCGGCGCTTTGGCGGTTGATTGCCAGCTGCTGGATTTTGTAGGTGCCGCCGGAAGAGGGGGAGGTGGCATATATCGTTACCTGGAAGAGTTCCCCGCCGGCGTTGAGTACGCCTATGAGATACTTTTTGTTGGCTTCGGATGCCTTGTGCGTTACTTCGAAGGAACGCGGGGGGTAAGCGGAGAAAAAGGTGCGGAGTATCTGGCGGGCCTGGTTTCTGGAGCAGCTTCTTTGAGAAGAGATGATAGTGACGTCAAGATTGTCTGCAAACCAGCTGGATAGGGATGCGGCATCTCCTGCCTTGAGATACTTGGTGATTGAATTGAATACGGCAAAGTCACCGTCCGGAGACGGAGCGAAAGACTGCATGGCGGGAGTCTTCTGGACCTGGGCCCATGAGGGAGCGGCGAACAGCAGCGCCCCAAGCCATATTATGAGTTTAATCTTTTTCATCCAGGGCATCTTTCTTGCAAAATCCGCGCCGAATATTTACATTTGTGCCAATGAATGTAAAACTTCTTACGGTAGGGAAAACTGACGTTTCCTGGGTAAAGGAAGGCTTGGATCTGTATGCCTCCAGGCTAAGGCATTACGTACCCTTCACCGTAGAAGAAATTCCGGAGCTCAAGAAGGTATCGTCCCTCACTGAAGAGCAGATCAAACAGAAGGAAGGAGAGCTGATACTCAAGCAGATAGGGCCGCAGGATACTGTTACTCTGTTGGACGAACGCGGCCGGGAGATGCGTTCCACTGAGTTTGCATCGTGGCTGGAAAAGCAGCTTTCCGGAGGCTCCAAAGGTCTTGTGTTTGTGATTGGCGGGGCATATGGTTTCTCGCCGGAGGTCTATGCCAGGGCCGCGGGAAAGATATCTCTTTCCAAAATGACCTTCTCCCACCAGATGGTTAGAACGATTTTTGCAGAGCAGCTGTATCGCGCATGCACAATATTAAAGGGAGAGCCTTACCATCATGAATAAAAGCAGGGCCATACGGCAATGGGTATCCGTGGTGCTCATGGGAGTTGCCGCGGCGTTGGTGGGCGCTTCCATGCTCACCTACACCACGTCGGACAACGAGTCCTATGCCATAGCCCTTGGGAAGAGGGTAGAGCAGCGCCTGGCCATACTGGAAGATGCCATTCAGGTGGCATCCACCAGCGAAAACGGCACCTGGCTCACCCTGGAAGACCTTCCGGCAGACATGGTGGTATATCGCTATGTAGAAGACACCCTCCAGAGCTGGGCCAACCAGTTCCCTATAAGAAGTGACGATATCCGTTCCCGCGCCATAGTCCGCCGCCTGGGCGAATCCCGCGGGGATGCAGTTTCCCCTCTGGCCGATATCCCGGAAAACTGGGTCTTCGCCAACCACGGCCCCAAATGGTACCTGGAAAAGAGCTACATCCAAGGCGATGTCCGCGTCATCGCGGGACTGGAAGTGGTGAACGAGCTCCGCGCCGGCTCATTTAACGGCGTGAACAGGAGTCTCAAACTGGACGACCGCTACTCCATCAAGCCCCTTTCCACCAGTGTGGGTATACCCGTAATGGTGGGAGAGGTGCCGCTTTTCAAGCTGGTATCGGAAAGGATTGACGTAGTGTCCGGAGGCCATAACTCCGCGCTGCAGCTGCTGGCCGTGATCCTGTTCATTGCCGGAATGATGCTGTGGCTCAGCGCCCAGCCGTCCGTGCTATGGCTCACCGTGGTGGCCCTTGCGCAGACGGCCATGCTGGTGTGGATGTACTTCAGGGGGAGGCACGCGGGAGCATCGGCCCAGATATTCTCGCCGCTGGTGTATGCGGACGGTTCCGTACTGTATTCGCTTGGCGCCGTAATTATCATAAACACCCTCATAGTGCTGCTGGTGATGGATTTCTACATTGCCAGATGGACCCTCACCAAGGAGACCAGGAGAAAGAATTCCACCGCCGGGAAAGCGCTCCTTCTGGCGCTGGGAGTGCTGTTTACGGTGGGAATCGTGGCGTACTTCTTCTTCGCTTTCCGCAGCATCAACGTGAACTCGGACATTAACCTGGAGCTTTACAAGGTATCCAGGCTCACGTGGTATTCCGGGCTTGTGTACCTGTCGTTCATAGCGCTGGCGCTCACCGTGCCGCCAATGGTTCAGATGCTGTCTCCGCTGGTCCATTCCCTGTTTGGAATAAGGTACGATGTGTTCACCGTCCCGGCCAGGGCTCTGTTTGCGGCCGCGCTGGGAATCTACTTCGTGTCCCTTACCGCAACCATGGGATTCCGGAAGGAGGAGCGCCGCGTGGATGTATGGGCAAACCGCCTTGCCATGGACAGGGACGTGGCCCTGGAAATGCAGCTGAGGGTTGTGGAAGGGGCAATATCGGCAGACCAGATGTTCGGTGCGCTGTCGGCGGTTGACGGCAGTGCGGAGATCATTCGCGGACGCCTTGTGGGCAACTACATGGGCCGTATCTCGCAGGACTACGACATATCCATCCTCCAGACGGGCTCCAACCTGGCGTCCAACGCCCTGTTCCAGGAGCGTATCCGCTCCGGAGTACGCCTGGCGGACAACTCGCACTTCTTCTACACCGCCCTTGGAAACGGGCGTGTGGCATATACCGGCCTGTTTACATGGTACGTGCAAGGCGCCGGGCCATCGTCCCTCCTGGTTTCAGTCGAGTCCAAGCACAACAGGGAGGACAGGGGCTATCTGAGGCTGTTGGGCATATCGGAGCCCGGACGCATAAGCATACCCAGCGTGTATTCCTGGGCAAAGTATATAGATGACCGCCTGTCACAGTATAAGGGTGCCTACGGTTATCCCACACTCTGCACCGGCAGGTTCAGCAGCATAAGTGACGGGCATTTCTACCAGGAAGGATGGTGCCATTTTGTACATAACGTTTCCGAAGGAGAGGTGGTTGTTATCTCCAGGCCGCGTACAAGCGCCCTGGACTATGTCGTATCCGGCTTCATGCTGGCCATAGCGGCCTTCCTGCTGCTGTCCGTGCTGTGTCTGGGCAAGCGCCGCAGCGGCAGTCCCCGCTACTATCAGAACAGGATAACCCTGGTGCTCTATACGTCTCTCTTCCTCACCCTTGTTGCCATGGCCGGGTTCAGCGTGTGGTTTGTGTACAAGCGCAACCTGGCGGAGATGGAGAGCGTGATGACATCCAGAATCAACACCCTCCAGGGCATGATGCAGGAGCGTCTCAGGATGGTTGAATCGGACCAGCAGCTCCGCACCGTGAACGTAAGGAACGAGGTAGATGGGGTAGGCAACAGTCTCCGCTGCGACATTACCCTGTTCGATATCTCGGGCCGCATGGTGTTCAGCACCACGCCGGAAGTCTATGAGCGCATGGTCCTTGGCCAGAGGCTTGACCAGAAGGCCTACTACAACATAGTTTACGCAAACAAGCGCTTCTTCCTGCAGAAAGAAAAGGGCGGCCGGCGCAGTTTCTACTCCATGTACGCGCCCGTGTTCAACAGCAACTCGGAAATGATTGCCATACTGTCGGCCCCGTTCACGGACACAACCCAGAACTTCGAGGCTGAGGCCGTAAAGCATATCGCCACGGTAATCACCATCTTCCTGCTGCTGCTCCTTGCGGCAAGGATCATCACCTATGAGGTTGTGAGCCGCATGTTCAAGCCCATCTCCGAGCTCAGCCGCAAGATGAAAGTCACCGACGTGGACAAGCTGGAAACCCTTTCCTACGAGGGCGAGGACGAGATTACGCCTCTGGTGGAAGCATACAACCGCATGGTGCTTGACCTCCGCGAAAGCTCCAGCCGCCTTGCCCAGGTGGAGCGTGACAAAGCCTGGACGGATATGGCCCGCCGCGTTGCCCACGACCTCAAGAACCCTCTCACGCCCATCAAGCTGCAGCTCCAGATGCTCATGCGCATGAAGTCCTCCGGCAACCCTGCCTGGCAGGACCGCTTCGACGAGGTAGCCCAGACCGTCCTCTACCACGTAGACCTCCTGGCCGATTCCGCCGACCAGTTCTCCACCTTCGCCAAGATGTACGACCAGAAGCCGGAGACCATAAACCTTGACGCCCTGGTCCGCCAGGAAGTGGAACTGTTCGACTCCAGGGACGATGTCAAAGTAGACTACTTCGGCCTTGCCGGCGCCATAGTGAAGGCACCGCGCCCGCAGCTCACCCGCGTGGTGGTGAACCTTCTCACCAACGCCATCCAGGCCGTTGAGGAGAACAGCGGCGACAAGCACATCGTGGTGGCCGTCAGGAACTCCTCTGACGATGGTTTCTACGACATCGTGGTGGAAGACAACGGCCCCGGCGTGGCGGAGCAGAACCAGGACAAGATCTTTACCCCTGACTTCACCACCAAGACCAGCGGCTCCGGCCTTGGCCTTGCCATTTGCAGCCGAATAGTAGAGCACTGCGGCGGCACCATCTCCTACAACCGCTCCTTCACCCTTGGCGGTGCCTGCTTCACGGTAAAGTACCCCAAGCCGTAGCTTTGGGGAACACGAACTGCCACAAATTACCTGTTATACGTCACAAAACGTGGCTTTGCCAGCATGGGAATAGCGGCAAGGCCACAAATAACACATTAAAACGCCAATAACGTGGCTTTGACTGTTCCGTGGCTCGGAAGCTACAGCCGGGCTATTGCCCGGGCGACTTGCTCCAGGAGCCACTTGGGGGTGGAGGTGGCGCCGCAGACGCCTACGGTGGAGAGGCCGGCGAACCATTCCGGGAGGATCTCGGAAGGGCCGCCTACAAGGTAGGTTCTGGGGTTGAAGCTGCGGCAGAGGTCACTAAGGACCTTGCCGTTGGAGGAGGCCTTGCCGGCCACGAACACTATGGCGTCGTGAGAGGAGGCGAAGGACTCCAGCTGGGCGTGGCGGGATGCCACCTGGGCGCAGATGGTGTCGTTAACCTTGACCTGGGCGCCGCTTTGGCGGAGCATGGTGCAGATTTCCTGATACTCCAGCGGGCTTTTGGTGGTCTGGGAGAAGATCTCAACGGGCTGGGAGATGTCTATCTTTCCGCTTTCCAGGGCTTCCGTGAGCATGGCGGCGTCTTCAACCACCACGGCGTCTCCACCAACCTGGCCAAGGAGGCCAAGGACTTCCGCGTGACCAACCCGGCCAAAGATAATCACGGTGCCGTGAAGGCCGTCTGTGTGCAGGCGGGCATACGCATCCCTGATGCGTGCCTGAAGCTTAAGCACCACGGGACATGTGCAGTCTATCACAGCCAGATTGCGGGAACGGGCGGCAGTGTATGTTCCCGGGGGCTCACCGTGGGCCCGTACAAGGACCGAGGACCCTTCCGGGACGTCGTCTACGGACGCCACGGCCTCAAGGCCGCGGTCTCCCAGGCGGGTGAGTTCCGCCTCGTTGTGTACTATTGCGCCAAGGGAATAAAGCTTTCCTCCCCCGTCCAGAAACTGCTCTGCACGGGAAATGGCCCGGATAACCCCTCCGCAGAAGCCGGAGCCGGGATCCGTCTCAACTTTTAGCATAGGATGCCGAAGCGGCCCTGGATGAGGCCCTGGACCCAGACGAGTTCCTCGTGAAGGTTCATGTCAGTATTGTCCAGGACAAAGGCGTCAGGAGCCTGGGTAAGGGGCGATGCCTCGCGGTGGGAGTCGATATAATCCCTTTCGCGAAGGTTGGCGAGGACCTCTTCGAATGTAGGGTTCTGGCCTTTTGCAAGCATCTCGTCCAGGCGGCGCTGGGCGCGGACCTTTTCATCGGCCGTCATGAAGATCTTGAGTTCCGCGTTGGGGAACACGGTGGTGCCTATGTCCCTGCCGTCCATTATTACGCGGCCGCCGGCGGAGAAGCCATGCAGCTTGTCGTCCACGAAGTTGCGTACCCACGGAATAGCGCTTACCGGACTCACGTGGGACGATACTTCCAGCGTGCGGATTTCCGCCTCTATGCAGCGCTCACCAAGGAAGAGCTTGGTGGCGCCGTCTATGCTGCGGAAATGGAGGTCCAGGGTGTCTATGACCGCCTTGAGGCCGGGCTCATCTATTGAGCCGTCTGCGGCTATGAGACCGTTTTCCATGGCGTACAGGGTTACGCCCCTGTACATTGCACCACTGTCCAGATACAGGAAGCCGAAGGCTCCTGCGACCATCTTTGCGAAGGTACTTTTTCCCGTGGACGAGCAGCCGTCCACCGCAATAATAATATCAGGAATGTTCATGATACAAAAATAAATAATTTTTACGATATTTGCATAAATAACAGTATTCCCATGAAAGTTCTTGTAATTGACGATGAGCGCGCCATCCGCTACTCCATGAAAGAGATTCTGGAGATGGAAGGCTACGAGGTGGAAACGGCAGAAAACGGCGAGGAAGGACTCTCCAAGGCAGAAAAGGAAAAGTACGACGCCATTTTCTGCGACATCAAGATGCCGGTCATGGACGGCACGGAAGTCCTGGTAAAGGCAATAGAGGCGGGCATTGAGTCTCCGGTGATCATGGTCTCCGGCCATGCGGACATCCAGACCGCCGTGGACTGCATCAAGAAGGGCGCCTTCGACTTCATAGAGAAGCCCCTTGACCTCAACCGCATACTCATCACCCTCAAGAACGCAACGGACAAGGCAAACCTTGTCTCACAGACCAAGATCCTCAAGAAGAAAGTTTACGGCCAGCAGATGATTGGCGAATCGGCAGGCATCAATCACGTGAGGGAAATCATAGAGAAGGTGGCCCCCACGGATGCCGGCGTGCTCATCACCGGCCCCAACGGCTCCGGTAAGGAGCTGGTGGCCCGCGCACTGCACCAGCAGAGCCAGCGCTCCATGATGCCGTACGTGGAAGTGAACTGCGCCGCAATCCCCTCTGAGCTCATAGAGAGCGAGCTTTTCGGCCACGAGAAGGGATCGTTCACATCGGCAATCAAGCAGCATAAGGGTAAGTTCGAGCAAGCCGACGGCGGCACTCTCTTCCTGGACGAAATCGGTGATATGTCGCTTGCCGCACAGGCAAAGGTGCTGCGCGTGCTGCAGGAAAGGCGCATCTCCCGCGTGGGGTCGGACAAGGACATCGTTGTAAACGTCCGCGTCATAGCCGCAACAAACAAGAACCTGCAGGACGAAATAGCCAAAGGCAATTTCCGCGAGGACCTGTACCACAGGCTCAGCGTCATCGTCATAAAAGTCCCCACCCTGGACGAAAGGAAGGACGATATTCCCCTCCTGGTGGCCCATTTCCTGGACCAGATATGCTCGGAAAGCGCAATGCCCAGGAAGGAGTTCTCCAAGGAAGCCATCGACCTTCTGGTCCAGAAGTCCTGGACCGGCAACATCCGTGAGCTCCGCAACGTGGTTGAGCGCCTGCTCATCCTGGGCGGGAATCCGGTGAGTGCACAGGATGTGAAAGACTATGTAATCTAAGCAATGGCAAAGAAAGGCTGGAAAATACTCAGGAACGTAGTCATCGGGATACTGGCGTTTATCCTGGTGCTTCTTGTGGCTCTGCAAATCCTTCTTAGGCCGTCGGTCCTCACGGGCCTGGTGAACAAGTACGCGCCGCAGTTCGTGGAAGGCAACATAGAGTTCAGCAGCATTCGCACAAGGCTCATCAAGAGCTTCCCGTACGCCAGCGTGGAGGCGGAGAACCTGAACATAACCTACCCTCACGAAAGGTACGCCCGCTTTGACTCCATCTATCCGCCCTCCGGCAGCCGTTTCAGCCTAATGAAGGCCGGTAACCAGAGGGGCGTGGAAAGCGGCATCGACACCCTGGCATCCATCAGAAGGGCCTATGTGGCCGTCAACTACGTGAACCTGGTGAAAGGCCAGATAGACATACGCAGCGTGGAGCTGGAAAGGCCACGCATCTTTGCCCATTACTTCGATTCCACGGCCGCCAACTGGGACATTTTCCCTACCAGCGCCAGCGAAGATACCACATCGTCCGGAACCGCGGACATCAAACTCCACAAGGTGAACCTGAGCGGAAAGCCGTTCATAGTGTTCACCAACCCGCAGGACACCGTACATCTGATGATCCGCGCCAAGGAGCTTGACCTGGACGGCAAACTGCCCTTTGCCGATATCTGGAAAACCAACGCTACCCTTGCCGTAGACTCACTTTTCGTCTCCGGCCGTCTTCCGGCAGACACCCTTGCACTTGGCCTCACCAACCTCAACCTGGACATGGCCAAGCGCAGGATAAAGCTTGACGCCAACGCCAGGGCAATGCTCCGCACCAACAGTTACGGACGCCTCCGCGTACCCATCCACCTGGACGGCGACGCCACCATCCCCAAGGCCCCTGAAGGCGAGTTCGCCGCCAACGTGCACAGCCTCACCGTAGGCTTATCGGCCCTGGAATTAAAGGCCAAAGGAGACATCCTGAGCCATAAGAATGGCATAGACATGGACGTTGACGCCGCCATAGAGGACTGCCCCATAGGCGACATCATCAAGGAGTACAAGGAAAACCTCCCTGCGCTCAAGAAAATCCGTGACACGGACGCCAGAATAAGCCTGGACGCCCATGCGGAGGGCACTTATTCCAAGGACGAGATTCCGGCCATCAACGCCAAGCTGCTCATCCCCCAGTCCATGGTGGACATAGAGGGCGTGGGCCGCAAGGGCATGCTGGCCCTTGACGCCGACGTGGTTACGGACAACAGCTCCCGCCTGGACGCCGCCGTGCATAAGCTTCAGGCCGATATTGCCGGAGCCAAGCTCAACATTAGCGGCAACGGCTGGGACCTCCTGGGAGAAGACCCGGAGATGGCTGTTGACGGCACCATCCGCGCAAGGGTGGACTCCATTACCAGGGCATTCCTGAAAGACATTAACGGCCAGGGAATCATCAAGGGAGACATCCACGGAAAGGCCAAGTTCTCACAACTGAACCTCCAGAATATTGGCTATGCCAACATAGACTGCGACCTCTCCGGCAACGACCTCCGCGTAGACATGCCCAAGGACTCCGTCCACGCCTTTGTGAACAGCATCCAGCTCAACGTGGCCACCGCCGGCAACAAGATTGACAAGAGCATCCGCCAGGGCGCCCGCATCCTTTCCCTCAAGGGGGATATCGACACACTCAACGTCACTTACGGGGCCGATGTCTTCGCCCGCGGCAGCAACCTCCGGATAATGGCCCAGAACTCGGCGGATATCCTCAAGGGCGGCAAGGAACTCACTCCCCTCATGGGCGTGCTCAAGGTAGACCGCCTGTCCCTCAAGGACCTGGACGGCGTTGAAATGGCCCTCAAGGGCAATACGGATCACTTCCGCATCATGCCGCCGGCCAAAGGAGAGAAGAGTCCCACCATCAAGCTCACTACGGACAACGAGGCCATAGCCGCCATCATGGAAGGCAACGCCTTTGCCATGAAGAACCTGTCGGCAAACATATCGGCCCGCCAGCATATCACCAACGAAAAGACCAAGAAGGAGCGCAGGAACCACCTGCTGGATTCCCTCCAGAGGGTGTATCCGGGCACCCCGCGTGACTCCCTCTTCCGCAAGGCCCGCATGGAGAGGATGGCCCGCGAACTCAAGGACGATTTCGCCAGCGCGGACGTAATGCTGTCCATGTCCAAATCGTCCCAGCAGATGGCCAGGCAATGGGACTTCAACGGAAGCCTGGGGCTGGACCTGGTACGCGCCTACATAAAGGACTTCCCCATCACGCCGGAGGTTACGGACATCAAGGGTGACTTCTCCAACGACAAGGTGGATATCGAGAACCTAACCGTCACCGCCGGGCAGTCGGATCTTTCCGCCAGCGCCAATGTAAGCGGCATCCGAAGGCTCCTCACCGGCCGTGGAAAGCCCTACATAAAGGCCGATGCCAATATAATCAGCGACTACATCGACGCCAACGAGCTCATGCGGGCATATGCCCAGTTCGCGCAGAGCCAGGTGAAGGATTCAACAGAGGCCCAGCCGGTGGACTCCACGTCGGAGAGCATCGCCGGGACCAACCTCATCGTCCTTCCTTCCAACCTGGAGGCCAACGTGATGCTGGAAGGCCACGGAATCAAGTACGACAGCCTCATGGTGGACTGGGTAGCCGCGGACATTGCCATGCGTGACCGCACCCTCCAGATAACAAACGCCCTGGCCGCCTCCAACATGGGAGACCTGTACGTAGAAGGCTTCTACGCCACCCGCGCCAAGGACGATATCAAGGCCGGATTCGACCTCAACATCGTTGACATATCGGCAGAAAAGGTGCTCACGCTGTTCCCGGACGTGAAGAAGGAAATGCCCATCATGAACTCCTTCTCCGGAGACCTGGACATGGAGATAGCCGCCACCACGGAGATAGACACCACCATGAACCTGATACTTCCCACAATTGACGGTATCATGCGGTTCACCGGCAGCCAGCTGGCCCTCAAGGACAGCAAGGAGTTCACCAAGATTGCGAAGCTCCTGCTGTTCAAGGACAACACCAAGGCGGTGATAGACAACATGTCCGTGGCGGGAATGATCCGTAACAATACCGTGGAGGTGTTCCCGTTCGTTCTGGCCGTAGACCGCTATGTGCTTGCCGCAAGCGGCGTCCAGAGCCTTGACGAGAAGTTCAAGTACCACATCTCCGTGATACGTTCGCCTCTGGTGGTGAAGTTCGGCCTCAACGCATGGGGTGACGATTTCAACCACATTAAGTACGGCCTTGGCAAACCGCTGTACACCACGCCCAACGTGCCCGTGTTCACCAAGCAGCTGGACACCGTGCAGTACAACCTTGTGGCCGCAATCCACAACGTGTTCGAGCTTGGCGTTGAGAAGGCCATCGCGGAGAACACCAGCCAGAACTTCATCCAGGAAGGCAAGGCCCGCGCCGGCTTCGACGTCCAGATAGACACCGTGGCCATGGACGACATAATCATGGCCCAGGTCCAGAACATGGAAGGCATGACCGGCGACGTAGTTGAACGCGTTGCCGCCCGCCGCGAAGCCCTCCGCCAGGAAGTCCTCGCCCTGGAAGAAAAGTACGCCGCCCCCGCTCCTGCAGAGGCAGAAAAGAAGGAGGAGGACTAACGTCATTCCGGACTTGATTTTACAGTCATTCCGGACTTGATCCGGAATCTTTAACAGCATGTTAGACACCGAACAGTATTTAGAAGTATCAATTAAGCTTGCCCCCTTCTCCGAAGAGATGGCGGAAATCCTTATGGCGGAACTCGGGGAACTCCCCTACGATTCCTTCGTCACGGAGGAGCCATTCCTCAAGTGTTATATCCAGCGGGAGCAGTACAGGCCATCGGACCTAAAGGTGGTCCTTAGCGGCTATGACTGCGTGGCCGGCTTCAATGCCGTGATGGTGGAAGGCCGCAACTGGAACCGCAACTGGGAGCTGTCCTTCCAGCCCATAGTGGTGGACGGCATCGTAACGGTAAAGGCACCTTTCAACACGGACGTCCCGCGTACGCGCTATAATATATGGATAGACCCTCAGATGGCATTTGGCACAGGTTATCACCATACTACATATATGATGATGCAGCGGCTGCTGGCCCTGCCCGTGCGCGGCACCTATGTCTGCGACATGGGCTGTGGCACGGCCATCCTTGGCATCCTCGCCGCCAAGATGGGCGCACGCAAGGTGTTCGCCGTGGACATCGACGCCGTCGCCGCCCGCTCCGCCTGGGGCAACTGCCGCTGGAACAAAGTTGGCACCCGCGTGGAAACCGCCTGCGGCGACGCCTCCCTTATGCAGATGAACACCTATGATATTATTCTGGCCAATATTCACAGGAATATCATCCTTGAGGATTTGCCCACCTATGCCAGATCTTTACGGCGCGGCGGCACCCTCCTGGTCAGCGGCTTCTACGATGCCGACTCCCCCGCCATCATTGATGCCGCAAAGTCTGTTGGCCTCTCCCTCTCCGGCTCCTCCTCCCGCGAGGGGTGGAGTTGTTTAGAGTTCGCTAAGTAATTCATTCCCATTCCGCGCTCCCCTTTCGTCATTCCGGGCTTGACCCGGAATCTTTTTTTTCGTACCTTTGCATTCCCATTCCTGCGGGTGTGTTGGAATTGGTAGACAACCCAGACTTAGGATCTGGTGCCGCAAGGCGTATGGGTTCGAGTCCCTTCACCCGCACGAAAGCTTGCCTGGCTATTGCCAGGCGCTTTTCGTTTTCGGGTGAAGGGACTCCGTCCGCCCACGTTACCCCCTCCCTAAATCCCTCCCCTCGGGGGAGGGACTCGGCGTCAGAAGACGCCGTTCGCCTGCAGGCTCAATCGCTTCGCTCCGAAGTCCTCCGATTCAGCTTTGGCCGGGCTTTCGCGATAGTGGTGAAGGGACGTCGCAGGTCCGGGCACAGGAAGCCCTGTAGATTCTCCTTTC
>JAEEGJ010020820.1_pt1 | contig 14204 bp, 11 predicted proteins | sample 8958761 | NCBI WGS metagenome assembly JAEEGJ01 (sample SAMN16246546, study PRJNA631951) | gut metagenome | biome: gut microbiome; feature: rumen; material: RS-attached | host: Bos | place: Iran: Karaj | collected 2018-10 | reverse complement strand
AAGTGAAAAACTTCCAAGCTGCAAAGCATATGCAGTTAAGGCAGACGGAACAGTAAATGAGTTTGAATTAAGCACCGGCGACCTCACAGATGATGAAAGAAAAATCATTCTTGCTGGATGTCTCATAAACTTCTATAAGAATTAAGGAGAGAAAAAAACTATGGTAGACTACACAGAAGGTTCAGGAAAACAGTATCACACAGGCGTTGGGCCACAGGACATTGGTAAATACGTTATCATGCCGGGCGATCCAAAACGCTGCGAAAAAATTGCTGCACACTTTGATAACCCAAAGCTTGTTGCAGATGTTCGTGAATACACAACCTACACAGGTACCCTCGAAGGAGTTCCTGTAAGCGTTACCTCAACTGGTATCGGCGGACCTTCTGCCGCAATCGCCATAGACGAGCTTGCAAAATGCGGTGCCCACACTTTTATCCGTGTAGGTACCTGCGGCGGTATGCAGGAAGACGTAATGGGCGGCGACATTGTAATTGCAACAGGTGCCGTACGCATGGAAGGAACTTCCCGCGAGTTCGCTCCTATTGAATATCCTGCAGTTGCTAACCTCGACTGTGTAAACGCACTTGTTGCAGCGGCCGATGCACTTAAAGCTCCACATCACACTGGTGTTGTTCAGTGTAAAGATTCCTTCTTCGGTCAGCACGAACCGGAAGTTATGCCTGTAAGCTACGAGCTTGAAAACAAATGGCAGGCCTGGCTTCGCATGGGCTGTCTTGCAAGCGAAATGGAAAGTGCCGCTCTCTTTATTGCCGGCCAGTTCCTCCGTGTCCGCGTAGGTTCCTGCTTCCTCGTAGTTGCAAATCAGGAACGTGCTAAAAAAGGCCTTCCTAACAAACAGGCACACGACACTGAACTTGCAATTACAGTTGGAGTAGAGGCACTTAGACGTCTTATACTTCAGGATAAAGCAAAAGAATCAAAATAATCCAGACAACAATTTTTTGCGTGCCTCTTAAAACCGTGATATAATATAAGTCTATGAAGAGACGAATCGCGGTTCTTGCTTGTGGCTGGAGTACATATTTTCTCAAAGATTTCATACTCGGAATGCAGAGAGCGGTGAAGGATAAAAATATTGATATCTATGTATTCAATATGTATAACTACACCGAATATTCCGGCTTCCCGAATTGGACTGGTGCGTCTATTTTCAATCTTATTCATTATGAAGATTTTGATGGAGTTGTTGTCCTTGCAGATTTAATCGGCAACGTCAGAGTTCTTGAACGCGAGCGTCTTAGAATCTTAAAATCTGGAAAGCCTGCAGTCTGCATCAACAAGAAGATGGAAGGCATCTGCTGTCTTCGTATTGATAATTATTCGGGAATGTACGATGCAATTCAGCACATCATCACAATGCATAATGTGCGCGACATTGCTTTTATTTCCGGAAAAGAATCTTCAATTGATATCAGCGAGCGACATAAAGCCTATCTTCAGGTATTAAAAGATAACAATATCGAAGTTACTACAAATAACATCTGGACAATTGAATATACAGACTACCATTGCGCATATCGTTTCTTTTCTGAATATGTAAAATCAGGCCAGAAGCTTCCACAGGCAGTGGTTTGTGCCAACGACCTCATCGCTCTTGGCCTTCTGAAAGTCTGTGTAGAGAATAAAATCAATGTACCGGAACAGCTTAAGATTATCGGTTTTGATGATATTACAGAAACGCAGTGTACGCTTCCTTCAATCACAACTGTTCACAACAATGCAGAACTCCTTGGTGCTGAGGTTGTAAACCGTCTTGAGTTTGGAGTAAATCCTTCACAGCTTTTGAAAATGAAGAGTACTCCGGTTCTGCGTCAGTCATGTGGCTGTGCTTACATGAATACAAAACAGCAGAGTCGTTTTACACTAAGTATTCTTGATGATGCAAATAAGAAAGAAGAGTTTGATACTCAGATAGAAGTAATAGGTGAGATTTTCGCCGAATCAGCAGATGTGTTTACTCTGCTTACAAACGTTGAAAACTTCTTCACTAAATCACACAATTTTGAAGGTTCAGATTTCTGTATCTTCATGAAATCAGACTGGACATCAGTTCTTATTAACTCAATGGAAAATCTTCCGCAAAACTTAAATTACGGAACACAGGTTCAGGCTATCTGTTCTATTCAGGGCAATAAAAAATATCTTCGCGAAATGATTAATACCCGTGAGCTTATTCCTGCAAAAATGAAGAGTGAAGAGAGCACAACCTTTATGTTCCTGCCAATTTTCCATCACTCTTATGTGCACGGATACTTTGTTACAAAGAATAATCTTTCTATGATAGATAACCGTTACGGTTACATCTGGACTCGTACTATGGGAACAAGTATTGAACAGTTCCGTAAAAAGAATATGTACCGCCAGATGAGCCAGCAGTATCTTAAGCTTTCTACAAAGGATGCTCTTTCCGGCGCTCTCAACCGTCAGGGACTCGACAAGCTTGCTAAGCCTTACTATGCACAGAATAAAAAGAATGGTCTTACTACAGTTCTGTTCTTTGTTGATATCAATAAGATGAAACATATCAACGACCAGTTTGGACACCTTCACGGAGACCTTGCCGTAAAAACTGTTGCCGCAGCGGCAATGGAAACTGTGCCTAAGAACTGGCTTACAATCCGTTATGGTGGAGACGAATTCCTTATTGTAGGAAACAGCCGCAACTATAACGGAGAAGACTACTGTACAAAAATCAAAGAGCGTCTTGCCGCTAAAACTTCTGTAATGCATCTGCCTTATAATCTTTCTGCCAGTGTTGGTACCTACAGTGTTCCTGCAAATTCAGACCTGACTTTGGAACAGGCCGTTGAAAATGTAGATAACATAATGTATGAGCAGAAACAGGCCTTCCACAAGGAAGATGACCAGAAACATTAATAACTGATTGAAATAAAAGATATTATAATATATAATTGTATACAATATAATATTTCTGGAGTGATGTATGGGAAATACACGTTTTACAGCAAAGTCATCTATCAGAACAAGTCTTATTCTTTTCTTAGGATTAGGAATGGCAGTGATTTCTGTAGTAATGACTTTCTTTATCGGACGAACTGTTTTACAGAACAACAAAGACCAGATTACAAAAGGTATTATAACACAAAGTGAATCAAAAGGGCTTATGCTCGAACAACGCATGACTGAAAATGTTTATGCGACAGAATCTTTAGCTGGAATGTTAGGTGGAACCTGGGCAATCCCGGAAAAACAAAGGGCTTCTGCAGCGGAGCAGGCTGTCCGTTCCATGGTAAAGACTTCAAGAATTAATTCTGCATGGGCTTACTGGCTTCCTGGAATGTTTGACCACAAGGATAAGCTTCGCGCAGATTATGATGATAATCCTTCAGGACAGTTTAAAATTCACTATATTCGCGATAAGAATGGCCGTATAAAAAATGATATCGTAACAGAACTTACTGAAGCTCAAATTGAAAAGGCTACTAATACAAACTATACCTATATCAGCGAACCGGTATCTACCGTTATTGACGGTGAGTCAGTTCTCAGTGCAAAGGTATACAGCCAGATTCAGAACTCTCTTGGTCAGCGCAGTGGTATTGCAGGAATTGATATTGTGCTTTCTGGCCTTGATCAGATGATGGATGGAAATTCAATTTTCCAGGGAACCGAATGTCAGTTTATTACTTCATCTGGTTCTATTCTTGCTTCTTCTGATAAAACTGCAGCCGGTTCAAAATCAAACTTCTTTCTTGATACAAATCTTAAAAAACTTTTTGACCCGGTATACATAAAGCCGGATGGTACTCTTGCACAGGATGGAGATGATATTTCTGACTGTACAATTGATTATTCAACAATTTCTCTGTTTACAAATTTCCGACAGCAGGATCTCTTTGTAACAATTGTGAAAGCTCGTGTAGACCGTTCAGGAACTCCCTGGTTTTTCGTTTCAATGACACCTGTATCCGAAATTGACAGCAACGCATGGCAGACAATCAGAATTATCATTTTTGCTTTTGTTTTGCAGATTATCATTGTAATGATGATTGTATATGCAGTTGTAACAAGACTTACAAAGCCGTTGAAGACTACTGTAAAGGCTCTGCAGAACATCAGTGAAGGTGATGGTGATATGACTGTCCGCCTCCACGCAAATCAGAATAATGAAATCGGCGATATGTGTGAAAGCTTCAACAAGACAATGGATAAGCTTTCCGTTTCAATTAAAGATGTTAAGGCTTCCAGTGAAGAGATGGATGCAATCGGAAACGAACTTGATGATTCAATGAAGCATACTTCAGCGGCTGTTGAAGATATTACTTCAAGTATTTCATCTATTCAGGAACAGATGCAGGAACATGCTGCAGGTGTTGAAGAGGCCCTTTCTGTTGTTGAACAGATTGTAAAGAACATCAAAAAACTTAATGAGAATATTGATCAGCAGGCAAACAGCGTAACAGAATCTGCAGCTTCGGTTGAACAGATGACTGTAAATATCCGTAATGTTTCAAACATTCTTGAAAACAACCGTTCTTCAATGAATATGCTTGAACAGGCTTCAGAACTTGGTCAGTCACTTATTAATAACATGTCGGATCTTTCTGCTAAGATTCAGGATCGTTCAAAGAATCTTCAGGAAGCATCATCTGTTATCCGTAATATTGCGAGCCAGACAAACCTTCTTGCCATGAACGCTGCTATTGAGGCTGCGCATGCAGGAGACAGTGGACGCGGTTTCTCTGTAGTTGCAGGAGAAATTCGTAAGCTTGCCGAAGAGTCTGCATCTCAGGGCTCTAAGATTCAAAATGAACTTAAGGATGTTCAGGACCTTATCAAGACTATTACAGAATCTACAGCTCAGGTTCAGAATCAGTTCAATAATATCTTTGCCCTTACAAAAACTGTAAGCGAACAGGAACTTATTATTGATGAAGAAATGCGTCAGCAGAATCAGGGTGGTGAACAGGTTCTTGAACTTATGCGCGAAATCAACAAGATTACCGTAAATGTAAAGAACGACTCTGATGAGATGATGGAAGGAAGTAAACAGGTTTCTTTTGAAATGGACCGTATTGCCCGTATGACAACTTCTGTTAATACAAATGTAAAGAACATGACAGATAAGACAGACGCAATTGGTAGTTACTCTAAGAAAGCACATGATTGTGTAGAAAAGAACGTTGACAGTATTGCAAAGCTTCGTGCTGCTATGAACAAGTTCAAGGTAGAATAGTTGATGGGGGTAGTTGATATGAAAAAGCTTTTTATTATTTTTACAATATTTCTTCTTTCAATGGCAGCGGCTTTTGCACAACCGGCTGACCCTGAAATTCCAGAGGGAACTCAGGAACTTTTTGATGGTTTTGAAAAAGGAAACTACTGGATATGGGCTGGTTTTGACTGGGATCAGTATGGTTCTCATAAAATCTCAACCGGTGCAAATATTTCTCGAGACTGGGCTTCTGAAGGAAAACACTCTCTTGAAATGACTATGGAAGTGATGGATAAGGATTCTTCAAAATCTGCAATCTGGTTCTATGACGGTACAAACGATATTTCCGGCGCAAGATATCTTGTTATGGATTTTTATAATCCGGAAAATTATGTATACAATATCAATGTTGTAATTCAGGCAACTGATGGCTGGAACTGGTGGAGCCTTGATCATTATAATCTTTATCCTGGTGTTCATACTTTTGTATTTGATCTTTCAGCGCATCCGGAAAGACTTAATGATGTTCGCCGTATTTCCATCAATAACGACAGTGGAGCTGTTCTTATGAAAGAATCTCATTTTTATGTAGATAATATCCGCATAATAAAGTAGACTGTTTTTCATAATGAAAATAAACTCTTCTCAACTCAGATTCATTTTAGAGAATACTCCCGCAGAGCAGAATATTATGCTTGTGGGAAAGCATGGAATTGGTAAGTCGCGTATCCTTGAAGATTTTTTTGAGGAACGCGGCGAAAAAGTTGTCACTCTTTTTTTAGGTCAGATGAGTGATCCCGGCGACCTGATTGGACTTCCTCATCTTGATGAGGCCACTGGCCGTACAGAGTTTATGCTTCCGTACTGGTTTCCGACCGACGGCCAGCCTGTAGTTCTCTTTCTGGATGAGTTGAACAGGGCCCGCCCAGAGGTTCTTCAGACTGTAATGGATTTGACCTTGAACCGTAAACTGGCCGGGAAGAGCCTTCCGAAAGGCAGCCGAATTATCAGTGCGGTTAATGGCGGAAACGAGTACCAGCTCACTGATCTTGACCCCGCGCTTGTGAGCCGTTTTAATATTTATGAGTTTGCTCCGAGTGTAGAAGACTGGCTCGAGTGGGCGCGCGGGGCCTCACTGGACTCAAGAATCATTTCCTTTATTGATGAAAACCCTGAGTACCTCGATGGAGATGAAAACTATAACTCAGAAAATCTTGAACGTTCTCCAGACCGCAGAAGCTGGGAACGCACTTCAAAAGTAATTGAAAAATTCCCAAAACTTGATGAACTTGTTCAGTCTATGGTTTCTGGAATTGTGGGAAATCGTGCTGCTGCAAGTTTCTTTGAATTTGTAAATTCTCATCATATTCCTTCAATGGGAAATCTTCTTGGCGGAGATCTTTCAAGAGCTACAGCTTTGCTTTCTGATTTAAGTTTTACAGATTTTACCCAGCTCAACGAAGCAATCTTCCGCTGGCTGGAAAAAAATGCATCCAGTGCAGACCTTTCTGTGGCATCAAACCTCAACGTTTATTATGACTGGCTTGGCTCGAATAATAAAAAAGAACTTCAGTCACATTTTGCAAGTCTGGTTTCTGCAGAACGATACCCTGCGGCTTTAAACTTTATAGTTGAAAAAGCGCCTTCTTTGTACGAAAAGCTTCTGAACCTATGCTCGTAGAAAGCCGCCTCAAAAATATAATTCAAAACTGGTTTATTACCGAACCTCTTCTTTTCTCTGTAGTGACAACGCACAGTCTTGTTTTAAATGACAGACTTTCAATCCCATTAAGAACTGGCCGTCACTGCATAGAGTTTTCCAGTCAACTTACCAGCGAGCTTTCAGATGACCAGCTTACAGATTTTCTGAAAATTGAAGCTTTCAGAATTCTCTTAAAACATCCCTATGCTCGCCAGCCTCATAAGGCAAATCCTACTGCCATGCTGCTTGCCAGTGATATTGTAATTTCAAAATATTTTACTCCTAAAAGCGGAATAGAAACTACGGGAATGCTTTATCTTAAGAGCTTTGTTGCACGAGATTTCCTGCGTTCTACAGAAGACCTTACCTATGAACAATGGTACAAAAGAATCTTAAAAATAATTCGTGAACGTTCCAGCGGAGGAGAAGCAACGGGTGAGGGTGCTCTTTCTGATTATGATTTAACTGCAATTACAGAAAGTTCTGAACTCTGGCAGGAAGATGAAAATACCCAGAATGAAATAAATGATAAAATCAAAAAAGCAGAAATTGAAGAAGGCTGGGGCGAAACCGGCGGCAACCTGCAGCGCACACTTCAGTCTGATATAGATTTTTCTTTTGATTACCGCCGTGCCCTCACAAAGTTCCGTGCAAATATTGTAAGTGCAAACCGCCGCCTTACACGCATGAAACCAAGCCGCCGTTACGGTTTTTCTGCAATGGGCAGCCGCTATGAACGCAAGGCCGATATTCTCATTGCTGTAGATGTGAGTGGTTCAATTACAGATGAAAGTTTCAACCGCTTTTATCATGCCATAAAAAACTTTTTCTTTTTGCGGATTATTGAAAATATAGATTTGATTTTCTTTGATGTGAATCTTAAAAACACAACTCCTGTAAAGTTCTCAAAGAATTTTGATCTAAAAGAAATTACTGGCCGCGGAGGAACAAACTTTCAGCCGCCGATTGATTACTTCATTGAAAATCAAAATAAGTATTCAGGAATGATTATTTTTACAGATGGGGAAGGTGATGTTCCAAAGCTCAATAAATCTGCTACAATTCTCTGGATATTAGACAGCCGTCTTGCCTATGAAAAATCCCGCTGGTGGATAGAAAATCTTTCGGGTAACTGGGCAACATTTTTACCATAAGTAAAAAAGAGAGGAATATATGTCATCACAAAAATATATAGATAACGAAGCTGATTTCTGGAAAGAACATTTTGTTCACATTCAGCACAAGAATATGGTTCGCACAAATGCTGAGCCTCTTCGTCTTGAAAACTGTAAGGATGCTTTCGAACAATTCAAAGCATCTCATTCTTCTTTCCATATCACCACAGAATATTCCCTTTCATACTGTACGTTCGAAGTTGCTCTTACTGCAAATATAAAACTCCGCCTCTACATTCAGTCTGCAATAAAAGGTAGCCTCATGCAAAAGAACGGAAGCGATTACGTTAAACTTTGCGATGCAAAGTTCCCGTATAATCCGCTTCCAGAAATTGATGAGTTTCTTTCTCATCTTCCTTCTTACCTTGAAGAACTTTCACAGACTCTTGAAAATAAGATACACACAGAGCGCCGTCAGAAGCTCGCAATGGAATTTATCAAAGCCTATGCATCAGTACATATTCCAAAAAATCGTCCGTGGAAGCTTGAACCTTCTGAAAACGGGACTTTTACCCTGTCTTTTCCTGTAGATAATACAACAATCACATTCACAGATTTAGATTTTATACAAAAAATCAACGCCATCTTCTAAATATCTTGCATATTTTTGCATAAAGATATATATTTTCTGTATATTTATGCAATATCGGTGGTTGAGCCTGTCGAAACCACCAAGAGAGGAAATTATGGCAAAAGATAAGGTTGTTCTTGCTTATTCTGGTGGACTTGATACTACTGTTATCATTCCTTGGCTTAAAGAAAACTATGATTACGATGTAATCGCTGTTTGTATTGATGTTGGACAGGGAGACGATTGGGAAGCAATTAAATCCCGTGCACTCAAAACTGGAGCTTCTGCCTGCTATGTTGTAGATGCTCGTCAGGAATATATTGAAGAATACATTTGGCCTGCTCTTAAGGCAAATGCTGTTTATGAAGATGAATATCTTTTGGGTACATCAACAGCACGTCCTCTGATCGGAAAAATCTTAGTAGAATATGCACGTCAGGAAAAAGCAGTTGCAATCTGTCACGGAGCAACTGGTAAAGGTAATGACCAGGTTCGCTTTGAGTTTGCAATTAAGGCTTTTGCTCCAGATATTAAAGTAATTGCTGCATGGCGTGATGACAAATGGAATATGGACAGCCGCGAAGCTGAAATCAAATATCTTGAAGACCGCGGACTTGAAGTTCCAATGAAAAAGGATCAGTCTTACTCACGCGATGAGAACATCTGGCACCTCAGCCACGAAGGTCTCGAACTCGAGAAGACAGAAAACGAGCCTAACTACAAGCACATGCTTAAAAATACAACTGTTCCAGAGGAAGCTCCAAACGACGGTGAATATGTAACTATCGATTTTGAAAAGGGTATTCCTGTTGGACTCAACGGCAAGAAGATGAACTCTCTTGACCTCTTGAACGAGCTCAACGTAATCGGCGGACGCAACGGTGTTGGTCTTGTTGATATCTGTGAAAACCGCTTTGTTGGTATGAAGAGCCGTGGTGTTTACGAAACACCGGGTGGAGCAATCCTTTACTTCGCTCACAGAATGATGGATCACATCTGTCTTGACCGCGAAACATATCACTACAAGCAGCAGGTAAGCCTCCGCATGGCAGAACTTATCTATGAAGGAAAGTGGTTTACAACTCTTATGGATTCTTGTATGGCATTTATGGATAAGGCCGAAGAAACTGTAACAGGTTGGGCAAAGGTAAAGGTAGTGAAGGGTGCAATCCGTGGTGCAGGTTCTGGATCAAAATACAGCCTCTACAACGAATCAATTGCTTCATTCACAACTGGTGAACTTTACAATCATAAAGATGCTCAGGGCTTCATTACACTCGCAGGACTTCCACTTAAAGTTCGCGCTATGATGGAGCAGCAGACAGGCGAAGGTCAGGCAATTGCCGAGAGCAAGAACCTCAAGAAGCGTCCTACTGAATAATGCTGAACAATAGATTCTAGAGAATATAAGCCGACTCTTTATGAGCCGGCTTTTTTTATTTTACAAATCTCTTTTTAAGTAACATAATTATTGGTGTAAACTGTCTAATATATATAGACATCTTTATAAGGAGGATACCATTATGAAAAGACTTATTGTGATTTTATTTATTTTCTCCCTTATTATTGGAAATCTCTTTTGTGAAGAGACCAGCAAGCGTGACTCAGAAATTAAAAATGAAGCATATCTTAGCATCGGAACGGTTTCCGGAATTGGCTTAATAAGCGGATTTGCCTTTGCAATTACAGATGCAATTGGAAATTCTTTGAAAGAAGAGGAAGCCACACAGGAGGATAAACCCTTTGAAGCGTTTTCTATAAACTTAGGCTATAATCTCTTTCTTATAGATTTCCTTGGGCTTGGCGGTTTCCTTAATTTTGAAAGAGTTGGTCCGATGAATCTTATATCTGCACAGCTCAAAGTAACTGCTCAATACGGCTGGACACACTTTAAGTTCTACCATGCATTGAGTGGAGGAGTGCTGTTTATTGATGATGATTCAATCACCCCAATGTTTGATGTTACGATTCTAGGTTTAAAATTTGATTTTGAAGATTTTAATATCTTTCTGGAAGCAAGTTTGCCTTCAACCGCTATGTTAAAACTTGGAGCCGGTTACTACTTCTAATTTATTTCTTCTTCAGAATGATGATAGTAATATCATCGTTCTGAGGCTTATTTCCAATAAAGGTCAGAATATCACTTACAATGCAGTTTACCTGTGTTGTAAGTGGTCTGTCTGCATTTCTGAAAATGGACTTTAAAAGTCTGTCTTTTCCAAAATCTTCATCATTATTATTTACCGCTTCTGTTGCACCGTCAGTAAAGAAAATCAGTTCATCACCACGTTCCATTTCAATTGTGTGAGAAATAAAGTTGGTAGGAAGATCTGGAAGTCCAATAGCACCAAAGGCTGTGTTATCGTCTTCTACAAAGTTTGCTGAGTCTTCTTTTGCACTGTAATAAATCGGCATGGAATGACCGGCATTAATAAACTCAACCTTGTTTCCATCTAAGCGGGTGATAATACCTGTAAGGTAGTTTTCAATATTTCCTTTTTCTTTTATATAGCGGATATTAATTCGGTCAATGATAGACTTAAGCTTATCTTTTCTTCCGTTATAGAATTCCTGGAAGATAATGTTTTTAACAAGCATGGTTACAAGTCCTGAGGCAATACCGTGACCCGACACATCAAAAATACCAATACCATCAAGAGTATTTTGTGTACTGTAAATATCAAGGAAGTCTCCGGAAACTCCGGCCATAGGTTTGTTGTAGTAAGAAATAGCCCATTCATCATAAATAGTTTCGTTATGCTTAAAGAAGCTCTGCTGTACAACCTGAGCAAGTCTTAATTCATTTTCAATATTTTCTTTGTATTCGTGTTCACTGCGATGGTGAAGGAAGTTATCTTTTTCTGTTGCCCAGCGCTTAAAAGAAAGAAAGAAAATAATCAAAACGAAGATAACAGAGTCCATTACTATAAACATATCGTATTCATCAATAATTTTAGGCATTAAAGCAATAGATTCTGCAGTTACAACAGAACAGAAGATTACCGGTGAAATATCAAAGAATACTGGAAAGTTTACAGTAATGCAGGCATAAACAATCATCGCATTAAAAATGTCGTGTTCATAAAATAAGATAAACATTGGAAATGCCATCAGATATATAAACAGAAAATAAGTTGGAACCATTTTTACGCGGGAACGAGTAAAAGTAATTTTTTTCAGCTTAATTGAAATTAAAATACAGAAAATACCAAGAACTATATAAATGGCAAAATAAATAAAGCGTGGTAAATAGGCAAGATAATCGCCTTGATGAATTATTAGAATACAAAGTAATCCTATAACTCCCATAATAATGAGCATAGTCTGGGCTTTGAACATTGTAGACAGATTTTTATCTGCCATTGCGAGTTTGCATTCTTCTGGCGCCTTATATTTATCTTCAAGGTGCTGTTTAATTCTTCTAAAAATATTCTGCGAAGGATTACTCATATATCTTATCTTTTCATTTTACAATGGATTAATCGAATTAGCAAATTTCTTACCTATATAGTAAGAATTATTTCTTTTTGATTATAACAATTGTAATATCATCCGATTGAGATTCTTCACCTGTAAATAATCCCATATCAGAAAGCATTAAATGAATCTGATTTTCAAAATCATGTTGAACGGCATTTTTTACTGAATTCAATAAACGTGCAGTGCCAAATTCATCATGTTCTGAATTAAGAGCTTCTTTAACACCATCTGTATAAAGAATAATTTCGTCTCCGCTTTGCATTGTAATTTCGGTTTCCTGAAAGAAGGGTTCTACAGAAGAAAGTCCAATTACACTGCTTGAATATTTTCTCTGTTCATCAAAAAAAGAACAGTTAAAATCAGATTTTTTATAAATGATAGGAGCAGGGTGGCCGGCATTTACAATCTCAATCTTGCTGTCATTAATTCTCAAAAGAATTCCGGTAAGGTAATTTTCAATACTGCGCTTTTCATCTTTAATGCGCTTATCAATAATCTCCATTACTTCATAAAGAGCTTTGTCATAATTCTGATGGAATTCTTGCTGGAAGATATTTCGTACAAGCATGGTAACAAGCCCCGAAGCAATACCGTGACCGGAAACATCAAAAATACCAACACCCTTCAAAATCGAGCCGTTAGTATAAAAATCATACATGTCTCCAGAAACACCGGACATAGCCTTGCTGTAATAGGAAATTTCAAAATTGTCGAGTTCTGGAATTTTCTTCTTTGTAAAGCTTTCCTGTACAAAGGCCGCAAGCTCAATTTCTTTTTCCATTGTTTCAAGATGAGCTGTGCGAACCTTATCCAGAGTAAACTCTTTAATGATAGTGTTCCATTTGAAAAGGCTCAAAATACTCATAATGATTGCAGTAAGGCACATGTTTAAAATCATGATAACAGAGCCAATTGAATAAAGTCTTATGCAGATAACAATTGTAAAAAATCCGAGCAGAGGAATAAAGAAAAGTGGTTCTACGGCAAGCATTACAATTGCAATAATGCATACGTTTACATAAACTGTGTAGGAACTAAGCGGTGAGCTGGAAGTAAACAACATCCAAACGCTTAGTGCCAGAAGGAAAAAAATTGCAAAATAGGTTGGCTGGTTACGACGCCAGGTTGGCCATTCAGGATGATGAGTGATTCTAATTGCTGCAAGAAGAACTATAATACTGCCTAAGATATAACAACCATAATAAATAAAATCTTCAAGATATGGTTTGTAATCAGGATAATATCGAAATAATGAGACAATACACATGATTATACCGAATGAGAATAAAATCTGCTCAAGCTGTGCAAGTCTATGCAGGTTCTTAGAAATAATACCTTGCTTTAAGTCTTTAGGCATTATAAAGGAAGAGATAAATTTCTTTTTTAAGTCTTTAATTTTCAATTTTGTTATCCTTATTACTTTGTGGACAACTATTTTTAAATGATTTCTATATTATACGTGATGATTTGAAATAAAGCAAATCAGTAGATGATATAAAAATCTGTTATAATTTCATTGATTTTCAGCCTTAATAATTTAATATTGTACTATTCCACAAAAAATGGTATTTTATTCTATATATTTATTTTAACTCAGGAGCAAATATGACATACACTGCAGAAGTGGAACACATGTGTCCTTTGGCTAAAGGCGCATATCATGGACCAGCCCCAATTCCTGAAGAAGGAGAATGGGTAAAGGTTAAGAAAATTGAAGATGTTTCTGGATTCACACACGGTATCGGTTGGTGTGCACCACAGCAGGGAGCTTGTAAGCTTTCTTTGAACATCAAAAAAGGTATCATTGAAGAAGCATTGGTTGAGACTATCGGTTGTTCTGGTATGACTCACTCAGCTGCTATGGCTTCAGAAATCCTTATCGGAAAAACTGTTCTCGAAGCATTGAACACAGACCTCGTTTGTGATGCTATCAATACTGCAATGCGCGAGCTTTTCCTCCAGATCGTTTACGGTCGTTCACAGTCTGCTTACTCTAAGGACGGACTTAAAGTTGGTGCTTCTCTTGAAGACCTCGGAAAGAACCTCCGCTCTCAGGTAGGTACAATGTTTGCTACT
>JAEEGJ010020817.1_pt1 | contig 14205 bp, 13 predicted proteins | sample 8958761 | NCBI WGS metagenome assembly JAEEGJ01 (sample SAMN16246546, study PRJNA631951) | gut metagenome | biome: gut microbiome; feature: rumen; material: RS-attached | host: Bos | place: Iran: Karaj | collected 2018-10 | reverse complement strand
ATCAAGGGAGCAATTGAATCCGTAGTCATAAACAACTGGTAAGATTCCACCGTAGCAACGCCTTCGTTTCCAGAAGAGTTTCCGCTTGAATCCCAAGATGAAAGTCCAATATTGTACTTGGACTGAGCCTTGAGACCTTCGAACACCACGCGGAAACGGTTCAAGCTATCTACATCAAAATCAAAGCCCTTGCCATCTAGCACCACAAAACGCAGATAGTTCTTCACGTTATCGTCGTGGCTAACGCCATCAATCCAGACTGAATCGTTATTAGCCCGAATTCTAGCGTGACGCTTATAAAGAACACCACCTGTCAAATCATCTCCGGCAGGCGAATACAAATGGATTGTCACATTACGCAGGTCTTCGTTCTTATCTGGAGAATAAAGCACAATGTTATAACCCACAATAGGGCCAGAAAGTTCCATAGGCTTGTAAAAGTCAGTCTGGTCTGTAGGCCTGTACCACTCAATCAGAGCGCCAGTGGTCCATACAGAATCGTAAATCGAGGCCCTCGAAGGAGGCATGTCATCGCCAAAGTGTAAGAACACACGCTGCACGGCTCCCGGGTCGTTGTTATCACCGTATTCGCAATAGAACGCCACCTGAAGGCTATCATAGGTATCAAGATAGTCCTTCGCATATTCCGTCACGTCGATGGTATCGTACAGAGCTTTGGTTCCCTTGGGGTAATCAAACTTGGCAGTAGCCTTTTCAATCTGGTCCGAAGAAACCGCCTTGGAGGTGTCGTCTACCACTGTGGTATCCACCCACATGTAGATGCGTTCCAGCTTTTCTGTTTCTATGGGATAGCGGAGGCGAATGCGGTAGCAGGCCGATGTATCGCCCACGGTAGCGCAAGACCGAAGCACACTCACATCAGAGGCTTCTCTATCAAACAGAAAATCAATAGAGCTATCATCGTCGGAACAGGCCAACAGCGAAAACGCCAAAAACGCTCCCCACAAGGAAAGCATTACCGGCCAGAACAAACGCAGGCGGCACAGGCCTTTTAGACCGTAATAACGCATCTAACTACAATATAGAAAAAACGGCCACTCAGAGAGTAGCCGCTTAAAAGTCGAAACAAAATCGAATTAGGCTTCTTCCGGATAAACGGAGACCTTCTGACGCTTTGCATCGAGGCGTTCGAACTTCACCTTGCCGTCAACCAGGGAGAACAAGGTAAAATCCTTGCCCATGCCCACGTTCACGCCAGTGTGGAAGTGAGAACCGCGCTGACGAACGATGATGTTGCCAGCCTTGACGGTTTCGCCCGCATACTTCTTAACACCAAGATACTTGGCGTTACTGTCGCGGCCGTTACGTACTGAACCTTGACCTTTCTTATGTGCCATGGATTAAGCCTCCTTAGCCTTACGCAGAGAGTTCTTCTTGACCTTAGCCGGCTTCGGAAGTCCCTGAGCGATCTTTTCCTTGCGAGTGAGCGGCTTGTTCTGAACCTTCTGCTTAGCAAGGGCAGCCACGCGAGCGCGGTTGCGGGTAATAACTTGAGGGTCAACGACTGCAGATTCAGCGCCGGAGCGGAGTTCCGTGACGAGCACCTCGGTATAGCCCTGACGATGACCGTTACGACGTTCGTAACGGGTACGACGCTTCTTCTTGAACACGATAATCGTGTCTTCCTTGCCATGGGCGAGAACTTCGACCTTGACAGATGCGTCATTCAGGACAGGGGTGCCGACTTGCACTTCTTTTCCGGAGAAAAGAAGAACGGACTTGAGCTCCAGTTCAGAACCAACAGCTGCGTCGATCGTCGGGACCTTGTAGGCCTTGCCGAGTTCGACTTTATACTGGAAACCACCTGTTTCAACAATAGAATACATTTTTGTAATCCTTTTTAGGTTGCTATTGGAGTCCCAAATTTAGTAATAAAACACAGAAAATCAAAGGGGATTAGAGGTAAAAATGAGGAAAATCGGCTAAAAAAGCAAGAATACATAGACAAAAAGGTAAAAACAGCTGTTTCATTTTCACAAAAAGCATCAAACCGGACACTCCAGTTCAAAATCATCAGCACTTTTTAAGTTTTTCGCCTCACCCACCCCGTCCAAACGCACGCGCAACTTTTTCAAAAAAAAGCACGCATGTGCAACCAAAAAGTTCGCACGTCCCCACCGTATATAACGAACATAAATTCAGAATCATTTTCATTACTATTTTATTACAAACAAAGAAATAAAACTTTATATGATACGAAGATGATACAAATTAATACATTTATCCCAAAACATCTTACTTTTTGACCAATTTATTTTTAAAACACTACAAAAATAAAAGTTTCGTGTAAGTTGATCACTCAAATTTATTTGTTATCATTTACGTTACTAACATAACGTTAGTTTATACACAACAAACAAAGGAGAAAGTAATGAAAAGCATTACTTCGTTATGTCTTACATCTTTATTAGTCGCATCCGCAAATGCTGCAACATACAACGCCCAAGGCAAAATCATTAACAGCAAAGATGCTAAAAATCCAGGCATCGTAGTATACGAAAAAGCAAAAGTTATAAACCAAAATAAAAAAACAAATCACAACATCTTAGCAAAAACAAATTCAAACGACAGAGTTACAAAATCATACGCAATCTACAATTCAGACGAAAGCATTTATTACATGGATGGATACAAGAAATCGTTCAAAACCTTTTTCGACACCTATGTGAATCCACGTGAAGAACGAGACGCCCCGAGAAACAATTACCAGCCACTCAACCTATCAAACAACGCAGCACGATACAGAAGTAATAACGGCGACGAATGCAAAGTAGTCGCAGGAACTCTACCAACTAACAAACATTTCTACAAGCAAAACGATCGTCAAATGCTTTTAGATTACGTGACGGGAACATCTTTCGGCGTAAGCATCTACGACAATTACGACAAAACTAGTTTTACCTGCAATTCCACAGGAAACCACCTACACCTAAGCTTATGTTTGGGAAGTCTAGGTTCGGGAATCAACATCTACAATGTTGTCGGCGACAAAAAAATAGACATTACAAAGCAAAGTTGCAAAAATGAAACCCAATCCAATCAATACGCTCTACGCGACTACAAATTAGGAATAGACCATTTTTTTGCAGACAAGCTCGTGTCTGCAATCGCACCTTACGCCACAAGGTACACAATTGATGAGGGTGATGCAAGAAAACAAGGTAAATTTGCAGCACATCCTCAGAATCCATACACGCTCGACATGCATATAGGCAACACAATCGCCACATCTTCAAAGAACGTCGTCACCTATAACGAAGAATCGGCTTATTTGGACGATTACATATACAACAATCGCGTGATTGAATTCGTTCCTTACACAGAAAACGGAACAAAAACCGGAGCTGGCATCGCAATGAACGCAATAAGTGTAGGCGGAATTGAGCAAATCTACTATGAAAATGGCACACAAAAAGGTCTTTTCGTAAACAAAGTTAACGTACCCCGTTTACCATACGCAGCAGGTTACGCAAAACCTGAAATATACCACTTGGGCAACATGTATTTCAAATACGACAAACAAGTTATCGAATATGGTCCCCAAAACGCTCTTGCACAACACGTTAGAGGTTATTCAGACAACTGGGGAGCATCATCTCTTGCTGCAGCCATGACGGCAGTCCTTCTTTCAAAACAACCATTCTATAAATGGCATCCAGAAGTAGTGAAAGCACTTTGGCTTACAGCCTATAGTGAAGAGCTACCCAATTTGTACTACAACAGTAATAAAATACTCGTCCAAGGAAAGCATATATCAACTATACAGGAATTGATGTCAAAAAACGTATCTCGTTATTGGTACGGAAACAACGATGATTTCTTCAAAAACGAAACAGAGACTTTCGTCGCTAGCGTAGAACCAGGAAAGAAATACGCCGCAGCAATCGCATGGCTAGTACGTGGAGACTACGCTTTGAACGAATCAGAAGTATCATCAAATTATACTTTAACGATAAAAGACAGTAAGACGGGAAAAATACTGAACACACCTGAAAATTCCGTTGCAACCTATCGATTTGCGGAACTTATCATTCCTGCTGGAGTTACACAACTTAAATTTGAAATCAAACGTATCAAAAACACCGGAGACAGAATCATCCTCGGATTCAACTTGCATAAAGTTTCAAGCAATTAAAAAACACCCTGCATAGGGACACAGATTTTCAAATATTTATTTGACTATCGAATAGAATCTCTGAGTCGTTCTTTATAGAACGGCTCTTTTTTCATCGCAAGCAAATCACAAACAAGATAAACAACTTTTAAACCAAATCGGGAATGATTTCACAAAAGAATTTTATTGCGACAGGGGTTTTAGGGGCGGAGCCCTTAGGCGAAGGGGTGATGGAGGGTTCGACAGGCTCACCAACCTTTTCTATGGCATTGCCTGTCAAAACAGAAATCAGGGGAAGGCTTTCCCCTTCAAGTGGGCTAATAACAGGAGATTCCCGATCAAGTCGGAAATGACAGCATCGTGTTTTTACTATCTTTACTTCGGAATTTTATAAAGGATTCTTTTAATGAGCAAAATTATTAGCCTTGATGGCGACTGGCAGATGATCTGGGACACTGAAGATACCGGCATCTCCAATCGTTGGTATGCAACGTATCCTGAAAAAACTCAGACTGTTAGCGTTCCCCATATCTGGGAAAGAGCTTTTGACAAGCTTTTGATGGCCCAGGATTGCGCGTTCTACTTCAAGAGATTTACGATCGACGACGAAAAGCAGGTGACCAAGCGTATTTTCTTGCGTTTTGAAAAGATTGCTACGCACGCCACCATCTGGCTTAACGGTAAACTTTTGGGCGACCACTTTGGCGCTTACACGTCCTTTGTCATCGAAACGCAAAAGGCTATCAAGCTCGGCGAAGAGAACATCCTCTGCATCCGCGTCGCAAACATGGGTGCAACGAACAGCCGTATTGACTTCGGTCGCGAGAGCAAGGAAGGCGCAAATGACCGCTATGCCCACCCGGGCGAAATGCCGGTTGGCCTCCCCTGGTCGCAGTATCCGTATGGCGGTATCTGCGGTCACGTGGACTTGATTCTCGGCAACGCCGCATTCATTTCTGACATTCACGTCGAACCGGACATGGACCAGGAACGCGTTTCTGTCGAAGCATTCTTCAACAACCCGCGCGGTTACCAGTCCCGCCTCCGCATCCTCATGAAGAACCCGAACGGCGACGTTTACGAATTCTTCAAGGATATCAAGCTCGAAAAGGAAAACGCCACGCAGAAGTTCTTGCTTGGCATCAAGGACTGGAAGAAGGACAAATGCGTCTGGAGTCCGGAACGTCCGAACCTGTTTGCCATCGAAATGCAGCTCGAAATCAAGGGCGCCAAGGGCAAGGCTCCGGAATACACCTTCCCTGTCGTGAAGACGTTCGGTTTCCGCAAGTTCGACTGCCTCAAGGGTGACTACTACATCAACGACTCCATCGTGAAGCTCATGGGCGTGAGCTACAACCAGCAGTGGAGCGAAGGCGGCCTCTGGACAGACCAGAACCCGGCTCTCGAAAAGGATTTGAACGCCGTGAAAGCAGCAGGCTTCAACGTCATCCGTTCTTGCGGCGCTCCGCTCAGCAGCACGGCTCTCGACATCTGCGACAAGATTGGTTTGTTCGTGTTCCAGGAATTCCCGATCCACACGATGCGTTCTACCGCACAGGGTCTCGAAATCACGAAGAAACTCATCAACGACATGGTGCGTGACCAGCACAACCATCCGTGTATTGCCGCCTGGATTCTCGGTTCCGAAAACGGAACGTTCATGCTCCAGAACGGTAACAAGCTCTTGAACGCCATTAGCCCGATCGACACCTGCCGCCCGGCGATTAGCAACTTCAACAGTATTTACCTCGACAACGAAGCAAACTTCCACAAGGATACGGGTAAGATTATCCCGGTCTCCATCGACCGCATTTCGCAGTACGCTACGATGCGCATCAACCCGCGTTTAAACCCGAGTGCCGCTTACACGCACTACCTCGCCCACATGCTGGACAAGGAAGACGAAGAGCTCATGGTGCCGGATACGGGTCTTGGCGACAGCCACTTCCAAGATGAAGAAGAACCGATTTTGAACGACATCGAGAACAAGGTCTTGGTGACGCTCAAGAACCACACGCTCTTCCCGAAACGCGCGACCACCATTGCCGGTCCTCGCAGCGTCAAGAGCCAGAAGGCTATCAAGAACGAATTCAAGTCTGTGGAAACGTTCGTCGACGATAGCAAGCTCTCCATTTGGCCGAACTTCGAATCGTTCAACGCCGATGTTTACCGCATTGCGCTCAAGAGCAAGTACGACCAGATTACGGCTTTACAGAGCAACCCGCAGATTTCCGGTTTCTTCCTCGACCAGTGGGCCGACAACGGCACCGACTTCAGCGGCCTTAACGACGAAAACAGAAAGTCCAAGGGTGTCCAGAATTTCGCTCGAGAAATCACGACTCCGAGCCGCGTGCTCATCAGCGAACTTGAACATGTCGCCACACCGCAGAGCGAAGTCAGCTTCCAGCTCACGCTTTTGAACAACAGCCGTTTGGAAGATGTGGAAATCGAAGTTTCGCTCCTCGACGCTAAGGACAAAGTCCTCAACACGCAGAAGGTCATGCCGGAAGAACCTGCTGAAAAGAAGACTCTTACGCAGCTTGGCATTTGCACGTTGATGGCTCCGCGCGCTACCGGTTTGTACAAGATTAAGCTCACGCTCAAGGATTGCGGCAAGGAAATCCATTCCAGCTACGAAGACTTGATCGTGATCGAACAGGCCGACGTGAAGGACGCCATGAGCAAGGTTTGCTTCTTGGATAACTATGACGAATCGAGCGATGTGCTCGCCGCTCTCGACGGTTCCGAACAAATTATCTTCACTGCAAACTTGAGTTCTTGGCCAGATGAAATCTTGGAAAAGATTATCGATGTCACAAAGAACGGCGGCAAGACTTTGTTGCTCTCCGATATGACGACTGAAGATATCGACCTCTTGAACCAGAGCCACAACTTTGAAAGCAAGATTGAAGCACACTGGACAACGGGTGCAAACGAATTCAGCTTGCACTACTTGCCGAAGGATTCTCCGCTCCTCGCTGTGTTCGGTGGCAACGGCGTTCTCGACCACAACTCTGCATCGGCCATGCCGGGCATTTCGTTGAACGAGCTCGCTGGCGCTAAGGTTTATGCACGTTCCGTGACGCTCAAGGATGGCGAAATCAAGACGGGTGTGGACTTGCAGCTCGTGCCGTTTGGCAAGGGACAGATCATGTTCAACCAGTTCAGCGTGATTGAAGGCTTGGAAACGAACGCCCTTTCGGATGCTCTGTTCACGGCAATCGTGAACTTGCTGTAATCCAGAATCGGCATAGTTCAAACGCAATTACAAGAGTCCCGCCCTAGTGCGGGACTTTTCGTTTTCTATATTTGCTCTTATGACACAGAATAACGTTAATTTGGAAAAATACTCTGACGAGCTCGCCAACAACGCAAAGAACGCGAGCAAGAAAATTCGTACATTGAGCGCCGAAAAGCGCGCAGCCGTGCTCGCACGTGTTGCAGAAATCCTCCGTGCAAAGAAGCCGGAAATTCTCGCGGCCAACAAGCTCGACCTCGAAGCAGCCGCCGGCAAGCTCGACGATTCCAAGATGGATCGCCTGACTTTGAACGACGCCCGAATCGAATCGATGGCCAAGGGTGCCGAAGAAATCGCCGCATTTACCGACCCGCTCGGTCGTGTTCTTGAGTCTCGAGAACTCAAGAACGGCATCAAGATTAGCCGTGTCGCTGTGCCGATAGGTTCTGTGTTCTTTATTTTTGAAAGCCGCCCGAACGTGACGATTGACGGCGCTTGCCTTTGCTTTAAGGCGGGCAATGCCGTGATTCTCCGTGGCGGTAAGGAATCGCTCAACTCCGCCAAGTGCCTCGCCGGAATTTTCCACCAGGCTCTTGAAGAAAACGGCGTCGACAAGGATGCCGTGCAGCTCGTGACCGAAACGAGCCATGACCTCGTGGGCATGCTCTTGCAGCGCAACGATTGCCTTGACCTCGTGATTCCTCGCGGTGGCGAACGCTTGATCCGCGCCGTCGTGGAACAGAGCAAGATTCCTGTCATCAAGCACTTCAACGGCATCTGCCATGTGTACGTGGACAAGTCCGCCGACATGGAAAAAGCAGTAAACATCTTGATTAACGCCAAGACGCAGCGCACGGGCGTGTGCAACGCCATGGAATGCGTGATTATCGACCGTCATATCGATGATGCTAATGTCAAGAAGCTCATTGATTGCCTCGCTGACCGCAGTGTGGAACTCTTTGGCAACAAGGACGCCCAATCGCACGACAGCCGCATCAAGGACATTGGCGACGATAGCAACTACCATCACGAATATCTCGCCCTCAAGGCAAGCGTCAAGTTCGTGGACAACGTCGAAGAAGCCTGCGACCACATTGAAAAGAACAGCAGCCGCCACACAGAAGCTGTCGTTGCAGAAGACGCAAGCGTTCAGGACTACTTTGTCGCAAACGTCGATAGCAGCAGCGTCATGGTGAACGCCAGCACGCGCTTTGCAGACGGTGGCGAATACGGCCTCGGTGCCGAAGTGGGAATTTCTACGGACAAGCTCCATGCTCGCGGCCCGATGGGCGTCGAAAGCCTCTGCAGCTACAAGTGGATTTTGCGCGGTAACGGACAGGTGAGAGGTTAATCATGAAGTTTGAAGACTTAATCAAAGAAGTAAAGTTCGAAGTGGAATTCGGTGGCGTGAAGCTCGCACCGGCAATCGTTCAGGACGCCGACAAGGGCGACGTGCTGATGATGGCATGGATGAACGAAGAAGCGCTCCGCCGCACGCACGAATGTGGCGAAATGGTGTTCTGGAGCCGTAGCCGCAAGGAATACTGGCACAAAGGCGACACCAGCGGAAACGTGATGACGGTCGTCGAATGGGCCGCCGACTGCGACTCCGACGCACTGCTTTTCAAGGTGCGAATGAAAGGACCGCAGGTCGCTTGCCACACAGGCGCTCGCAGCTGTTTCTTTAAAACATGCGATAAGTAAAAATTTAGCTCGGCCAAATGCCGAGCTTTTTTTTATTACCAAAGATTCACGCCGAGCGAAACACCAAACATGTGATAGACTGCGCCAAAGGATTTCGGATAATCGCTATTCCTAGAACCCTCAGGTTCTGCAGTCCCAAACATCACTTTATACTTCACTCTCAATAGAAAAGCAACTGATAACGAGCCAACGCGTTCAGGCTTGGTCGCAAAAAAGCGGACATCCACATTCGTGCCAAGCACCCAATGCGGAACAATATAATAGTCTTCGAGCGCCCCCATATGCGTTTGCGCAATGCCTACAAAAGGTTCAACACGCAATGCATGCGAGTCATAGGCATTGAAGCCAAGCGTCAAGCCCTCCGTTCCATCACGATTGGAGCTTTCTTCACCGGGCTCATTCCATTTCGGCTGATTATTCAAGCCAAATTCCATAAAAAACGATAGTGCAAAACGCTTGTATCGCAATTGGGCTTCTAGCTGGAACGCCCCTGCCATTTTATCTTTGACATAGTCTGTAATCTCGCCACTGACAAAGCCACTCCATGTACCGATGTAAAGGCCTAGCCCACCGGTATAGAATTTATGCGCAATCGGATCTTTCTGGAACAAGCGCTGTTGAGCCATATACTTTTCAACAAAAGGAATGGTCTGTTCCTTCAGATATCGCGCATGCTCATCGTGAGAATATTCTTCGACATATTGTTTTGCATTCTTCAGGAAGTCTTCTGCCGCAGTCGTATCTGCAATCTCTTTAAAAAAGTATCCGCCTTCGCCACCAAAGGAATAGCCCCTTAAAATAATAACGATATCCGCATAGACAAGAGCCTTAAAAAGCGCCTTATTTTGTTGTTTGGCATCAGAACTATCCACCAGTGCTATCAGGGAATCGGCCTTCGGCTTTGTAAACGAAGTAAAATTCCGAAAAAGGTAAAAGCGCAAAACATCATCCCCCGCATCGACAAGCCTATCATTTCGAGGGGAATACGTAGAATCGAGCACAAGTCGGCGCGTATCGGCGTAAATGGGAATAGCCTCATCGTACTCCCCCATTTCCATCAAGGCCAAATACTCTTCAAAATACGACAACGGAGCACCCTCGGCAAGATTTTGCTTCAGGTAATCAATAGCGAGCCTAGAGCGTGCAAAGTCCTTTGATTCAAGCGATGTTTTCAAAGCGTCGCGGGCACGCGAAAACAGCTCTTTTTTCGAAGGTGTGGCAAAAGACACCACAACAGAAATCAGCAGGACAAGAACAAATAAAGTTTTCTTCATTTGCTTTACCAAAAATACAAGCCCAAGCCAAGAGCAAAGAACACATCATGGCCATTCCCGCGCGTGACAGGGAATCCCTTTTTCATATCCAATTGAGATACCCCGAATTTACTCACAACCGCAACAGACCAAACTCCATAACTATCTATGCTCCTAAAAGATGTGGCAAATTTTAAGTCGACATTCACGCCCAGTGTTAAGGCAGATCCAAAAAACTCCGTATCTTCACTGCCCCAATCATCAAAACTATAATATGAATAATCTTTACCATTATGGACGGAATCAAAATAAGGTTTCACAGGATCGGCGTTAAATAGGCACTTGCTAAAGCCCACATACGGGCGAATTTTCCAATAACGGCTATCATACGCTACAAAGCCAAAGGACATGCCCAAATTTATAACACCTTTATGCCCCGCATTTATCAGTTCTCCTGAAACAGAAAGGCGGCTTAATTGCAAATAAACTTCACCATTTACAGGATAGCTTGATGGTTTTGCAAGATCCTTACGGTAATGGCCACTGTAGCCAAAGCCACCACCCAAGAAATAGACATTAAAGCCAATTCCGCCCGTATAGAATCTACTGGCGATAATTTCTTCTGAGCGGGCATTGCGGTCTTTGAGAAACTCCACTCTAAAAGAAGCACGTTCCAAAGGCTCCAAAACACAAGTCCGCACCCACTCCGCATCAGGATGGTCGCTATAATTTTCAACAAAGTATGACGCAAGCGTTCTGACTTTTTCAATGTTATCACGACTGTCATACGCCATTGGCAAATACAGCATCAGCCTCAGTTCGTGAATTTCGGCTTCCGTCAAGTCTGATTCGGTATCGAGATATCGTTCAATGCCTTCATAGAGGCTTTTCGAAGCAAATTTGTTAATATAGTCCTCTGCATAAGCCATCAAGCCATCATTTCCGACATAGGCTTCGTTTTGCAAGCTAGTAGAATCGTACGCATTCTGAAGACGTTGCACAAGCATCTTAAGCATGGCACGATACATTTTCAAGTCGTTGTACGCCACAAACTTTTCACCCGCATGAATCGTTTTTACAGGGTACGACCGCATATTTTCCAGTTCTTCAATTTTTTGAGAAACCGTGGCCGTATCTTTGTTACGAATGGCATCAAGCAGTTCTTCACGGGCTTTGTAGACGGGCTCTAACTCAGAGCCTTCCTGATTCAAAAGAGACTGCTCAAATTCATTTTGTGACGATTGATTTTCCATCAATGAACGTTCAAAATCACTCAGTGCCGATGAATCTGCAGCATACAAAGTCTTTAGGAATACGCAAACGAAAATAGCAAGTACACTCCGTTTCATTTTGCACCTCCAAAATCGACGCGATAAAAATCAGCCGTCGCAATTATACAGGGAGGTACGAAAAAACGGCTCATCGTGGGGATTTCATTTGGAATCGTAAATTCTTTTATGAAAACAAAATTTGCACCAACAGAACGAGCAGCGTCAATCAGGACTTTTTCGGGATGACCTTCTGGGCAGTTTCCGGAACCATCCGTTTCAGCAATTCCCAAATACGTGCTATTTGGCGGTATCACAGGGATATCGGAGGCGTAAACCACACGCACTGTAGCATTTGAATCCAGCGGAGATTCTTGATTTCGAGATTTCACAAGAGAATACGGCGCTGAAGTGCACGAAGTGAGTGCATATAGGCAAGTAGCAATAACAAAATAAAATACAGGTTTCATGGTCAGCCTATTGTTGACTTCTTAAATACACCCAAGCATGGTCAGCACATACATATATATCGTTTTTAAATCCACCATGGGAGCGACGATCGTACAAAGCCACCTGACCTTCTCTTTGAGAATTGCATTCAGGCCATTTTTTAAATTCCTCAACAGTACGATTAATAAATTGCTTATCTTGATACTGTTCTGAAGGGTTGACGCCATTGTCCGCATAGCAGCCAACCAAAACAAGCCCGACAATCGAAAAAAGGATACTTTTTACCATAAATAAACACCTAAACCTAAAGCCATGAAGACATCCAAACCCTTGCCTCTCGTCACTGGATAATCTTCTTCCAAATTCATGTACGACATGCCAAATTTACCCACGATTGAAAAAGAAGAAAGATACCTGTTTGAAGAAAAGAGGTACAACGTGGCAAACTTATAATCAATGTTTACACCCAAAGTATAAGCAGTTCCCCATTCTGGGCTTTCGTATCTATAGCCTTGAGGGACTCCCTCAAAAATCATGTGGTCATAATCATCACGTCCGGTGCTAAAACTTTTGACTTTTGTATTTCCGCCAAAGATGCAACCACTAATTTCTATATACGGGCGAATTTTCAGATAACGGCTATCGTGCACGACGTAGCCCAGCGCAGCCCCTAAATCAAGCACGCCCTTATGACCAGAATTAACAAATTCTCCTGAAATAGAGAACCGCTTTATTTGCAGATAAATTTCTCCCGTTACAGGATAGTTATCCGGTTTAATCCAATCTTTGCGGTAGTAATTCTTAAAGCCGCCACCAGTACTCAGAAGATAGACATTTACGCCAAAGCCTCCTGTATACAAGCTATTTTGGATAACATGTTCCTTGCGGTTTGCACGGTCCTTATAGAACATTTCGATAAAATCCATGCGATCTAGCGGAGCCATGATACTTTTACGTACCCATTCAGCATCGGGATGGTCACCATCATTCGAGAGAAAAACCTGAGCCCTTCTTTTCACCTTTTCGAGATACTCATTATCGTAATAAGTCAGCGGCAAATACAGCATCAAGCGCATTTCACGTATTTCGGTCTCATCCAGATCAGAGTCGGCCAATTCGCGCTCAATTTCTTCATAAATCTTTTTTGAACGAGACATCTCAAAATACATTTGAGTAAATGTCGTAAGGCCGTCGTTTCCGGCATATCTCGTATTTTTGGCCTTCTTAACATACGCATTTTTGTGGTATTGCACTAAGAACTTGAGCATTGCACGGTACATTTTCAATTCATTGTAAATGCCAAATATTTCAGCACCATGAATCGTTATGAGCGAATCGGTCTGCATCGCTTCAAGTTCAGCTATTTTTTGAGAAACCATCGCAGTATCCCTATCGCGGGCGGCATCAAGCAATTCACCACGGACTCTGTAAACGGGGCCCAATTCAGGGTCACTCAGATCAAATGTCGTAAATACATCAGCGGCAAATAGCGTTGCTGAGAAAAGGCACATCACAAACATCAAAATTTTGATTTTCATTCTGCGCCTCCAAAATCAACATACAGCAAATCCGCCGTTACGATATCGCAATGGGTAGGAGTAAAAATGCCGTCAGAATAGCGGCTATCGCGTTCAGAGAACTTTTTAATGTAAATAAGATTCGCACCTACAGATTGAGCAACGTCCAACAGCACTTGTGCAGAATTTTCAAGAGAGCAAGCGCCATCATTCGTCTGAACCGTTCCCAAATACGTATTGTTTTCGGGAATCACGGGGATTTCAGCGGCATCGACAACACGTACGAAAGCGCCTGGCTGAAGCGGAGTCGGATTTTTAGGAGCATTTACAAGAACATACGGAATCTGACTGCACGATGTTAGCGCCATTAAGCAAAGGCAAACCAATAGAATTAAAATTTTCACCTTCATAAGCTATACGTTATAATAATTTTTATAAACAATATAGCATTATTATTTCAAACAAAAAAAGAACCCGCAAGCGGATTCTTTTTTAAGCTTATTTTGGGTGCTGATTAGCAGCCGAGCTTTTCGAAGAGGTAAGCTTCGAGCTTGTCGATTGCGACGAGTTCCTGCTTCATGGAGTCGCGTTCGCGAACAGTCACGTAGCCGAGCTTTGCCGGATCGGATTCACCCTCGCC
>JAEEGJ010020815.1_pt1 | contig 14206 bp, 16 predicted proteins | sample 8958761 | NCBI WGS metagenome assembly JAEEGJ01 (sample SAMN16246546, study PRJNA631951) | gut metagenome | biome: gut microbiome; feature: rumen; material: RS-attached | host: Bos | place: Iran: Karaj | collected 2018-10 | reverse complement strand
CCTGTCACGCAGGAGGTCGACAGTTCGAATCTGTTCGGGGTCGCCATTACGCGGATTTAGCTCATCTGGTAGAGCGCCACCTTGCCAAGGTGGAGGTAGCGAGTTCGAGCCTCGTAATCCGCTCCAAAGACGGCGCTATAGCCAAGTGGTAAGGCGTGGGTCTGCAACACCCTGATCCCCAGTTCAAATCTGGGTGGCGCCTCTTCTAAGCACTTGCATTTGCAAGTGCTTGTTTTTATGTTAGGTACGTTTCTTCGAATAGAAGGAACGTTTTTTATTATATAATTGTTTTTTGCTGAATAATTGTAATATTTTATGAATGTTTATTGACATTTGTTTGTTAATGATATAATTTATTCTCATAATATTATTTTTTTCGTAAAACCTCTTGAATATTATTTCTAAATAATATATAATTATAGTAACTGGGCTTTTTGCTCTGATTAATTAGCGGTTATTTTTCTATGTATAATAATTTGCAGATTTTCTGCTTTTCAAGGAGATCTATATGAAAAAACTGAACGGAATAAAGCTGAAACACCGTAAAAACACGGAAAACAGTGTAACAGTTCAATTTCCAGTCCCTGAAACTGTCCATATTCCCATGTCTATGACTATGGGAGCTCCTTGTCAGCCTCTTGTAAAGGTTGGAGAAGATGTTCATGTAGGACAGAAGATAGGAGATACGGATGCTGCTTTCAGTGCGCCTGTGCATTCAGGAGTTTCTGGAAAGGTGAAATCTATAACGGATTATCGTAATGCAATGGGTGTTGTTTGTAAAATGGTAGAAATAGAATGCGATGGTTTACAGACTGTCTCAGATGAAGTTAAACCACCTGTTGTTACTGATAAAGAAAGCTTTATAAAAGCTGTCAGGGATAGCGGCGCTTGTGGACTTGGTGGCGCAGGTTTTCCGACTCATATTAAGCTTAACCCCAAAAATGAAATTGATACACTTATTATCAATGCTGCTGAATGTGAGCCATATATTACTGCTGATTATCGTGAGATGATGGAAAATCCACAGGATATAATTAAAGGTATTAATATGGTTAAAAATCAGCTTGGAATAAAGTACGCAAAGCTTGCTATTGAATCAAATAAGCCTGAAGCTATAAAAAACTTTTCGGAAATGGCTAATAATGATGATAGTATAGATATAATAACGCTTCCTTCTGCATACCCTCAGGGCGCTGAAAAGGTTATTATCTACAATTCCACCGGAAGAATAGTGAATGAGGGAAGCCTTCCTGCAGATGTTGGTGTTATTGTTATGAATGTTTCAACTGTTGCATTCCTTTACCGTTATATGCAGACAGGAATGCCTCTTGTTACTCGTAGGTTAACTGTAGACGGTAATGCAGTCAGAGAACCTCAAAATGTCAGTGCAGTTATCGGAACTTCATTCAGAGACATTCTTGAGTTTTGCAAGGCTGACGTTGAGTCTATAATTAAACTCATTGCAGGAGGTCCTATGATGGGAATGAGTATTCCTGATATTGATATGCCTGTTGTAAAAACGTCAAATGCTCTTCTTGCTTTTAATCATTATGACGAGCGTCAAACTTCAAGTTGTATTCGCTGTGGACGTTGTGTTAGAGTATGTCCTCTTGGTCTTATGCCTGCTGATATTGACAGGGCTTATAAAATAAAAGACATTGAGGAGTTAAAAAAGCTTAAGGTTATGCTTTGCATGAACTGCGGAAGCTGCACTTATGTCTGTCCAGCAAACAGAAAGCTTGCAGAAACCAATCAGCTTGCTAAGGCTCTTATCCCTAGAAAGTAAGGAGAATGACCATTAATGGATAAACTTATTGTTTCACCGTCCCCGCATGATGAAAATTACACCAAAACATCTACAATCATGCTTAATGTTATAATAGCTTTACTTCCTGCTTGGGGAGCAGCTGTGTATTTCTTTGGAATGAGAGTTATACCGCTTACAGCTGTCTGTATTGGAAGTTGTATATTTTTCGAGTATTTTACTCGATTGCTGATGAAACGTTCAAATACCGTGGGTGATCTTTCGGCTGTTGTCACTGGACTTTTGCTTGCTATGAATCTTCCTGTTACAGCTCCATATTGGATGGGAATCATAGGCTCTTTTGTTGCAATAGTTGTTGTAAAGCAGCTTTTCGGTGGAATTGGACAGAATTTCGCAAATCCTGCCATAACAGCTCGTATTGTTCTTATGGTGAGTTTCCCATCCATGTCTCACTGGATTAAACCACTAGAGTATGATTATGATGCTGTTTCCTCTGCAACCCCTCTGGTTCTTGCAAAGACCGGCGATTCTTTACCGTCGTACTTCAATCTTTTCATAGGAAAGACTGGAGGTTGTCTTGGCGAAGTTTGCGCTGTGGGTTTACTTATAGGTGGACTTTATCTTGCATTTAGAAGAATAATTTCCCTTGCTGCCCCAGTATCATTTATCGGAAGTGTATTTTTATTAAGCTGGTTAGGTGGAGAGGATCCAGTATATCAAATACTTGCAGGCGGTCTTTTCTTGGGTGCATTCTTTATGGCGACTGATTATGCAACAACGCCTATAACAACAAAGGGAAAGATAGTATTCGGTCTTGGCTGTGGAATCATTACCTATGTTATTAGACGTTTCGGTACATATCCCGAGGGAGTGTCTTTCTCTATTCTTCTCATGAATGTGTTAACTCCTTATATAGAGCAGCTTACAAGGACTAAAGTGCTTGGCGCAAAGGAGGCTGTGAAGAATGAAGGTTAAGATAAAACCTACACTTGTGCTCACGGTTATCTGCGTTATCGCTGCCTTGTTGCTTGTGTTTGCGTATGAACTTACAAAGGATAGAATAGAAGAACAGAAAGCACAAAAATTCAATTACTGTGTGGAGTCGCTGTTTGGCAAAACGGAAAGCAGGATAGTTTCGTTGAAATGCAAGCTTGATGGCATTGAGACTATTGCAGTAACTCCTGACAAAAAGACGGTAATACAGGTATGTTCCGATGGATATGCAAAGGACGGAATAAATATTCTCGTCGGAATAGATGAAAACGGAGCTATTTCGGGAATTGAGTTCGTTTCTCTTGGAGAGACTCCAGGTCTCGGATCTAAAGTTCGTGATGAGGTTAATTTCCGTGAGCAGTTCTATGGACTTAAGCATCCTCAGAAGGAGTTTGATGCCATAAGTGGAGCAACCTTCTCTTCAAAGGGAATGAAACGTGCGGTTGATACTGCTCTAAATGTTTATAACGAAAACAAGGAGGCGATCCTCGGTGGCTGATAAGAAACTATCTCTAATAAAGGAACTGACAAAGGGTGTCATCAAGGATAATCCAACTCTTGTAATGCTTCTTGGAATGTGTCCGACTCTTGCTGTAACAACTCAAGCAATTAACGGAATAGGCATGGGACTTGCAACGACCTTCGTTCTTCTTGGCTCAAATATTGTCATTTCTGCACTTAGAAATGTGATACCTGATAAAGTTCGTATTCCTGCATTCATCGTAATTATCGCTAGTTTCGTTACTCTAATTGGTTTTCTTCTTGAGGGCTTTGTGCCGAATCTATACGACAGTCTTGGTATTTATCTCACACTTATTACTGTAAATTGCATTATTTTTGGCAGAGCCGAGATGTTTGCAAGTAAAAATGGCATTATCGCCTCTGCTTTCGATGCTTTAGGAATGGGAATAGGTTTTACTCTAGCTCTTTTCCTTATGGGGTCTGTACGAGAGATAATCGGAGCGGGAAAATGGATGGGAATAACTCTTCCTGTTCTCAGTAATAATCCGATGTTGCTGTTTATTATGCCTGCTGGTGGATTTTTCACTCTTGGAGTTATAATCGCTGCTGTCAATAAGTTGACAAATAAAAAACCTCCGCGTGATATTAGCTGTAAGGGGTGTCCAAATGCGGAAGCTTGCGGAAAGGCTGGTGAGTGCAAATGAAAACTATTCTAGTTATAATGTTTTCGGCAATGCTGACCGACAATTTCGTGCTTTCTAAGTTTATGGGAATATGCCCTTTCCTCGGCGTTTCAAAAAAGATTGACAGTGCTACTGGTATGGGTATAGCAGTAACATTTGTCATGATATGTGCAACTGTTGTAACCTATCCAATTCATCATGGAATACTTGTTCCTAATAGCCTTGAGTATCTTGATACAGTTGTTTTTATTCTAGTAATAGCGCTTTTTGTTCAACTTGTAGAGAATTTCCTTAAAAAATGTATCCCTGCACTATATAAGTCTTTGGGAGTTTATCTTCCACTTATAACTACAAACTGTGCGGTTTTGGGCGTAACTGTACTCAATATCGATAATGGTTACAGCTTTGGTCAGTCTATTATAAATGCTCTTGGTGGCGGACTTGGCTTTATGCTTGCTCTTGTTATTTTTTCAGGAGTTCGCAAAAAGCTGGAGTATGCAGATATCCCTGAGACCTTCAAGGGCGTTCCTGCAACTCTTATTGCAGCATCAATAGTTTCCGTAAGCTTTATGGGCTTCTCGGGACTGTTTAATTAAGGAGGTGGGGAGAATGACGTATTTAATTCCTGCTCTTATCCTTGGAGGCTGTGGAATTTTAGCTGGTGTGCTTCTTACCGTTGCAGCAAAGGTTTTTTATGTAAAGGTTGATGAAAGAATAGAAAAGATAAGCGAATCTCTTCCACAAGCTAACTGTGGTGCATGTGGTTTTGCTGGATGTTCAGATTATGCTTCTGCTATTATACAAAATGGTGCTGCAACTAATTTGTGCCGCCCAGGCGGTGCGAGCGCAGCAGAAAAGATAGCGGCGATTCTAGGAACTGCAGCTTCAGAGGTTATTCCTATGACAGCTGTGGTTCATTGTAGCGGAGATTGTAATGCTACAGGTAAAGCATTTATTTTTGACGGGCTTCAGTCTTGTAAGGCTGTTAAACGCTTCTATGGTGGAAACGGTATATGCAAGTATGGCTGTATAGGTCTTGGTGACTGTGTAAAAGAGTGCGAGCATGACGCTATAAAGATAGAAAATGGTATTGCTAAAGTCAATCCTGCATTATGTGGAGCATGCGGACAGTGTGCGGCGGTATGTCCTAATCAGCTTATTGTTATCAAGCCGGTTGCGAAGAGAATGGATGTTATGTGCTCCTCATGTGATAATGGAAAAGTGACTAAGCTTGTCTGCAAAAACGGATGTATCGGATGTAAAATTTGTGAGAAAAAGTGTCCGAATGAGGCTATAATTGTTAATAATTTTCACGCCTCTATAAATTACAGCTTATGTACTAACTGTGGTATTTGTTTGGAAGCATGTCCTTCTAAGGTAATTCATAGGTGTGATAGCAACTGAATTCATATGTTTTATCAAAGCAGTCTGTTTGAGCAGGCTGCTTTTTAGGTATGCACGACATGGGCAAATCTAAATGGTGAAAGTTCAGAACACGCATGGACAGTGTAAAGTGTATAGATGAAAGGCAATGGTGCATGTCGTGAGGTGAAATCTGAAGAAATATAAGCAAACCTATAGTCTGATAAATAGAAATCATGTAAAGACTAGTCTATTATTGATCAGTTGGCTTAATATGATTCTTGAAGGAAACAACATTTATTAAACTTTATTGACAGTTTGTGAATAATAACAAGGTAAAATACACTTGATTTTTTCAGAACAAGGTGCTATAATATTAAAAGTGTAACAGGGGAGCTTGTGCAGCAGGCTGAGAGGAAGGCGTGATCTTCGACCCTTTGACCTGATTTGGGTAATTCCAGCGTAGGGAGTCTGTTATGTAAAAAGGTACATTCAGGGAACTACGTTTGATAGTTCCCTGAATTATTTAATGGGAGTGAGAAAATGGTTAAGATAAATGGCGAGTTGCTTGATAAAAATGGAAAAAGCATTTCTGATGTTTTGAATGAAATGGGAATAAGTGTTCAGAGAGTGGCTGTAGAGCTCAATGAAGAAATAGTTCCAAAAGCAAATTATAACGATACTATTCTTAATGACGGTGATATCGTTGAGGTCGTTCGTTTTGTAGGAGGCGGCTGATATGAGTATCCCTTCTAAAGAAGAGCTTTATTCGGCACTTGTCGAAAGACATGGTGTTGAATTGCAGGAAAAGCTATCAAGAGCCTCAGTCGCAGTTTGTGGTCTTGGTGGGCTTGGTTCTAATATATCTATAGCTCTAGCAAGGGCGGGGATAGGGGAGTTGCATTTAATTGATTATGACAAAGTTGATATTTCTAATTTAAACCGTCAACAGTTTTTTATTGAGCAGCTTGGGCAGCCTAAAACGGAGGCTCTTTTTGATACTTTGAAGCGAATTGCTCCATACTGTAATATAAAAATTGACAATATTAAACTTTCAGAAGATAATATGAAGGATATTTTGTCGAATGAAGATATTATTGTTGAAGCTTTTGATAAGGCAGACCAGAAAGCAATGTTGGTGAACTTTGTCCTTGAGCACATGCCTGATAAATACCTTGTAGCAGGTTCAGGAATGGCAGGACTTGCCCCGTCGAATATGATTACTACAAAGCGTATTACTAAGCGTTTTTATCTATGCGGTGACGGAGTTAGTGATATAGCTAACGATATAGGACTTATTTCGGCGCGTGTGCTTATATGTGCTGCTCATCAGGCTCATGCCGTAATTAGGATAATTGCAGGCGAGTATGAAATATAAGGAGTAATGACAATGAAAGATGATAAGCTTATTATAGGAGGACATGAGTTCTCTTCACGTTTTATTCTTGGTTCGGGAAAGTATTCTCTCAGCCTTATTGAAGCAGCTGTTAAGTACGCGGGAGCCGAGATAATCACTCTTGCAGTGAGAAGAACAAATTCAAAAGATCATGAGAATATTCTTGACTATATTCCCAAGGGTGTAACACTCCTTCCAAATACTTCTGGAGCAAGAAACGCTGATGAAGCTGTACGTATAGCAAGACTTGCTCGTGAACTTGGTTGCGGTGATTTTGTTAAAATAGAGATTATGCGTGATACAAAGTATCTTCTCCCTGATAATCAGGAAACTATCCGCGCAACAGAGATACTTGCAAATGAAGGTTTTGTTGTAATGCCTTATATGTATCCGGATCTTAATACTGCTCGCGACCTTGTAAATGCAGGAGCTGCTTCTGTCATGCCACTTGCTTCACCTATTGGTTCAAACAAAGGACTTGCCACAAGGGATTTTATACAGATACTTATTGACGAAATAGACCTGCCTATAATAGTTGACGCAGGTATAGGCAGACCTTCTCAGGCTTGTGAAGCCATGGAAATGGGAGCTGCTGCGGTTATGTCTAATACAGCCCTTGCAACTGCAGGCGACCTTCCAGTAATGGCAGAAGCTTTCAGACAGGCTATAGAAGCAGGAAGAAAGGCTTATTTATCAGGACTTGGTAGAGTTCTTACAAGAGGTGCTTCTCCTTCAGATACTCTTACTGGTTTCCTGCGCGACTGATAATATGGAAGATAATAAATTTACGCCCTGGCATTATTTGTTTTTTGGGGTAATTCCCTTATCATCTATATTCTATTACATAAAATATTTAAATAGTGCATATGTAATTACAAGCTTCCTCCTTTATGTCTTTATAAGCTTTATTGTCATGGCATTATTATGGAAGCTGATTTCTATTATGACTTTGCACTGGGACATTAAAAAGCATTTTGTTATTTTCGTCATAGTAGCTGTTCTTGTTACTTTGGATCATCTAATAAAGCTTGTTCTCTTAAAGATAAAATTTGAAACTTCGGTAATAGGCGATTTGGTTTTAATAAAGCATAGACGTAATCTTAGTCAAAATGGTATTTTAAATTTTTTGAATATTGAAACTTCACGGCTTTCTATGATAGTTTTCAAAGTTATTATTATTGCTGCGATTATATGCTGCTACAATCTTTTTAAATCGCAGACAGCAAAAAAGGCATATACTTTAATTGCTGCCGGAGCTGTTTCCAACTTGCTTGACAGTGTTTTTTATGGTTACACGCTTGACTATATTCATTTTCATAAAATAGTGACCTATGATCTTAAGGACTACTATGTGGATACAGGAGTTTCAGTCATAATCTTGCTGATATTCCTAAGTGAAATAAAGAAATCAAAGGAAAAGAAGGATAGATAATGGAAAATCATTATTATGTGGACTCGGACAAGCTTTCTGAGGATGCACTGAAAAAGAAACATGAACTTGAGACAAATCCGTCTTCACGTACAAATCATATGGAGTACATGGAGGGGATGGAGCATATTAAATCTGATATAATGGATAAAGTTATTACTGAGATGAAGAATTATGATTATTCTCAGTATACTGTAACTGATGTCAGAGCAGCACTTTCACATGAAAACTGTTCTGTTGAGGATTTCAAGGCGCTTCTTTCACCAGCTGCTGAACCTTTTCTTGAAAAAATGGCAGAAAAGGCAAGACTTGAGACTCAAAAGCACTTTGGAAATACGGTTTATCTCTTCACTCCTTTATATATAGCGAATTACTGTGAGAATTATTGTGTATACTGTGGCTTTAACTGCTATAATGACATCAGACGAATGAAGCTGAATATGGAGCAGATTGAGCATGAAATGAAAGTAATTGCAGACAGTGGAATGGAAGAGATTCTTATTCTCACAGGCGAAAGCCGTTCACAAAGCAGCGTTGAGTACATAGGTGAAGCTTGCAAGCTTGCACGAAAATTTTTTCGTATGGTTGGAGTAGAGGTTTATCCTCTTAATGTTGATGAGTATAGATATCTTCATGAATGTGGTGTTGACTATGTTACCGTATTTCAGGAGACATACAACAGTGACCGCTATGAACAGCTTCATCTTCTCGGACACAAGAGAGTTTTCCCATATCGCTTCGAGGCCCAGGAAAGAGCTCTAATGGGTGGCATGAGAGGAATCGCTTGTTCAGCTCTGCTTGGACTTTCTGATTTCAGGCGTGATGCACTAGCAAGTGCGCTGCATGTATACTATTTGCAGAGAAAGTATCCTCAGGCAGAGATTTCACTTTCTTGTCCTAGACTTCGTCCAATAATAAATAATGAAGAGATTAATCCTCTTGATGTTCATGAGAAGCAGCTTTGTCAGGTCCTATGCGCTTACAGGATATTCCTTCCGTTCTGCGGTATAACTGTTTCTTCACGTGAGAGTGAGAGCTTTCGCAACGGTATCGTTAAAATTGCAGCTACAAAGATATCTGCCGGGGTTTCAACCGGTATCGGAGATCATGAAAGCAAGTATACAGGAAAAGAGACCGAAACGGCCGAGGGTGATGAACAGTTTGAAATTAATGATAGCCGTAGCTTTGATAAAATGTACAAGGATATGTCAGCTGAGGGGCTGCAGCCTGTACTGAATGATTATCTTTATGTCTGATATTGTTTGTGTGACAGCTAGTAAGCTGTGTAGTAAGGATTTTTTTGAACAGCTAGATCGCATAGCAAAGGCCAAGCCGAAATTCATAATTCTTCGCGAAAAGGATGTTAGCGAAGAAGATTATACTGCATTGGCAGAGAAAGCAGCAAATATATGCCAAGATAAAACAGAGATGGTGTTACATTTTTATTGGAAATCTGCAATAAATCTTGGTAAGGATAGCATTCATTTGCCTCTTTACATTTTTCGAATGCTTAATGATGCTGACAAAAGTCATTTTCGCCGAATTGGAGTATCTTGCCATTCTGTCGAAGATGCAGTAGAAGCGCAGAATCTGGGAGCGTCATATATTACAGCAGGCCATATTTTTGCGACCGATTGCAAGAAAGGACTTGCTCCAAGAGGAGTAGGTTTTTTACGTGATATTTGTATCAGTGTTGATATTCCTGTATACGCAATTGGCGGTATCTCACCAGATAACATTGACTTAGTCCGCGAATGTGGAGTTGCAGGAGCCTGTGTAATGAGTGGTTTTATGCGCTGCGAAGATCCGTCTGAATTTATAAGCGAATTTGACAGGAAGTGATAGATATGAATATAGAAAAAAAGGATCTTTTGCTGTATGCAGTTACTGACAGGGGCTGCCTTCGAGACATTAGCCTTGAAGTAGCTGTGGAACAGGCTATTCTTGGAGGTGTAGGAGTAGTTCAGTTACGTGAAAAAAATATTGCGAAAGACGAGCTAATTAATGAAGCTAAAATCTTGCTTAAAATATGCCATAAATACAATGTACCATTAATAATTAATGATGATTACGAAGCGGCATTGAAATGCGGAGCTGATGGTGTTCATGTTGGCATTGAAGACGCTCCGGTGTCAGAGATAAGACGTATTGCAGGTAACGATTTTATTATCGGAGCTACTGCTAAAACAGTAGAACAGGCAACATATGCGGAGCTCTCTGGAGCAGATTATCTTGGTGTCGGAGCAGTTTTCCCGTCTCCAACCAAAACTAACGCTATCAGGATTAGTCCTGAGGAACTCAAAGCTATTTGTAACAGCGTAAGTATACCTGCTGTAGCAATCGGCGGAATATCAGCTACAAATGTCAATGAGATCAAAGGGTGTGGACATAGTGGTATAGCTGTTGTATCTGCTGTTTTCGGTGCGGATGATATAAAGAATGCAGCTAATGAGCTTAGGTTGGCTGCTTTAAAAACAATTTAGGAGTTGTTATGGTAAAATACTATGATATTGGACTTAATCTGTTTTGTAAACAGTTCAAAGATCCTGAGAAAATAATTAATGACGCAATAGATGAAAATGTTAGTTGTATTTTAACAGGATCAGATATGAGAAGTAGCGAAAGCGTTAACAAATTTGTTAAATGCCATGACTGTTTTGGTACTTGCGGGATACATCCGCACAGTGCTGACAGCGCAAAGGCTGAGGACTTTCTGCGTATACGTGAGATTATATCGAAAAATGAAAAGATAGTAGCAGTAGGTGAGTGTGGACTAGATTATGACAGAATGTTTTCTACACGTGAGAACCAGATCCGTTGCTTTGAACATCATATAAAAATTGCGGAAGAGCTTGGAAAACCTTTATTTTTGCATGAAAGGGAAGCAACTGATGATTTTATCCTACGTTTTAAGAAGCATAGTGATATATGCAGTCATTCAGTAGTACATTGCTTTACAGGTGACAAAAACACTCTGAAAAAGTATATTGATATGGGCTTTTACATAGGAATAACAGGATGGATATGTGATGAAAGAAGGGGTGGAGCGCTTCGCGAAGCAGTAAAGCTTATACCTTTGGATCGTCTAATGATAGAAACCGATGCTCCATACCTTACTCCGCGTAATATTAAAGGGCTTGATCGGACTAATGTACCTCAGAATATAAAATATGTTGCTACTGAGCTAGCTAAAAACATGCGATTAAATGAAGCAGAGCTTATCGTTGCAGTAAAAGAGAATACTGAACGCTTTTTCGGGATATAAAAAGCTGCATGGAATATAACCATGCAGCTTACGATTATTTTAATGGTATAATACTGTTAAAAACAGCATAAAAACTGAGTGGAATGTGCTTATCAATGTGGCATTTACCGAAAAACCATTTCTTGTATCTGCAAACTTTTATCATTTCTTCAAAAAAAGCATGCATTTCTATTCTTTGAAGTACATCTACTCCAAGACAGTCTTTTAAAGAAGCAGGAGGCTCATGAGTGATGATATAATCAATATCATAATTATTTTGCTTGAGATTGTCAATACCTTCTAATATTTCCTGATGATTAGGCTGTTCACGTTCCCACCAATCGGTATTTTCCCTGAAATCCTTATCCTGGCTGTGCCCACCGCCGAATGTGAATATCTTCTTTTTTTCGATGGTATATACTTGTCCTCGCATGAGATGAAAGATATTTTTTTCAATCTTGCGTATCTTTCCGCCATTCCAGGTCTCGATTGGATATTTCTCGAGGATATCGAAATTTTCGTGGCAGCCATCAACGAAAGCAATCCTGAAATTTTTTTCTGTAAGCTTTTTGAGATTGGATTTTTCTTCCTTAGAATTATTCCAGATATAGCCAAAATCTCCTGCAACTATCAATGTGTCACCGTATGAAAGCTTTTTCATTCCAGGGCTTTTAAAGCGGGTTATGTCTCCGTGCATATCTCCGGTAACAAAGATCACATTAAAAACCTCCGTTCTTTTGTTCTTTATTGTGCAGCTGTATTTTTCTGTTCTGCATTATATTTGTCTACAAATTTATTTTATCATATTTTTGAGTAAAGGTAAAGATAAAATGAAAAATTTTAAAAAATAAAATTATTTAGAAACCCCTTTTAAAATATTAAAAAGTCTGCTATAATATTATAGTATGGATTATTATACTTTCATTTTTTCAGCATTTGATATCAACACGGTATTACCGTTTGCAATAAAGGAGTTATAATGAAAAGAGTAGTATCTTTACTTTCTGCGCTGATAATTGTGTTTCCTTTTTTAGGATTATTCAGTGCAAAAGCTGTTAATTTTCCGCTTAATACGACTATCATGAGTGAATCGGCTGTATTGCTTAATCTTGATACAAATACAGTCATACACAAGAAGAATTCTGACAGAAGACAGGCTCCAGGGCCTCTTGTAAATATTATGACAGCTGTGGTCTGTCTTGAAAACTGTAAGAACTTATCTCAGCAAATAACGATTGATGAAGAAGTTTATGATTATCTTTATAATACCCAGTATCCAGAAGATCTAAGAACAGCATATATCATGGATGGTGATATCCTTACAATTAATGATCTACTCTATGCCATGATGCTCACTTCTTCTTATGAAGCTGCTGAAACTATTGCATATACAATTGGAGACAAGAACGCTTCTAAATTTGTGGATATGATGAATGAAAAAGCTGCCGAGCTTGGACTAATGGACACGAATTTTACAAATGCGACAGGAGTGTATGACAAAGATCAGTATACTACGGCGGACGACCTTGCCAAGTTGACGGTATATGCGCTAGGAGTTCCTGGATTTGAGAAGGTTGCTACAACGTACACATATACTCCGTCTATCTCCAATGTCAAAAACCATCCTAATCAGGAGGAATGGTACTGGACTCATTCGAATGTAATGATGGAACCTGACGGAGATTACAATTTTAGTGGAGCTAAAGGTATCAAGACTGCAAATCTTGAGGTTGCAGGCAGAAATAGCGTTATTATGGCTAGTCGTGATGGAAATAAGTATCTTTCTGTTCTTTTGAAGTCGCCTTTAAATGATGAACGTGGAGAAATAACTTTTTATCATATAACTGATGCAATGACGCTGTTCAAATGGGCGTTCAATCATTTTTCTTATCAGGTAATACTTGCAGATACTGAGGAAGTAGGCGAACTTCCTGTTGAACTTGCTGAAGGAAATGACTATGTGCTTGTTCGTCCTAAAGAGGAATTTACTCTTTTATGGTATGATGATGTTGATATATCGACCATAAGTCGTGATAAGGTTGTATGGTATAAAAATACGTTACAGGCTCCGGTTGTAAAGGGACAGCCGCTTGGTACGGTAACTCTCGAATATTCTGGAGAAGAGTTGGGTACTGTTGAGATTGTTGCTGTAAACAATGTTGAGCGTTCAACATCTAAATATAATATCTATGCAGCAAAAATGTTTACAAAATCTCGGTGGTTCCATAAAGCTCTGCTTATTTCATTCCTTTTATGTGCGATTTATATCTTGCTCTGTGTTTATTCGTATATAGTTTTCAAAAGTAAATCCAAGCCAATGAAGCCTATTTATGCTGTGCCGAAGGTAGATGACAAGGCAAGGCGCAGAAGAGGTCTGCCGCCAAAAGATGAAGAATAGATATTTATGTAATATAATACCGTACAGGCAGACTGTACGGTATTTGTTTGTTTGCCCGACATGGGCACAATCTAACGGGTGAAAGTCCCGAACACGCCCAGATAGTGGGAAGTGTATAGCCGAACAGCAAGGGTGTCCGTCGTGAGGCGGAATCCGAAGGAAGCTGTAAGCAAACCTCTGGTTTGACGAACAGAAATCGCATATAAGGCTGGGCTGCGATAGATAAGCTGGCATACAACAGCGAAGTCTGATAACTATCCCCTTAGTAGCAGCAAAGTAGATGCGGCAGATATATGGAGGGAAAGAGTGTGCACCTTAATCGGGGAGGTCTCACAGGCGGTGAAATAAGCCGTAGTAACAACGAACTGTGAGAAGTCAGCAGAGTCCGTAGTAGTGAAGAAGTCTCTGTAATGGAGATGGAGCGAAGGGACGAACAATCAATCAGTTTGAGTATGTCTCGTATTGCAGAAAAGG
>JAEEGJ010020814.1_pt1 | contig 14206 bp, 10 predicted proteins | sample 8958761 | NCBI WGS metagenome assembly JAEEGJ01 (sample SAMN16246546, study PRJNA631951) | gut metagenome | biome: gut microbiome; feature: rumen; material: RS-attached | host: Bos | place: Iran: Karaj | collected 2018-10 | reverse complement strand
GTCTTATAGGGCAGAGCTTCTGAAGCGTAACCTTGCAAGCTTCAATTCGCATAAGCACACCAATGAGTCAATTCTTTATAATGTCGACAGTATCGAGAAGGCTGTTGCTGAAAAGAAAAAGATTGCTTTCCTCTACTTTGATTTAAATGAAGATAGGAAAAGGGTCTATCGCACGACTCAATACGGAGACAGGAAACACTATGTAGTTGAGCCGATCGCTTTGATTATCTGTGAGGACAACTACTATCTGATGGCATACAGCTCAAGACATCCCGAACGTACAGCAAACTATCGCGTTGACCGAATGGATCAAGTCACAGTCATTGAGGACTCAACGCTTTCGGAAGAAGCTCTTGCCAAATTAAAGGGTATAGCCGGATATACGGAGCAAGCGTTCAAAATGTACAGCGGCGAACTGGAAGATGTTATGCTCCAGTTCGACAAGTCGCTTATCGGTCCTGTAATAGATAAGTTTGGCGAGGAGACCGAAATATTGCCCGTAAATGAAACAGCTTGCGCAGCCGCATTGCATATCCAGATTGCGCCGACTTTCTTTGGCTGGCTGGCGCAGTTTGGTGATAAGATGATAGTTTCTTCGCCGAATAGTGTCAAGGAACAGTATTATGAACATATCCGTCAGATACTATATGGTATTATTGAATAGTCGATGATACGCATGAACACATTGGTTGTATAAATGGGTTTTTTCATAGCTCATAACATATGACCATAAGGAGATAAGGAGTATCAAGAACACATCGAATGGCGGTGTGTGTTTTTTTGTTTGCATAAATATATTTTTACGAAGTTTGTTCGTTTTCAAAAGCACGTACACATATATAACGAGGGCAAGAAAGCAAGACAAGTTATCGAGTCCCGCAAAAAGAAGAAAGGAAGCCAGAGAAATGAATACAGGAATGATTAGAAGGATATTAGCCATAGTCATGACGCTCGTATGCGTATTCGCATACGTTGTATTCGAGCCTGCGTCTGCGATGGCTGCCGGCTCACGCAATGAGCGCATGCTGAGTGAGAATATCGAAACGATAAACGGCATGTGGGAAAGCGATCCGAACGTCTACGTTCCTCTTGTCGGCGAACTGACCGATGAAAGGGACGAAGCCGTCAAGCGATTCCGCAGAGAAGACGGCGCGATAGAGCTCGTTTCCTATTCTTCCCCCGTTCACTATATGAAAGACGGCGAATGGGCCGCGATAGATAACACCCTTAAATATGATGAGAAGACCGGCAGGTTCGTCAATACGGCCAATGACTTCATCGTGGAGCTGGCTGAAGACGAGCCTGTTTTGAATGTCAGCTATAACGGTGAAACACTCTCGATCACGGCGATCGAGCTTCCCGGTATCACCGACAGCGAACTTACCGCAGTAGTTTCAGAAAGAGAAAAGAAGGACGACCTCACCGACGAGGAGAAGGACGATCTGCTCCGCTTCCCGGAGGAGCTTTCTTCTGCTCTTGCATATTACACTGCAGACGGCAATGAAGCCGGTCTTGAATACAAGCTCAGCGGCAAAAGCATTTCGGAATACATAACAGTTTCGGAGAAGCCCGAGACCGTACCTACTTACGTCTATTCGTTCACGACCACGTTAACTCCCCGCATGGAGGAGAACGCCGTATTCTTTGAAGACCGGAACGGCGAGACCGTTATGTACTTCTCCGCTCCCGTCATGGCGGACGCCGACGGGAACGAGAGCTTTGATTTCGCCGTAGATCTCGTCACCAACGAGGATGGCAGCTACACCTACTCTCTCACTCCCGACGAAGCTTGGCTCATGAGCGATGAGACGGCCTATCCCGTAGTCATAGATCCCGATATCAATACTCCTTACCGCGGTACCATCAGCGACACCTTCATCAGCGGCACAAATCCTACGACCAACTACGAGTATATCAGCGGCATCAAATGGGACAGGATAAAGATAGGCGGAAGCAATCGCTACAGATCGCTTATTAAGTTCGACTCTCTTCCCACGCTCGGCGCAGGCGATGTGATCATCTATTCCGCGCTCGAGCTTTCAAGATACAACACCAGTGATGAATACGGCAAGGAGATCGACGCTTACAGAGTACAGCAACCATGGGATGAAACTGACGTCACTTGGTCGAGCTTCTATGCGAACAGCGATGCAGTTGATACCTCCAGGGTGGAGACGCTTACGCTCACTACGACGAAGAACAACGTCAACGCACTTGACATTACCGATCTCGTAAAGCGTTGGTATGCAGGTACATATACCGGCTGGTACACCGACAGGGAACTCGTTGAGCAATACAGTCTCATACTCCAGCTCTACAATGATACTTCCTCCACATGGTACACCGAGTACCGTTCTGCCGAGTACAATGCCACATATGCGATCTCGCCCTACTTCAAGATCATTTATGTAAACTCCACCGGTCTTGAGAGCCGCTTCTCCTATTCCTCACACAGCGCGGGAAGAGCGGGCACGGGCAGCGTTAACCTGTTCAGCGGCAACCTTACGTTTGCATTCGACGACGCGGGTATCAACAACGGTACGATGCCCATATCCGTATCCCATGTCTACAACGTCAATGATTCGCAGGATAGGCAGGATGAAGATTTCGAAGCGGATATCGGTTACGGCTACGGCTGGAGGCTGAATTACTCCCAGTCCATCGAAGCGGTAAGCCTTCCGAACAGGACCGAGACCGCAACATACTATATGTTCATCGACGGCGATGGGACCAGACATTACTACAAGAAAAAGAGCGGATCGACCAATACGTACGTAAACGAGCTCGACAAGGATTCGGAGCTCACGATCGATACCTCCGCAAACGAGATCACCATTACGGACAAAGGCGACAACAAGCTTGTGTTCGCCTGTGCGCTCTTTGACCATGACGAGAACAGCGCCACGCCGCAGGCATACCGCGGGAGACTCATTCGCGTGGAAGACGCCAACGGCAACAAGACGCTGATAGAATACTTAAATACGACCGATGTGACCGATCTTCGCATATCGGCGGTAAGGGAAAAGCTTGCTTCCGCGGCGTCTTATGGACAGAGCATCACGATGACGTATACCGATGGTCATCTGCACATGATGTTTGCCCCGAACGGGCTCAACCGTCTGTATTACTATTCTTCCGGAGACGACCTTACGATCGTCAACAGCACCGACGCCAATGCGAGCTATTATTCCTACAGCGATCACAAGCTCACCAAAGCAAGGAATATCGACAAGTACAGCCTCAACTATACGTATGACACGCTCGGCAGGGTGACGAGGGTGCAGGAAAAGGCCGATACGACAGCCGGAAACTACATCGATTACGATTACGGCTGGAATGTCACCACCGTTACGGATAACCGGGGCAGGGATATCGTCTATCAGTTCAACGACGCGGGTCAGGCGGTAAGCGTTCGTGACAGCTCGGGCAATGCGGTATACGCGGCATACGGGACTGCGGAGCAGACGACGACTCAGCTCTCGGCAGTATCGAAGCTGCAGCATACGGTAGTCAATATGCTGAAAAACCCGAGCTTTGACAACGATGCTCCGTATCAGTGGACGGTCACGGGTACGGGCACGACCATATACGGCGGCGTACCGCATACCGGACGGTGGAGCCTCAAACTGAATGCCGGGGGATATGCCGCACAGACCGTATCGGTAACGCCGGGGAAGACGTACACTCTTTCGGCATACTTCACCGGAGCGCCGGGCGGCGTGGTCGAAGCGTATAACGGAACAACGCTCCTCGGCAGGAGCGATCCTACCGAGCTGACGTCCGTACCGGGCGAAAGCTGGGAAAGGACCGCGAAAACGTTCACCGTTCCTTCGGGCGTAACGAGCATTACGGTCAGAACGGCAAAGCTGTCCTCAAGCACGGGCAACACATTTGCGGATTCCGTACAGCTCGAAGCAGGCTCCTCTCCGAACAGGGTGAACCTCATCGTCAACTCCGATCTTTCGGATGGGCTCAACAGCTTTACCTCCACGGGCTTCGATTCGAACGACGGCGTGGTGACGAACAGCGATACGACCCATCCTTCCGGTCTTTCCTCGAACGTGCTCAAGATCACGGGCAGCTTCAAGGATGAATACGTCATGCAGAAGCTCCTTGTCACGGGCAAGAAGGGCGATACGTATTCCTTCGGCGGCTGGTGCGCTTCCGATTCGATACCCATGGGGTATCATTACGGGAACAAGCTCTGCGGTGAAAAGAGCATAGAAGTCAAGTTCTACAACGGCAGCACGCTGAGGAATACCGAAACGGCATATTTCGGAGCGGATACCGACGAATGGCAGTTTGCAAGCTCGTGCGCGGTCGCTTCGGGCACTTATACCGAGATACGCGTTTACGTGCGCTTCTGCAATGCCCGCAACACGGCGTACTTTGACGGCATACAGCTTTACCGCGAGGAGTTCTCCCAGGGGTATGAGTACGACGCGAACGGCAACTTAAAGAAGTACATCTCCCTCATATCTCAGGAGAACGATTTCCAGTATGACAGTGACGACAACCTGACGAGCGCAAAGGACGCGAGGGGCAATACCACGACCTATACCTATGACTCGCATCACAATATGCTCACGTCCACCACTCCCGAGGGTGTAGTAACGACCAATACTTACGATACCAACGGCAATGTGACCCAAACACAGGTCGGGAACAGCACCGACTATATCAAGGCGTCCACGACCTATGATACCGCTTCCGCTCTTGCTTCGGCAGCCACCGACGCAAGGGGCAATTCGGTACAGTACGGCTACAGCAGCACGACCCGTCAGCAGACGACCGTAACCGACGCCAACAGCAACACCAGCACCTATACCTATGGCGATGCCTCCGCGATGCTCAGGCTCGCTTCGCTGACAAGCCCCACGGGAACGGGCAGCAGCACCGCCACTGTATCGTACGGCTATGATACCTACGGCAAGCTGACAGACATCACCCGCGCGGGGACGGTCTACAGCTTCACTTACGATCAGTGGGGCAGGGTCGTCGATACGAAGGTGGGGAATATGACCCTCTCCACGAATGCTTACGATCAGTACGGCAAGCTCTCCTCGGTGACCTACGGCAACGGTTTCGTAACGGAATACGTGTACGACTCGCTTGACAGAGTGGATGAGATCCGGCAGGGCACGGCGGGCAATACCGCGCTCACATACAAATTCGTTTACAACGGCGACGGCGATCTGTACGAGCTGAGGAATTACAAGACCCTCCGTTCGACCTTCTTCGAGTACGATCACGCCGGGCGCTGCATGGCAAGCACGGAAAAGAGCTTCACAGTATCGGGGAACGCGGTGACGTATACCGGCACGGTATCGGGCTACAGGTATGAGTACGACGCGAACAACAATCTTACAAAGCTCACCTGCAACGTCAACGGTTCCTCATGGGATACGACCTATACCTATGACAATGATAACCGTCCGGTCTCCGTACTGCTCAACAGCGGCAGGAGCGTCGTCAACACCTATGACGCGATAGGCAGGCTCACGTCGAGGGCATTGAAGAACGGCTCGGTCACGGTCAGGAACACCGCTATCACCTACGTTCCCGGCGCCGACGGCTCTAAGACCGCGCTCGTGGCGTCCTATCAGAACGGCTCGGACGCCGCCTACAGCTACACGTACGACGCTAACGGGAATATCACCGGGATCACTCAGGGCACTGCAAGCTTCACCTATGAGTATGACAAGGCGAATCAGCTCATCCGGGAAAACCTGTATTACGGCTCGGGGGACTCGAACAACACCACCTATACCTATGAGTACGACGCCTGGGGCAATATCCTCAACAAAAAGAAGTACGTCTATACGACCGGCACGCTCGGTTCCGTACTCAATACTAAGACGTACGGTTACACTAACACCCAGTGGGGAGACCTCCTGACCTCTTACAACGGGAGCACGATCACCTATGACGCTATGGGAAATATGGCCTCGTATGGGAGCAAATCGTACTCGTGGGAAGGCAAGCAGCTCGTTGAGATCAACGTGATGAACAGCCTGTACTATACCTTCGCGTATGATGAGAACGGGCTGAGGACGAGCAAAACGCTCACGTGGGTCTCGGACAATACATCCGTGGCCACGGAATACTACTACAACGGTTCCGTGCTGATCGGAATGAAGACGGGCAGCACCGTTATGCGTTTCAGCTATGACGCAAGCGGGAACGTGGTTTCTGTCGATTACTCCGAGGACAATGGTGCAAACTTCACAACGTATTACTATCTCCGCAACGCGCAAAGTGATATCGTCAAGCTGATTGACGGCTCGGGTAATACGGTGGTAGAATATACCTATGACAGCTGGGGCAAAGCTCTTTCGGTCACGGGCTCTTTGTCGGACACCTTGGGCGAGGATCAGCCGTTCCGTTATCGTGGTTACGTCTATGACGAGGAGACGGATCTTTACTACCTGCAGTCTCGCTATTACGATCCCAAGATTGGAAGGTTCATATCCGCGGATGTATATCTCTCCACTGGCCAGGGAGTTATCGGGCACAACAGCTTCGCTTATTGCAATAACGATCCTGTTTCAATGATAGATTATGACGGTGAAACAGCAGCGCCTGTTATCTATGAAGGTGTTAAACTTGTAACAATATTAGAGGCTTTAGTTAAAGTTGTTTCAGGAATCATAATAGTAGTTCTTGTTATAGTTGTTGTTTATTGTGCATATAAAGTGGCAACTGAAAACAGAACCTATTATTCAAATAACTGGAAATCATCAGCAAAGGACAAGCTAAGAGAAAAGTTTAAAAAACTACTAAACGAGCTTTCAAAAATAATAGCAGCCGCTTTGGCAGCGGCTAAGCATTTTAGTAAAACAACCCACAAGCATCATATTATAGCAAAAAAAGCTTTGAGGGCTGCGGTGGCTAGGCTTGTATATGTATTGTCCTGCAAGAAAGATATAAACGATCCGGAAAACATTGCTAATGTTAATTCCGCTGTTCATATGCATATGCATACGAATGCATATTATGCAACAATTAACTTACTTATTTCCGGGGCTTATACAGCAAACGGAGTATATGGGGTTGAGAATATGCTTAGTATAATAAAGGAAATGTTGGAAAATGTTTCGTTTAAAGGAGAGTGAATAATGGATTACCATATTGAAGCGACTAATGCAATTGAACAGATCAGGGAGATAATTTCACGGTTGCCGGTGGACGCATGGATCGAATTGAAGCCTGAAACGATAGAAACAAGATATAAGCTCATAGAAAAAGCTGCAAAGGCTTTTAAACGATCCTCTTATAAAATCAAGAAACTTGCCCTTGAGCAAACCGCTAGGATCGAATACTGCAGAGGCGGGAATATGATGACGTGCAGAGGTTACTATTGCCCCGATCCATTGGAGGATATAATAACTAAAAACTGCAGGCGCGGAAGAAAAGTAAAAAAGGAACCTGCACAGTTACCGTATTATATTTATCATTTCAATAACGATAATGAACTGATAATGGTCGAAAAAAAAGGGGCTGTCGGAGGAATATATGATAAAACGGAATTGCTGATCAGATTTGGCGAATTTCGTATCGGCTTTTGTTATGTTGAAAAGATAACTGATACAGAACGATATATTGAGGTCTGGTTGGAGTGTAAAAACGAAAACGAAGGCAAGTATATTATCAGCAATTACTCTGTGATAAAGCAAAAAGACCGTTACGAAATCTCAGGACGGCAACATTCCACGCTTATCACGTTTTCTGATGGAATACCCAGAAAACATATAAGTATTAGCGAATGGGTGGAAATGCCCGATATTCTTCAGGAAATACTGGGTGTTGGAAACGATGTTCACGCAATACCACATGAATTTGAGGTATTATATGATGAAAATGGTATTCCCTATGCTGGCAAAATGAATAATTTGGACTATTTGCTCGGAAATATAAAACAGCCTGTTTTGGATGGCATGATTTGAAGTTAAAAAGAATATGGCAATGCAGGGCAAATCAATGAAAGAGGAGTCGTTTTCTGTACGATTTTCCTGGTGACAGGGGGACGGCTCTCCTGATACATTAGGTGCCACTGCATTTGCTTCTGCGCATCTTGACAACAAAAGAGGCTAACAGCGTATGCAGTGGTTTGGAATGAAAGAGCTTTCGGCCTCCCCCTTGCGGGGAGGCTCCGCCGGCGGCGGTGGTGGGGGTATCCCTTCACGCACAGGGCGATTACCCCCATCCGTCACTTGCGACTGCGTCGGTGCGTGCCACCTTCCCCGCAAGGGGGAAGGCACTCGTTTGAAAGCGATGCACTAAAGGGGCAAACCTGTTTCCACAACGGGCTCTTTGGCGTACTCTCTTGGTGAAGATCAGCCGTTCCGGTACAGGGGTTATGTCTACGATTCCGATACGCAGCTCTACTACCTGCAGTCCCGCTACTACGATCCCAAGATCGGAAGGTTCATATCCGCGGACGTTCTGCTCTCTACCGGCCAGGGTGTACTTGGACACAATAGCTTTGCGTATTGTCTGAACAATCCGTTAAATAAATATGATTATGACGGATTGGCCTCTGAAGACTATAATAATATTGGCAATGTTGGTGTTATCCCAGTTAGTTCACCTTTTCCAAACATAAAAGAGGTTGGGAAATCTTTAGTTGAAGCAATGGGCTATGTGCTTGGGTTGCTCGTGTCTACTGTTTTTGTAAAATCAGTATCTGATACGATTGCAGAAGCAGATAGATATGAACCAGTTTATTATGGTGCAATTGTAGAGAACGATAGTTTGTTGTTTGTTACTGGGCCTATGAATTACTATGATGCAAAGATTTGGGTTGTAACTATAGGCCTGAGCGAAGAGATAAATATATTTGATAGAATCGAAACACTCGGGCCCAAACGCAAGTGGGGACTGTATACTCAATTCTGCGATGATGCATATGACATGGCGTATGATCTTGGAGAAGGAGAACCTATTGGCCCAGAGTGTTCTAGTGCAACAAAGTGTTATTATCATTTCCATGTCAAAGGAAGGCTATTCCTGCAGCGATATGAACACTTTCATGTATGGTTTGGTTCTTTAGGATGAAGATAAGGCAGGTGGCCATAGTGCTGTATTGTTTTTGTTTTTATAAGATTAACGAGGATGTGCTGTTTGTATCCGGCATAAAAAAGGCCGAAGGCAATCTCTTTTTAGTTGCCCAAAGGTGTTTAAGGAATAATGCGTTTATCAATAACAGCTCCGTGATGGATAATGAATATGTTCCCAACGGTGATAAGTTTTTGATCGAGCCGGAGGAACTTGCCAATGCAGAGAACTTGTGTGAAAAGTGCCTGAATTGCAAGTATTGCATACACAACAGATTTGAAGAAAACATCACGGAGGTCGAGTCGCTTGACTGCGGACTTCACAAAAAGGTTTTGCCCGATGCAGCAACAGAGATGATCCCTAATTGCGCGTATGCATGGGAGCCGATCAGATTTGAGCCGTTAGCTTGTGATCATCCCAAAGACATAAAGGCAGTATTTCGTGACATTGCTCACAAGCATCCCCGTGTTTTTGTGCCAACATCATATTACACAATTCCGCCGGAAACGCTTATCAGTATCCTGTCCGGACTTTCCCCGGATGATATAGTCTATTTCGGCACAGGCGCTTCAAGAGACAAAGATGGGTCAAAAATCATTCATGAAACCGTCGACGAGTATTTGAACAATACCGATCCTGATGAAAAAGTGCTTTGCTTTCATGTTAAGGACATATCAAGGGATGTAATAGACTTGCTGACTAATGAACTCAGTTCAGATGACCTATATTATGTAATACTGATTCCGAAGCTTGAACTGGCCTGTTTCGGTGATGACACATCAGATTGCCGCGATGGATTTGTTGTATACGGACCAGAAAAAATTCTTCGGGAAAAAATTGTACCGCGGGAGCGGTCCTCTTGACAACAAACATTCCCGCGTATCTTGACAACAAAAGGGGCTAACGGCGTATGCTGTGGCGGGGAATGAAAATACAAGCGAATGCTTGCAACTCAAACCCCGCTTTGGCCTTATACCGTCCGGTGAAAAGGGCAAGCAGCCGGAGGAAACAGGCCTTCCCCCTCCGCGGGGAAGGTGGCAGCTTCGGCTGCCGGATGAGGAGAGCATCCGTTAATCTCACTCTCCACCAACGTCTACGATCAGTACGGCAGGCTCGATTCCGTCGTATACGGCAACGGGTTCGTTGCGGAATACGTGTACGACTCGCTTGACAGAGTGGATGAGATCCGGCAGGGCACGGCGGGCAATACCGCGCTCACCTGCAAATTCGTTTACAACGGCGACGGCGATCTTTATGAGCTGAGGAATTACAAAACGCTGCGCGCGACGTTCTTCGAGTACGATCACGCCGGGCGCTGCATTAACCGTTGCATCGGCAGGGACTTTGACACCGTTGGCAGTTGGGATTGCATATACTGCAAGTATTGCAATTGCAACAACAGGAGCAGTAACTTCTTATGCGGCTGCAACGGATTCCACTATGGTTCCTTCTGATATGAAAAGGCGACATCAGAATGCAGATTTGTTCACAAGAGCATTGCCCGCAGGTCGTTCCGGGAATAGTTGAAAAACGAAAATGGCGTCACGGTCTGGATAAACTCCTTTCCGCGACGCCGTTTTTATATGCTTTTGACGCCATGGAACGGAACGGAGAATAAAAGCCTGCATAAGTAATGAAAATACTAAGTGTTTCCACTTGACAATATAACGGCATGCCGTTATAATGAAACTGAAACTACGAGGAAGGAGCTAGTCTATATGATGCTTGCGGAGCTGCTCATGCAGCAGGGCGTAACCAAATACAGCCTGTCCAAAAACAGCGGCGTGCCGTATACTACGCTGAGCGATATCTGCAGCGGCAAGACGAGCCTTGAAAAGTGCAGCGCCGAGACGGTCTATCGGCTTGCCAAGGAGCTTCACATGCCCATGGAAGAGCTCCTCGAATCCTGCATGGAAAAACGCTGCTCCTTTGAGCTTTTCAAAAGCAACGTCTGCCATCGCCTGAAACGGCTCGGGGATATCGGCTTCCTCATGGAGACGCTGGAGAAAAACGAGATCCGGTACTATTACAGGAGGAGATGGTACCCCGAAAGCTTCTACCTTCTGGCAATGGTGGATTATATCAGCCGTGAAAACGATGTGGAGCTTTGCAGCGATTACGAGGCGCTGAGAAAACAGAAGCTCTCCGAACCGATCTATCCCACCGGCGTACTTGCGCTGTGCGCGGCTGGCAGGAGCGACGAGCCCAAGAAGCAGGCGATAAGGAACGCAATCCCGGAATTCATGCGGTTCAATATCGTGGAGAACGAGGTGCGAAATGTCATCTGATAACAACGAGGTATTCACGAAGGCAAATCTCGACAGGTACCTCAACGAACTGTCGAAGGAGTATAAGAAGCTCGGCGGGAGAAGGACTCCCGTTGATATTGTGCTGATCGGCGGAGCGGCAGTCATTGAGAGCTACGGCTTCAGGGATATGACGACGGACGTTGACGCCATCGTTCCCGCGGCATCGATAATGAAGGAAGCCATCGGCCGCGTCGCTTCACGCTTCGGGCTTCTGGAGGATTGGCTCAATGCGGATTTCAAAATGACGGATTCCTTTTCACCTCGTCTGTATGAGCATTCCGTCTTCTATCGTACATTCAGTCAGGTTTTGAAAGTGAGGATGGTAACGGGAGAATACCTCGTCGCCATGAAGCTGCGTGCCGGAAGGCAGTATAAAAACGACCTTTCCGATATAGTCGGCATTCTCGCCGAGCACGAGCGGAAAGGCGCGCCGATGACCTATGATATGATAAATCGCGCCGTGAACGAACTTTACGGCGGCTGGGAGCGGTTCCCGGAGCATTCCGTCGCATTCATACGAAATATTCTTGAAGCCGGCAATTATGCGGATATCTATGAGGAGATCCGCGAAAGCGAACGCGATGCGCACGAAGTCATTCGGCCTGTCGAGGAAGCCTATCACGGCGATATCCGCGAAGAAAGGATCGAATCGATACTGGAAGCAGACGCCGCACGGGGAAACCGAAAGTCCGTGCTTGCAAGGCTCGCAGAACTGAAACAGCGGCAGGAAGCGAATGCACCGGACTCTCCAGAAAAAGGGCCATCCGGTATAGAGGATAGATAACGGTAAAACAAATAAACATGGCATCATGGTTTGGATTTACTCCCTTCCTTGATGCCATTTTTCATTCTTGAGAGATGATTAAGATATGCATTATTATAGAGAAATGGCACACAAAACAGGCTTGATTCGCTGTTAAATGTACAGGCAGGAGCAATGCTCCAATAATATATTTGTTTCAGATGCGTTCGTTTCCAATTGTATGTACACTTATTTAATAGATGAGAGTTGGTGTTTTTTATAAACGCCAATTTTCAAATTGAATAAGGAAAACAAGGAGGCAGTATGAAAATGGATATGCTGCGGATTCCAAAGGAAAACCTTTCTAAGTACTATGATGGTGACTCCGAACTAGCAGAGTATCGAACTTCTTTCATGCGTGATCGTGATAGAGTAATGTACTGTACTGCTTTTCGCAGATTGGCTGGGAAAACACAAATCTATACTATTGGCAGTGATGACCATAAGAAAAACCGTTTAACGCACTCTCTTGAGGTTGCGCAAATCGCAAGGACCATTGCATATGCATTGGGCTTTGATTGTGATTTGGCTGAAGCAATAGCGCTAGGACACGATCTTGGACACACACCGTTTGGTCATGCAGGTGAACAAATATTAAACGAGATCATGACGCCCAATTCGCCATGGGTGAAGAATTCGCCTTTTTATTCGAAAGGGTATGATGAATTGAAAAATGTACTTGAACGAGAGAAAAGTGGCAATTCAAAAATTGATACCATAGAATCTTGGTTTGGTTTTAAACACAATATCCAAAGCGTTAGAGTGGCTGCCGTTCTGGAAGATAACTATAGAGGAGCCGGGGACGAAAACATTGGACTAAACCTTAACAACTATACCCTATGGGGGTTGATGCATCATTCTGGATTGGAGTATAAAAATGATAACAGTACTATTAATTATCAGAACGCATATAATAAAATGGTTTCAATTCGGAATTCTGACAATGAAGCATGGTCTTTTGAAGCATATATTGTAAAAATTGCAGATGATATTGCTCAATGGCACCATGATCTTGAGGATGCTATCAGAGGACACGCTTTACCCATTTCAACTATTTGTGATACCATTCAGAATGCCTTGGGTGAAGACTTAAGTGATAGTGATATTGTGAGCTTGCGTAAGAATAAAGAAATGGAGCAGGTTACAAAAAAAAGCCTTGCAGAATTATCGCACATTGTTGTAAACACTCTTATTAACGATGTCTATACGCACTCTAAACAGAATTTAGAGAACTTAGTTGATGAACTTAAAAAACGTTTTCCGGGCAGTACTGAAGAGAGAGTTGCACAGGCGTTATTCTCGGATTATTCGTCTATTGGATTGAGCATTGCTCGTGAAGATGTAATTTGTTTCTCAGAAAAGATAAAAGATGAGTGCTTCAAAGAGGTAATAAAGAACTCTGTTCATCATTCAAGAGATGTGAGTCGAATGAATGAAAAAGGTAAATACATTATTCGAAAGATGTTTGAAGCATATTATTCACATCCACAACAGCTACCCGATGGCCCAATACTGCATTTTATGGTAGAGATTGGACGTTATAAGACTATTGAAGATGCAAGAAATCAGGGCATTGGGAGTGTAAGGACGTTATTTGATAAAGAGATGGTCAATCCTAAATTGTCATATAAGAGTTTACTTATGAGGAGGATATGTGATCATATAGCCTCGATGACAGACAGATATGCAATTGATGAGTATAATAGCCTATATGGTTAAATGCTGTTATGTAAAAACGCAATATGCATCCATCTGTCTGTAGATCATATTAGCATATAGAACTTCTTTTTTCACAAAGGCAAACCATATTTTTTGCATTGCCAACGGTTTAGGCCGAGCAACCAATACGGATGCTCGGTTTTGTTTTTTGAAAAACATGCTTCAAGAAATATATTTTTACGAAGTTTGTTCGTTCTCAAAAGCACGTACACATATATAACGAGGGCAAGAAAGCAAGACAAGTTATCGAGTCCCGCAAAAAGAAGAAAGGAAGCCAGAGAAATGAATACAGGAATGATTAGAAGGATATTAGCCATAG
>JAEEGJ010020813.1_pt1 | contig 14207 bp, 16 predicted proteins | sample 8958761 | NCBI WGS metagenome assembly JAEEGJ01 (sample SAMN16246546, study PRJNA631951) | gut metagenome | biome: gut microbiome; feature: rumen; material: RS-attached | host: Bos | place: Iran: Karaj | collected 2018-10 | reverse complement strand
CATCATATACTGTTCCGCGCAGAAGTAATTAACGTTTGCATAAGTAAATGGCGAATTATACCAGTTGCTAAGATAACCGTTTTCTTCGTCAGGGCTGTAAAAGAGGATAAAGTTTTCCATGGGTCATTCTCACTTTCGAATGGAAATCATTTTATATACATTTCTGCTATCTGTTTCGCTCTCTTGCCTGCATCTTCTCTGACGTCATCGGGTGAGATGATTTCAGCGTCAGTACCGAAGCCAAAAAGCCAAGCATAGAATCGCGGACTTACCGCCAGATCAAGGGTGACAGTAAAGTGGTCGTCGCCATCTGGAATAAGCATGATATCCGTCCCGAAACGGTCAAACACGGCACCGGCGAGATTGTTTTTGAATCTCATCTTTACCTGACGATCCTGTCCGGTGAACATGCCAAAGACCTTTTTTGCATAAGCGGACATATCGACTTTGGCAAAGGCCTCTTTTCCTTCGCGCTTTTGATCCAAGGCGGTAATCTCAAGCATCTTGTCTACACGATAATGTTTGATACTTCCGGCCTCAGCGTCCCAAGCCAACATATAATAGTTTTCGTCGTCCCACATCAGTGCGAACGGACTGACCTTGTACCAAGCCCCGTCTTTCCGGATATGACGCTGTTTGTTGATCATCAGCTCGAAATACTTGAACTGAATAGCACGATCCTGGTTAATCGCATCCGCGATCTCGTCCACGTTATAATAAACGCTCTCGTTCATGCTCTTGACCCGGTTGCGCACATACACCTGACGCTCCAACAGCTGGGCATCGAATGCACTGGCCAGCTCCTCAATCTTTTTGATCAGAGACATGGTCTTCTTCTGAGTTATAAACTTGGAGGACTGAACGCTGTCGACGAGAAGCTTGAGTTCAGGCGTCTGGAAGCTTCGCTGGCCGACATAGTAGTTTCCCTTACTTTGGACAATATCGAGTCCATAAACCCGCAGGGCTTCGAGATCATCATAGAGGCTTTTCCGCTCAGCCTTAATATCGAAACGGGCCAACTCCTCTATTATCTGAGGAATAGTCACCGGGTGATTCTCATCACTGTTCTTCAGGAGATAATCCTTTATGATTAACAACTTGAGTTTTTGATTTGCAGATCTAGCCATAGAAGAATCCTCCTACCATTTACTGTTATCAATATACCACATTATAAGTCCAATAAAAAGTACTTTTGCATGCAGCACCGGATGCCCTCGCGACAAAAAAGGCTTTGCGATTGTTTCATAAGTACAGTTTATTGGACTTGTCTTTTGCTATTATGGGTACAGTCAAAGAAATCATCGTTGAAAAACAGAAGGAGGACGCTATGAAGAGCATTCTTGGTTTTGGGATCAGTGAGAAGCCGGAATCCAGTAATATTGATATCACCCCGAGTGACCCTGTCCAGGTAGTCCGGTCGCTAGTATCGGTTAGGTTTATTGGTGACGGAAGAGCATTCACCTACTATAACGACAAGTTCGCTCTTGAAGAAGGTGACTACGTTTTTGTGAGTGGCAAGCTCGCGGGCAAGCTTGGCGTTGTCGAAAGCGTTTCTACTAAGTTCAAGATCAATCTTGCGGACTATCAGAGAGTTATTTCTAAGGCAAGTGGCTCCATTCACGGAACGTATGAATCCATCCTCGATAAGATGGTCAGCTATGACCTCGACGCCCTCTCTCCTGACGAATTCCGAACGTGGGTTATGCCTCCTAAGGGCTGGGACAAGAAAGAGGACGATCCTGAGGATGAAATCATAATCGGTGATGGATATGAACTGCATCTCCCTGAGCTGGAAGCCGCTGATGAGGTATCCCCGGCGGTTTTGCAGCGTGCTGTTGAATACTGCAGGGAGGGAAACGTGGCTTATCTCTGCGTGCGTGATGGGGTCGGCACTGCGTTTATCAACGGGACGACCTGGTACGAAGTGAACTTCAGGCTTGAGGGCGATACAATGACCGAGATGTATTGTGACTGCCCTTATCCTGGACTGTGCAAGCACCTTCTCGCTGTTGCGCTCACCGTCAGGGCTCTGGTTATGAAGGGCAAGCTCCAGCCTGACGAAGATTTTGTCGCAATCGATTCCAACCGTTTCTGGAACATGGTTGCAAGGACCACGAAAAAGGTTACCCTTTGAGAAAGGAGAATCAAAAATGGGAACTGGAATAGGATTGAAATGCCCCAAGTGTTCATTCCACAAACAGTACTACTTGGGTTCTGGCATGTTACTTCCTGAGACCTATGCTAAGGTGATAGATGGAATCAACGAATATGAATACGGATCGGAATGGTATGACTATTTCAAGACGCATACCGGAGCTGCTGTTGATGTGAACAAAGAGATCTACCACTGCCGGCTGTGTAACGCAATTGTCGAAGAGTACAACCTCGACCTTTACAACCGAAAAGACGGTAGTCCTCCTGATTATGGCTATTTTACAAGCTGGACAGACACCAAAGAATATGATTTCGTTAAGCACTATGCTCATCGTTGTCCAATTTGCGACGGCCGTATGCGTAAAATTCGAAGGAGCGATTTAAAGTCTTTACCCTGTCCGAGATGTGGAACAACACTCATAAGCAGCGATGACTTTATCTGGGATTGATACCTCAGCTCTTCCTTGCTCATCCGATCCCTTTTTCAAAATGAACTATGACCCGCTTCACTTTGCTGCCGACATCGGCATGACTTTGTGGAGCGGGTCGCTGTTTCAGGAAACAAACATGAGTATGCGGGCTTCTAATTCTTCTTCAACCCAGTTTTCGTTTGCAAACTCATTAATTCGCCGGACTGCTTTCTCAAGAATAGTACGCAGATGCGGTCCCCAGTGCATAGCATCGTCCCATTCGTAATACTGATACAGTTTCTTTGCTTCGGGGTCCAGCTCTGTGTACTCGCGAGGATCAAGCGTGTTGTAAATATCTTCGAGCTCTCCGGACTCGAAGGCTACAATCGCGTCCTTGTGAACGATCCCATGATTTGTTTTTCCTCCTAGAGAGTCTACAGCTTTTCTGATTCGTGCAAGAGGAACAACGTAGGTGTTTCGCATGATGTATTCCTCTTTATTCTCGGTTTCAAACTTCCATGAAACATAGAGCTTTTTCAATTCTGCTGAGAGCTCATCATATTTGCAGGCCACTGACATTTCTTCGAGCTTATCAGCGGTCGATCCAAAGTAAGACCGGCTCCCGCTCCAGTAAGTAGTGGACAGACGATACTCTGGCTCTGAGTTATCCCTTTTGAAGCAAAGAATCAGTGGATCTACGCAGTGCCATCCATCATGCATCTTGACTTCTGTGCGAATGGTGTAGTAGGTGCTCATTTTTCTCCTTTCGGCTATTCATTCAGTCTTTCGGCCGACTCAAAGGAATGGAACAAGAAATGCATTTTGTCTATTCTTTTGTCGGTATGCCAGTGGCCACAAAACCACGCCAGATAGTCTGTGTTTTCTTCGATCGTGTCGAGCCACTTCTCTGTGCTGTCATCAACAGAGCTCTGGTCGATTCCAGACAGGAACATCTCAATAGGCTCATATTTGAAAGGGCATGTATGGGAAAGAATCACGTCAATCTTGTTAGAGGAAAGCCGATCTTCAACTACTGCCTTCACATCCGGATTCGGCTGTTCATCGTCCCACCAGCCGTATCCCCGAGCAAGTCTATAATACTTGTCCACGCTGTATGCACCACCGATCACGATATATCGTAGCCCTTCTAGCGTGAAGATTTCTCCATCTTTCGCAAACAGCAGATTGGGGTATTCTTCTTGATACCAAACTTGCCCACCATTCCATTCGCGAAGGTGATAGTCGGGGACTCGACTGGGGCGCATCTCATGGTTCCCATGAACACACAGTAGAGTTGGCTGCAGGTGAGAGAGTGTGTCCTTCATGGCAATATCTCTCTCATCACCATAATAGTTTGCGCCGACATCTCCCAATAGGACGACGATATCCTCCTCCGATAACTGCATTCGACGGCAGAAGCGTTGGATTCCCCAAGGGGAGCCGTGAATATCTCCAGTGAAATAAATCATTCAATCACCATCTTTCGTTTCTGAATTATATCAAGCTTAGTGTCCAATTTCCCGGATTCAACAAAAATGTAATCAGTCCAGCCAAAAACATAATCGCCCTTTTGCTACATTTTCCGAAAACTATCTACTGCTGGTTATATGTTTGACTCTCAGTGGATTGCAATCCATATGCACTAGCAGCTATGATTTTATCGTTTTCTATAGTTACCTGCCTTGCTGCTACGGAGAGACTGCTTGGATGCTGCCACAATGTCAAATAGGATCTTCCTTTCTGCAGAGGTGCAGTCTGCCATGAGGTCAGAAAACTCGTGGTTTGTAACCCGGAAGTTGTAATCCAAACTGTCGGCTAACAATTCATCAGCAGAGACCTGTAGCACATTCGCGATGGCTACAAGAGTGTTCAAGCTCATTCTCTTTTGCCCGTTTTCAATGTAGCTGATAAATGTTGTCGCACAGTCAATTTCCTCCGCAAGTGCCATCTGTGAAAGCCCACGCTTCTTTCTGAAATACCGGATCCGTTTGCCAAGAGATGAATAATTAAGTGCCATAATAAAACCTCCATTCAATAAAAATTGGCGGCTTCATTATAATTTGCAGATTATTATTCATTCTATAGCTTATATAAAAGTAAACCTGTAGCTGATAGAATTAGGCAAAAATATAGTCTGTGGATTAAATGAGAGCGGTGAAGGCATGGAGATACTCGAACAAGACGTGTACAGAAAGATCGGTGCACGAATCCGCGAAGCGCGTCTCGAAAAGAAAATGAGTCAACAAGACCTGGCCACTGCCGCACATCTCTCCCTGCCTCACATTAGTGTAATCGAGCTTGGAAAAGCGAAGATGCAGCTCTCCACGTTCATTCAGATAGCTGAGGCTCTTCAAGTCTCAACAGATGATTTGCTCAGACCAAACATCCCCCAGGTCAACACAATCTATCAATCAGAATTTCAGGAAATCATCGGAGATTGCACCCCGGCAGAGATTGACTCGATCTTCAAGATCGTTCGTGAAATCAAGACGCAGATGCACTCTCGCAAAAGCGAATACGACGAATAACAGGTTTGTCTGCCAGATAAATCTGTTATTTTTTTTCGTTTCATAAACCATAGGTCATCATTGTGACCTGTGGTTTATTCTTTTTTGCGAGGATCAAATCTATACTGTGTTTCGATAATTAAGCGTAAGGAGTGCACGCGAGTGGAAGATCTCGAAATATACAATCGGATGCAGGAGATCGTTGAAACGCCTCAGTTTGAGCTGGTCTTCGGTGAGGACGACGAGATGGCCAAGAAGATTGCTGCGCACCGCTCATGGCTGCGCTCGATCCGGCATGAGCGACCGAGCACCGGGACTCACTACAAAATCGGGATCTATATTCGATACTTCAATCAGACCAAATACGAGAATTACTTGTCTTACCATAAAAAGCAGTTTAGGGATACCGTTGCTCTATGCCCCAACTGGGAGCTAGTTGATTTTTACATCGACGAAGGCGCATCGGCACCGAACATGGAGAGCGCCTCTGAATGGAGCAGATTGATCCAAGACTGCTTTGATAAAAAAGTGGATCTGATCATCACGCAGAAGGTATCTAACGTGTCCCGGAAAATGCATGAGATAACCCTGCTTGCCAGGCTTCTTGCCGCTCAAAAGCATCCTATAGGGATCTACTTCATTTCTGAAGATATCTTTACCCTGGCCAGCTACTATCAGGACGACCTCCGGGATACCTTCTTCTTACCCGGCCCCGAGGTAGAGATGCTTCCTGACGAGATTGATTAGGAGAGATGAAACATGATTGATGTCGAAAAACGATCTCGACAGGAAGAAGCAAAAGCCAAACAGCGAAAGCGAATGCGAGTATCTGTCGATCCAGAGAACTACGAATATACGCCTGCGAAAAAGCAGGCTGTAGATTTCTATGATACGGATGTTCACCAAAACGTTGGTATTTATGTTCGTGTTTCTACTGACGACATCCGGCAAACGACTTCATACGAGCTGCAACAGCGGTACTATGAAGACTACGTGAATTCCAGGCCAAATTGGACGCTGTATAGGATATATGCTGACGAGGGTATCAGCGGAACCTCACTGGCCCATCGGGATGCTTTCAATCAGATGATTGCAGATGCCAAAGCCGGCAGAATCGATTTGATCATCACGAAGAGTGTATCGCGTTTTGCTCGAAATGTGATGATCACAATTGGCATGGTGCGTACTCTCAGTGAGCTCCGCCCGCCCGTAGGGGTCTTCTTCGAATCCGAGGCGATTTTCTCTCTGAATGAGGACTCCCAGATGGCACTTTCCTTTGTTGCCACCATGGCCGAAGAAGAGTCCCATACGAGAAGTCGCAGCATGGAAACCTCTCTGCGAATGCGGCTGGACAATGGAATCCCGCTCACTCCCAAGCTGCTCGGCTATACCCACGATGCAGACGGCAATCTTGTTATAAATCCTGAAGAAGCGCCAACTGTGAAGTTAGCGTTTTACATGTATTTATATGGGTATTCCACGCAGCAAATAGCAGATGCACTTATCGCACTCGGACGAAAGTCTTACCTCGGAAACATCAAGTGGACTGCTGGGGGCGTTGCTCAAATCTTGCGGAACGAACGACATTGTGGAGAGGTTTTAACCCGGAAGACGATCACGGAGAATTACCGTACGCATCGTGTCTTGAAAAATCGCGGGGAGCGTCCGCAGAGCCGATATCTGAATCACCACGAACCAATCATCTCGCGTGATGATTTCATCGCTGTTCAGCGCATGCTTGACAATGCAAAATATGGCAACAAATCCATCCTGCCAGAACTAAGAGTCATAGAAACAGGATTCTTCAAAGGCTTTGTCATCATCAACCCCCGATGGGCTGCATTCAAAGAGCCTGAGTATATCCTGGCTGCACAGAGCGTATATTCACCCGACGAGGAGCAGGCCACCCCAGAAGATGATCCAGAGGTTCGAGTTGAGGTCGAGCCTGGAGATTTTGATCTTAGGGGGTTTGAAATCGCTCGATCGGAGTTCTTTGACCTGTATCGCCGGCCGGCAGTTTCTTTTCAAACGCGCCGCATCCAGTTTACTTCCGAATGTGTTCAGAAGTTCGGAGAAAAATGCTATATCGAAATGCTTATCAACCCGATAACCCGCAAGTTTGCGATCCGGCCAACTGAGAAGTCTAATAGGAATGCTGTGCAATTCTCAACGCTCAGTGCAGGCCGTCGTATCGCCCGAGCGATTCCATGTGCAGCATTTGGTGATACTCTCTTTTCTCTATTTGGCTGGAATCCAGATTATAAGTACCGGATCATAGGAACACTTATCGAGCAAGGCGACGAGGTCGCGTACCTCTTTGATGCAGAAAACTCGGAAGCTTATTTCAAATCCTACATGATCCCTTCCCATGAAGAAGGTGAAGATGGATCACCTGCTGCAATTCAGCCCTTGACCCCATCTGGGAAGCACATACGAGCAATTCCCGAAGAGTGGACGACGTCTTTCGGTAAAGAGTTTTACGTCCATGAACAACCTCTTTCAGTCTTAGAGAGTCAAAGCGAGGCAGATTGGATGCTCCGCCTTCAAGGGCAGCTCGTAGAAACCGGGAAGAAAATCCATGTCACAGACTTCGAGACGTTGCGGATGTACATCAAAGATGAGTTGAGTAATATACAGCTACAGGAGGTAAACGATGGCTGAACAGAGGGAAATGACGGACCAGCAAATCTTAGCGGATCTCCTTAAGCGGGTTGAGCAGAGCGCACGCCCGGCCCCTGCCGAGGAAGAAATTCAAGAGAAACCCGAAATCATAGTGGAGGATGATGAGATCCTTGAACTTGGCGACTCTTTCGATTTTGATGGGTTCCAGGTTGTGCGCCGGGAGTTCTTTGCACATATCAAGGAACCATCGGTATCATTCAACAACTGCAAATTTTCGGTAAACTCAGCATGTATTGCTAAGTTCCCGGATACTGAATTCGTTCAGGTAATGGTAAATCGGAACACAAAGATACTTGCCCTCCGGCCGTGCGACGAAGGAGCCCGAGACTCTTATCCCTGGTGCTATTACTCCAAAGGCCGCCGGAAGCCGAAAGCGATCACCTGCAAGCTGTTTTTTGCCAAAATTGTATCTCTCATGGATTGGAATCCGAATTACCGATATAAGTTGCTTGGCCGAGTGATCCATGCAAACGGTGAATATCTTCTGGCATTTGATCTCACAGCAACAGAGGTTTACCAGAAAAGCACCTCAGATGATGGTAAGACAAAAACCTCCAGAACACCTGTGTTCCCGGCAGGCTGGCAAGATCAGTTTGGACTTCCTTTCAGTGAGCATGAACAGTCGATGCAGATTAACATTTTCGACGGATATGCCGTATACGCTATCAAAGACCGGACACCGGGCAAAGCAGGATCTGCTGGGGATTCAGATGAAAGCATGCAGTTAGCAATCCCCGATGCGTCTACTGGCGGAGGTGCCCTCAATGAATGAAAGCCAATCATTATCCACAACCATATCGATAGATGTGAAAAAATACCGGATACGGGTTTTTAAATCAGCGCTCCATCAAATAGGGACTCCGGAGTTTATACAGTTGCTTGTGAATCCGGAAGAAATGATGGTTGCTATCCGGGCAGTCGATAAGGAACACACGAACGATCAGACGCACAAGGTTGGGAAGAAGATGCATAACCGAAATGTAGAGTTTTACAGCCGTGCGTTCATTGAGCGTTTATGTTCCATCTGCGGGGATCTGGAAAGAGGGTCAACTTACCGTTTGACTGGCAGGGTGTATCCGGAGCAACGAGCGCTGCTATTTCCTTTGAAGACTATCCGAAAGGTGTCTGAGGAAGGAATGGTTGAATGAGCGAAAAAGGTCTATACCACTTAGAGATCGATGAGGAATTCCGGCAGCTTATTCGACCTCTGCAGAAAAAGGAATTCGAGCAGCTGAGAAAGAATCTGCTTAAGGACGGCTGTATTGATCCCATAATTACATGGAATGGTATTATCATTGACGGTCACAATCGGTACCGAATCTGTATGGAACACGGGATCCCCTTTGCCGTAGTTGAGATGCACTTTACCTACCGGGAGGAGGTCGTCTCATGGATTTGTGAGCACCAGCTAGGGAGGCGAAACATCTCAGAAGAGACTCGGAAATATCTCATTGGCATGCAGTACGAAGCAGCCAAAATAGCAAAGTCTCGTCTTAACCCGACGGGAATCAATCAGTTTTCACCATCTCACATGTCCCCGGATAGACGGAGAAAGCAAGAGCAAACAGAGCTTTCGGCTGGTCATATCACTGCGCAGCGAATCGGAGATCAGAATCATGTTTCATGGAACACAGTAAACAAATATGCTATGTACTCACGTGCAGTTGAAGAGATAAGAAAGAAAGTGCCAGAAGCGGTCTCAAGCATCCTTTCTGGCCAGTACAAGATCTCTCAAAATAACGTAATAGAGTTATCGAAACTCGACCCCGATCAAATCAGGTTGTTTATTCAACGACTTGATTCTCCGCGGCAAGAGTATGTGCAATACAAGAAAACGCGGAGAGAGATCCAAGATCTCGGCGCTGGAACAGCAACAGCAGCACCACCTTCGCCTTCAGTAAAGGATGTTCCCCAATATGATCCAGATGCCGAAATCACCGCATTGACGCTAACGATACCAACCTGGTCTAGCTCAATAGAGCGCGCAAGGAAATCAACTGAACCAGCCCATATATCGGCAAAAGCCAAGGAAAAACTCTCCCTTGCGCTTCACAGTCTGCAGGACCAAATTACACTAACCTTGGATGAATTGGAGGTGGAATAAATGGATGATGCAAACCCCTTCGTTCCTAAAGTCCACTTTGATTTGATTCCGATCAAAAACCTGGTCTCGAATCAAAAGTATCAGCGCAACCTCTCTCGCAAACACATAGAGCGGGCTGCTGCGAACTTTGACTTGTGCCAGATAAACCCAGTAAAAGTGAGTCGACGGGACGGGATGAATTACGTCTTTAATGGTCAACATACCATCGAGATCATTGCCCTGGCCTCGGGGTCCCGGGATACACCTGTCTGGTGTATGATCTATGACGATCTGGTTTATCAGCACGAAGCCGACATCTTCGCAAACCAAATGAAGTTTGTAAAAGCTCTCAATCCATATGAGATCTTCAAGGCAAACCTTGAAGCCGGAAACGATGAACAGTTGATGATTCGTGATCTTGTCGAGTCTTATGGGTTGAAGATTAGTCAGAACCGATCACCCGGAAATATCGTTGCAGTATCTGCACTGGAGTCCATTTTTGAGAAATACGGATATCAAGTTCTCAACCGAACCCTGCGACTCTGTATTGGTGCATGGGAGGGAGATGTGAATTCTTTCTCGGCAAACATCATGAATGCTATTGCAAAAATGGTCGCCGTATACGGAGATTCCCTCAATGATGCTGTCTTCAAAGAAAAAGTCGGGGCTGAATCGATTAAAGCCTTAACCCGCACAGCTAAAGAAAGGCGGCCCGGCTTCATGGGTTATGCTGAGGCCATGGTTCTCGAGTATAACGGAAAAAAGAGAAACAATAGTCAGCACCGGTTACGGCTTAATCTGCTATATGTGAAAGAACCGTCGGCTCAGTCTCTTTTTGAGGACGAGGAAGAGGAATATGAAGAAGATGACTTATTCGAGGAGGAGGTGTAATTAAATGCCACGGAAACCGCTAACGCTTGATGACAGGATTAAACGTGCCGAAGCAGCTGTAGCTCAAGCCCGAACCCGGTATGAGGACGCAAAAGCTGACCTGCAACAGCTCAGAGAAGAACGAGAGAATGAGCATCGGGAAGAGATCTTTGCTGCCATTTCACGTAGCAAGTATTCTTATACTGAAATACTGGCTTTTATTCGCGGAGACTCTCCAAACGAGAGCTAGCTATCCGTCGATCTCGGTGCCATCTATAAAACGAAACACTAGCCGGCCGTCATGGAAGGCAGTTATAGAGTCTACCGTTACCAGAAATAGCTGTTCGTCAAATACGGTTATGACATCATCGTTTGCTACCAGTTCAGAAGTGAATCTCCGAATGGCGTTTGCCTTGGCAATCCGTTTATTACGCTGCGTCTCGAGCGCTTCAATCTCAGCATTAATTGCTTCATACCGCTCGACATAGCCTGCATATCGAGCAGAATAATCTTCTTGATCCTGTACGCTATGAGCATTGTTTTCGACACATCGCCTTGTGAGCTCAACTACAATCTCAAGTTCATTTGTCAATTCAGCGATTTGCTTATCGATCTCAGAAGTGTTCGTTAAACGGTCCTGAATAAGCTGGCAATCGTCAACAAGCTCTGTTTTGCTGGAAAGCAGATCATTCCAAATCTTAATGAAGCGCCTTTTTAGATCTTCCTCATCGAGATGAGGCGTGGTACAAAACACATCGCCTTTGAATTTGTGGTTGCATTGCCAGATGACTTTGCGGTACATCGAGTTTGAATGCCACACCTTTGACCCGTAATACGATCCACAGTCTCCGCAGATAATTCTGGCAGAAAAGACGCTCTTCCCACTATATTTCCTGCCCAGGGTTTTCCTTCGCTGCAACTCTGTTTGAACAGCATCCCATTCATCCGGATCAATGATAGCTTCATGACTGTGCTCAATATAGTACTGGGGGATTTCGCCTTCATTTGCCTTTTTCTTCTTTGATAAAAAGTCAACTGTAAAGCTCTTTTGAAGGATCGCAGAACCCTTATATTTCTCATTCGAAAGAATGCTTTCAATAGTGGATGTCTGCCAGCACTTTTTCCCGCTTGGAGTAAGAACCCCCTCCTGGGTCAGTTCCCTTGCAATGCTCCAAGCTGTTTTCCCGCGCATATAATCTGAATAAATCCTACGCACCGTTCTGGCCTCCTCGGGAACAATCTGCGGTAACCCGTCAGGCCCTTTCTCATATCCCAGAAACTGCTTATACGGGAGGCTGACCTTTCCATCTGCAAATCGTTTTCTTTGACCCCAGGTCACGTTCTCTGATATTGATCGGCTCTCTTCTTGGGCGAGGGAGGACATGATTGTCAAAAGAAGCTCGCCTTTTCCATCAAAAGTATAGATGTTTTCCTTCTCAAAGAAGCACTCGCAGCCTGCCTCTTTCAGTTTTCTGATCGTTACGAGTCCATCTACGGTATTGCGGGCAAAACGGCTGACTGACTTCGTAACTATCAGGTCGATTTTCCCGGCAAGCGCATCATTGACCATATCGTTGAACCCCTGCCGGTTTTTGATGCTTGTGCCCGTTATTCCTTCGTCAGAATAGACTTTTACAAACTCCCATTCAGGGTTTTTTCTAATATACTGGGTATAATAATCAATCTGAGCTTCATAGCTAGTGAACTGCTCATCCGATGCAGTTGAAACACGCGCGTATGCCGCAACCCTCTTCTTGGTTACCGCCATCACCGGTAAGTGTGAAATTGAGTTGAGGGTCGCAGGGATTACAGTGACTGTGCGATCAGTACTAACAGCACTCATTTTTCTTTACTCCATCTTGACATAGCATGCTTCCTGGCGTCCATTTTCATCTCATCGGTCCAGCTTTCAGATCGGGATCGATCTTTCCATTTCACCTCACGACTCTCGCCATTCTTGAAGCAGAAAACCACCCGGTTGCCTGATTCAGCGCGGATTGATGATAACTCGCAGAGATTGATATCGGAAGTTAGCTGTTCCAGTATTGATTCTGGGATTGCTTTGGAAGAGCACATATCTTTGCCAAGGGTATTGTATGTTTTGCAGATCCATATTGGCCCAGCGTGCGTGGTCTTCCTTCTATATGTGTCGCCGCAGCAACCACATTTGATTAAGCCTGAGAACGGGTAAGCTTTTCTCTTGCTCCGGTCCGGGCGGTACTTCTTTGCTCTACGAGCTGTCTCCTGCTGAACTTCATTGAACGTTTCCATGCTGATTATTGGTTCATGTGCGTTTTCAACGTGAAATCGAGGGAGTTGGCCAGTATTTATACGCTTTTTCTTTGTGAGGTGATCTTCCCGGTAGGTCTTCTGCAGAAGCAGATTCCCTGTATAAGTGTAGTTGCGAAGGATTCTCTGAACGCTAGCGATATGCCACGTCATCATTCCAAAACGCGTAGGAACACGATCTTTGTTCAGCTCGTTTGCGATCGCCTGAACGCCTTTCCCTGACAGATACAGATCGAATATCCTGCGTACCGTTTCCGCCTCCTCCGGTTCAATCACATAATGGTCACCTTCAAACCGGTATCCGAGGAGTGTTCGATCGCATGGGATGCCGGCTTCAAAGTTTTTCTTGACTCTCCATTTCTGGTTTTCACTTGCTGATAAGCTCTCTTCTTGCGCAAAAGAAGCAAGAATAGTTAGCATCAGTTCCCCTTCGGCGCTAATCGTATGGATATTCTGTTCTTCAAAGAAAACATCGATGCCGAGGAGCTTCAGTTCCCGTACTATGGCTAAAAGATCAACGGTATTCCGAGCAAATCTTGAAACGGACTTTGTAATCACCAGGTCGATTTTTCCAGTCCGGCAATCCGAGAGCAGTTGCTGAAAGCCTGGGCGGCTTTGTTTCGTGCCGGTCAAAGCCTCATCTGAATAAACGCCAACATAAAGCCAGCCAGGTTGCTTCTGTATAAAAGAGCTATAGTTACTTATCTGCGCGGATAAAGAATGAAGCATTGCATCCTTTTCTGTTGATACTCTCGCATAAGCTGCGACTCTCTTCACTTGGGCTTTGGGCGGGATTCTAAAGTCGACTTTTTCGATCTTTCTTTCCACGGATTCCACCTCCTCAGGTTCGGATATTACCGTAGAAAACACGTATTATCCACTTATTTATCCAAAAATAGTCGACAATGATATCGCATACTTAGCCCGAAGGATTGTATCAATTTCCGAGTATTCTTCCTCAGAGATTATGCCCTCAAGAACCATCTGTTTCACCATTGACATGGCGGTTCGGTAATGAATGATTTTCATTCGAAGCTCATCAGACACCGGCACAATTCTCCTTTCTCCGCGCATCGGCATAGCATCTCCTGCTGCAGTACTGGGCGGCACTCCGAGGTGATAGAAAAGACGCACCACACCACTTACAGAGATGCCGGTATTGTTTTCGATCGATTTCCTGCGAATGCTCCCGCCACCACGACGCTCTACACC
>JAEEGJ010020812.1_pt1 | contig 14207 bp, 12 predicted proteins | sample 8958761 | NCBI WGS metagenome assembly JAEEGJ01 (sample SAMN16246546, study PRJNA631951) | gut metagenome | biome: gut microbiome; feature: rumen; material: RS-attached | host: Bos | place: Iran: Karaj | collected 2018-10 | reverse complement strand
CAGTAGCAATAAGACCTATCATTATTGAAAAAGCAAGACCAACTGATAAAGTAATTATCTTCTTACCATGACCCATACTTTCTGATAAAAAATGTCCTATTAAAAAAGCAAAACCTGATAATAATGTTATTAATAATGCTTTCATAATTCACCTCAAAATCTATTAGATTATAACATTAATGTATTAGTAAATCAACCAAATGTAGTATAATAAAAATATGAAAGAAATTGAATTATTACAAAAAATGATTGATGAATCAAAAAATATAGTTTTCTTTGGTGGTGCTGGAGTTTCTACTGATAGTGGTATTAGAGACTTTAGAGGAAAAAATGGCTTATATAAGATGAAAAATAATACTAATCATTCACCTGAATATATGCTTAGTTCATCATGTCTATATAACGAACCAGAATTATTCTTTGATTATTATAGAAACTATATGGATGCTAGTGATGCTAAACCAAATGTAACTCATTTATATCTTAAAAAATTAGAAGATGATGGTAAATTAAAAGCAATTGTTACACAAAATATAGATGGTTTACATCAAAAAGCAGGATCTAAAAAAGTATTAGAGATACATGGCACTACTATGAGAAACTATTGTGATAAATGTGGTAAAGAATATCCAAGTGATTATATTTTTAAATCTAATGGTATTCCTAAATGTAAATGTGGTGGTTTAATAAGACCAGATGTTACATTATATGGAGAAATGTTACCAGATGCATTTAGTGAAGCACAATATTATATTTATAAAGCAGATTTATTAATAGTTGCTGGTACTTCTCTTACTGTAGAACCTGCTAGTAGCTTAGTAAGATTATTCAATGGAAAACATTTAGTCATAATAAATGGTTCAGAAACACCATATGATAGTATTGCTGAACTTGTTATTCATAAAAAATTAAAAGATGTCTTTAGTAAACTAAGGTAACATCTTTTTCTTTCTTCTATTATTGCTATTATTACTGTTATGTATTTTCTTTTTTCTAAATTCTCTTATATCACATCTTGGACAAGAGTTTCCTCTATATTCAAGACCACATTTAGGACATTGTGTTTTTTTCATTCTGATTCGTACATCAGATTTATTCTTTTTATTAACTAATATTACACTTACAGTTAACATTACTGCGATTAATACAATTAGTGGTACATATAAATTTGAAAATGCACAAAAATCATACATACCATGTATACATGTTGGTAATGCTACAGCTAATGCTTTATTTTTAAATGATTTTTTATGTCTTTTAATAATTTCATAATATTTTGCTTTACCTAAGTAAACACCCATGAATACACCACAACATGCATGTAATGGTATAGCAGTAAATGCTCTTAATACTCCTGTTTGAACTCCATAACCTAATACATAGAAGAAATTTTCAAACAAAGCAAAGCCTAAAGCAACAAATACAGAATAAACAATCATATCAAATAATGTATCAAATTCTTTATCATTATATGCAAATATATATAAGAAGAACCATTTACAACCTTCTTCTACTATCGCAACACATACAAATGAATAAACAATCAGATCTGATACTTCCATATTAACTGCTTTTCCATTAAATAATGGAAAGAATGATGAAAAGAAGTAATTAACAAGTAATACAGATATACATGATAAAACACCACCCATTATTAGTTTACCTAATAATGCAAATGGTTCCTTGTCATTATCTTTTTGATAAATATAGAATGCCAATAATGCAATTGGTATTACCGCAACATATACTGCAATATCACTCATATATATACCCCTTTATCATACATTAATTATAACAAAAAAAGCTTAGTCATAGAATACTAAGCTTTTCATTTGTCAATCTATTAACGCTCCAAGTAAACCATAAGATATTATCATCATTATAATACTTGCTAATAATATGCCTCCCATTGCTGCTATAAATGCTTTCTTTCTATCTAAATGAAGCACTGAAGCAACTAAGCATCCTGTCCAAGCACCTGTACCTGGAAGAGGAATACCTACAAATAATAATAGTCCCCAATATCCATATTTTTCAATTTGAGTTTTATTCTTATCTGCTTTCTTTTCTAGCCATTTAGCAAATTTATTCATCCATTTAATTTTACTATTTCTCATCCAATCCAATATTTTATTTAAAAATAATAAAATAAATGGTACTGGAAGTACATTACCTATAATAGATACTATATATGCAGGAACTGGTTTAACTCCCATTAAAGATGCAGCAAGTAATCCACCTCTTAATTCAAGTATTGGCATTAAAGAAATAATAAATACTAATAATTCTTTTCCAAACTTAAATGATTCTAATCCTGCAAATGAATTAACCATCCAATTTACAATTGATTCCATTTTAATCACCTAACTAATCTTAACACATTTATGATATAATGGCTAGTAGAGATGATAATATGAATAACAAAATAGGTATATTTGATTCAGGTATAGGTGGTCTTACTACATTAGAAGAAATTAAAAAACTTCTTCCTAATGAAGACTATATTTATTATGCAGATTCAAAGAATAACCCTTATGGTGAAAAAAGTGATAGCGATCTTTTAGCCATAGTTAAAAATATTGTTGAATTCTTGTTAAATAAAAAAGTTAAGATAATTGTAATAGCTTGTAATACTGCTACTACTAGATGTATTGAAAGATTAAGACATGATTATCCACAAATTAACTTTATCGGAACAGAGCCAGCTATTAAGGTTGCATGTGATAAAGGCTTTAAAAATACACTCGTTTTGGCAACTCCAGGTACAATTTCTTCAGAAAAAGTTCATAAACTAGTAAAAGATAACATACATGATGATCAAAAAATACATTTGCTTGCTTGTGATGGACTTGCTAATGCAATAGAGACAAAAGATGATGAAAAGATTAATTCAATTCTTCAAAATTTATTAGATGAATATAAAAATGAAAATATTGATTCAATTGTTCTTGGTTGTACACACTATCCTATCATTAAAGATAAGATTCAATCATTCTTTCCTAATGCAAAACTAATTGATGGAAATGTTGGTGTTGCTAAAAGAGTAAAATTTATACTCGAAGAGAATAATTTATTAAGTAAAGATAATACAGGAAATGTAGAATTTATTCAATCAAAATAAAAAGGACTATTTTTTTAGTCCTTTTGTTCCCTTATTATAGCCTTCTAGAATGTTAGTATCGAAAGATCTAACTTTTTTCTTTTTATTTTTATATTCTTTAATCGCAGTTTGTATCATTTCACTTAATAATTCTTTATAAGACATTCCATCTTCTTTCCATAAATAATATGAAAGAGATCCTGGTATAGTATTAGGTTCATTTACATAATACTTATTACTCTTTTTATCTATTAAAAAGTCTATTCTACAAACTCCACTTAAATTTAATAATTTAAATACTTCTTTAGCAGTATTTTGTATTTTATTTGTTAAATCGTTTGATATTCTAGCTGGTACTATTCTACTAGTAGATGCCATTCCTTTACTTCCAGAAGCACCTTTAGTTTTAGAACCAGATAAGTATTTATCTTTATAACTTAATATTTCATCAAGTCCCATTACTTCTTCAATAGGACTTACTTTTTGACGCTCATAATTACCTAAAACACTTGCATTTACTTCAAGTAAGTTATCAATAGCTTTTTCAACAACTATTTTAGTGTCATAACTAATTGCTTCTTCAATAGCTGCTTCAATCTTACTTTCAGATTTAACATATGTAATACCTATACTACTACCTAATGTAGCTGGTTTTACTACTACTGGATAACCAACTTTCTTAATTTTAGCTAATATTTCATCTTTATCTTCTAAATATTCATTATCATAAAACCAAGTATAATCTACAATTGGAATTTTTGCTGACGCCATAACTTGTTTCATAACAACTTTATCTTGTCCAATTGAAGCTCCCAATACATGTGAAGAAACATATGGAATTCCAACAGTATCTAAATAACCTGCTAAAGTACCATCTTCAACATTATTACCATGTACTACTGGTAATATTACATCTAAATCAGCAATATCTTTTCTAAATAGTCCAGTTGTACTTTGTAATAAGAACATATCATCTTTCTTATATAAAACTACTTTCTTTAAATATCTTTTAGAATCATTAAATGTTTTATATGTATTTACATCTAAAAGAATATGTCCTGTATACCAAGTTCTATCTTTTCCAATATAAATAGGTATAACTTCATACTTTTCTTTATCTATATTCTCTATAGCTTGTAAAGCAGATATTATACTAACTTCATGTTCAACAGTTTCTCCTCCAAATATTACACCTAACTTGATTTTCATAAATATCACTCCTATTCATTAAATATATCAGGTAAATCATTTTCTAATAATGCATAAGTATTCTTATCACTTAATTGTTTCATTAAAGGAAAAGCTTCTTTTACATCATTAATTATATATATATGATCTAAATCATAATTTGCTTCTTTTAATCCATCATAAATAGGTTTAGTTTGTTCTACACCAACTAATATAACTTCATCACAAACTTCAGCTATTTGTTTTCCAAATACATTATTTAATTCATATTGTTTATCACCTAATTCAATCATACCAGGTGTAACAATAATCTTTTTACCATCCATCATTTTAAGAACATCTAGAGCCATTTTAGCACCAACAGGATTAGAGTTATAAGCATCATCAATTAAATGAATATTACCATACTTCTTCATTTCTAATCTGTGTTCTACATTCTTTATTCTTTTAACACCTGTTGCTATTTCATCAAGACTCATTCCTAAAGAATATGCCATTGCTATAGATTCTAAAATATTATATACATTAGCATTACCTAATAATCTAGTTTCAAACTTGTGAGTTTTCTTTTTATCAAATACACAAGTGAACTCAGTTCCTTTATTAGTTAACTTTATATTTTTAGCATAAACATCAGCTTTATCATTTTTAGTTGATACCCATACCTTTTTACAATCTGATTTAGTTTTATAATTTCTTTGATATTCATCATCCATATTTAATACAGCAATACCATCATCAGGAAGTGAATCTATTAATTCAAATTTAGCTTTTTGTACATTTTCTTGAGAACCAAAACTTTCTAAATGAGCAGTACCAATAGTAGTAAGTATTCCATACTTAGGTTTAATAAAATTACATTTTTCTTTTATTTCTCCTCTTTTAAATGCTCCCATTTCTGCTATAAATATTTCACTAAATTTATCAAGTTTATTATTTATAGATATCATAAGACCATTCATAGTATTAAAACTCTTTTCAGTAGCAAATGAATTAAACTTAACATTTAATATTTCATTTAATGCATACTTAGTACTAGTTTTACCATAACTACCAGTAATACCTATCTTCTTTAAATCTTTCATAGATTTTAATTTACTAGAAGCAAGTCTCTTATAATGTTCAAATACTAACTTCTCTATAGGTTTATTTATTATATTTGCTAAATAAATAATTATTGGATTTAAAAATCCTAACATACCTAAATTCAAATATATTCCATTTATAAGTTCAATATCATAATATTTATATATTGGTATTAAACATACTAAATAAATGATAGACATCGTAACATATAATCTTTTTATTCTAGCTGTTATTACTAAAGGTTTTTTAGTTTGCTCTTTACTAGTTTTATTACTTAAATACATAAACATTATTATGTAGAATAATATAAAGAATGGTATAGCATAATCGCCTTTAATAAAATAGAATAATAAGAACAAAAATTCTATATTAATAAATGATTTACTAAAATTATCTTTTAACCATTTTAAATATCTATTACCATCGTTATACCAGTTTTGTTGTAGCATATGCATAAATTTCTTACTTTTATTAAATACATAAAAGAAGAATGGGAATAACGATATTATGAAATATGTTCTCATTTATTATCATCTCCTAAAAATACTTTTAATACACTTACTGTTTGATTTAATCTTTCTAAATAAGCATAGTGAGTACATCCTTCATATGTTACTAAACCACAATTAGGTATTATTTTCTCTAAAGCAACTGCATCTTCATATGGAACTGCGCTATCTTCAGTTCCCCATATTAATAATGTAGGACTTTTCAAACTTTTTAAATCATTTGTTAAATCTAAATTTAAATGTTGAACAAGAACTTTTCTCATCATTTCAGATGCATTCTTGTAATCAGTAGATCCAATATGTTTTTTAGCAAATGCTTCTAATTTATTAAGACCTGGTACTTTCTTTAAAGACTTTAATATTTTAGTTTTTAAGTTTTTCTTTTTAGCTGCTATTCTATATGGCCCAGCTAAAGAAACTACTTTATCAGTCTTATATTTAGTAGCATAAGCAAGTGATATCTTACCACCAAAAGAATGACCCATCATAATTGGATTATCAATCTTTAATTCTTTTAATAATTCATAAACTATATCAGCATATTCAAATATACTAAGTGCATAAACAGGTTCTTTAGATAAACCAAAACCTGGTAAATCAATAATAGTAATACGATAATGATCAGCTAAATTATCACCGAGAGGTTTCATCATTTCAATATTTTGTCCCCATCCATGAAGCAAAACTACATCTTCTCCCTTACCATATTGTTTATAATTAATTTTTATATTTCGTATTTTCTTGAACATCCAAACTTCACCAATATAATTGTATCATAAAAATATTCAATATATTATTTAAAATAAATAAATAATCTAAAATTTACATAAAAAAACGAGATTTTACACTCGATATTATTTTTACATATTTCTAAATAAGATAAGACTACCTATAATTATAGCAAATAAAACTACACTAACAGCAATATATTTAATAATTAACATTTTATTATAATTATTAGGTTCTTTAATTTCTGAAATAGTATCTGCATGCATTAATTTATCATAAGTAACTTTCTTTTCTTCTTTTTTATTATTATTTTTATAATAATTTTTTTTATAATACTTTTTATTCTTTCCCATATCCACCTACTATACTTAATATATAACATATTTTTATTATTAAGTAAATATTTAATAAAAAATAAGTCTATTGACTTATTTATTTTTTCTTAACTTTAGTTTTTTCAAATTCAGTTTGAAGATCTTTATTATAATATAATTCAAGACCATGATGAATAACTTCTATTTCAAATTTCTTACTTGTCATCTTTTCACCATCATAATTACATGATATTGGTTTATCTGATTCAATAATTACTTTATCAGTTTGAAAAGATTTAGTTTTAGGATTCTTTTCATGTTCTCCTTTTCTTAAACCAAGTATAGTTTTAATAAGAGCTAATTTATTCATATCTTCAATCATATAAACATCAATTATTCCATCATCTATTCTAGCACGTGGTCCCATAATAAAACCACGACCATAATATTTACCATTACATACTGCTACAGTTACATAATCATTTTCATATATTAAATTATCGGCACTAATTTTAAAATGTTTACCTTGAAAGTTTAAGAAATTAGCGACAATAGTTGCATTATAACGTTGACTTCTAGGAATAATCTTTGAACCAACATATCTTTCATCATTAGCTATATCCGCATCTATTCCAAAACAAACTAAATTAATGAAATAAGCATCATTAATTTTAACAAGATCTATTTTATTAAGACCATCTTTCATTTGTTCATTAACACTTCTTGAAAAATCATTACCAGTTCCAAGTGGTAATAAACTAATTGCATTATTTGTTCCGTAGATAGCATTTACAATACGATTAATTGTACCATCTCCACCTATAGCTACAATGATGTTTTTTTCATTTTGATATTCTTTTAATATATTTTCTGTTGATAACTCTGGTGAATTAACCCTAATTTCATAATCAAGGTCTAATGTTTTAGCTGCTAAATCAACTCTTCTTATAGTATCTTCAGTATTTTCTCTAGTACTAAAACTATTAATCAAAAATATATATTTCATAAGATCTCCTAATTTCATTATACTTTAAAAGGAGGTATTATTCTACCCCCTATTTACACATTTATTTATTCTTATATTTTTTAATTATACTTTTAATATTAAAGAGATAATCTACTACTTTAACTAATGTATTATACGCAAAGATAGAGAATATTATTAACAAGAAGAATATTAACCCTATTTGACCATTAAATGCTTTAAGAACAAAGAATTCATTTTGGAAAATAACACCATAAGAGAATGCTAATAATAATAAACCAAACATAATTCCTCGTAAATAATTAAATGGTTTGGAAACATAAGCTAAATGAATAAATCCTGTTATTCCCGTAATTAATACAGCTAGTGCATTAATAACATTTTCATCTATTTCAAAATATCGTTTAAATAGAAGAATAATAATTCCATTTAACATAACTGTTAATCCACCAGGTAAACTCTTTTTAACTATTTTAACTAAGAAACTCTTACCATCAACTAAATTATGATTAGGCTCTAGCGCTAGTATAAAAGATGGTATTCCAATAGTACAACTAGTAATTAAAGTAAGTTGAATTGGTACAAAGAAATATTTATTACTAGTAACAATACAAGTTAAGATTAGAAGTATTGTATAAATAGTTTTAACAAGTAGTAATGAAGAACTTCTTTCAATATTATTAATATTACGTCTTCCTTCAGCAACTATCTTTGGCATACTAGCAAAATTAGAATCTAATAAAACTAACTGACTAACACTTTTAGCTGCATCAGACCCACTTGCCATTGCAACAGAACAATCAGCTTCACGAAGAGCAAGTACATCATTAACACCATCACCAGTCATAGCTACAGTATAACCATTACGTTTAAGTGCTTCTACTAATTTCTTTTTCATAAATGGTGTAACACGACCAAAGACATCATTTTCTTTAACAATTACATCTAAATTATCATCAGTAAGATCAGTACAATCAATACCATTTAAGTTTTTTAAACCAACTTTTCTAGCAATTTGGGTAACTGTTTTATAATTATCACCAGATATTATTTTAACAATAACACCTTGTTCTTTAAAGAATTCTAGTGTATCTTTAGCTTCACGTCTTATTTCATCTTCTATTAAGATATAACCTTCTACTTTTAAATCATTTGGTTTTTTTACTAATTCACCTTTTTTACTTGCAATAACTAAAATACGATAATCATTTTGTTTATTAATAATATCTTTATCAATTAATTCTTTGTCATAACCTAAAACATATTCAGGTGCTCCAATATAGTATGAAGTATTATCTATTTTACAAGCAGAATATTTTCTTTCTGATGAAAATGGTATTATTTCATTATTGTTTTCTTCAGTTTTTTGTTTAAATTTATCACGAATTGCAATAAAAGTTCCACTATTGTCTGGTAATACTTTTAATACTTTAATTATTGTATTTTCAAAATTATCGTTTTTACTAACAATACTATTTACTTTCATATTACCAGTTGTTATTGTACCAGTTTTATCTAAACATATAACATTAACACGAGCAAGCGTTTCAATACAATATAACTGTTGAACTAATACTTTTTCACGAGATAATTTAACTACACTAACTGCCATAACTGAACTAGTTAATAATACTAATCCTTCTGGTATCATACCAATTAAAGCTGCTACTGTATTAATTATTGAATCACTTAAACTACTTCCAACAACTAAGTATTGACTTAAAAATAAAGCTACTCCTAGTGGTACCAAAATATAAGATAATATTCTAACTAGTTTTTCAAAAGAATTAAAGATAACAGATTTATTCTTTTCCATTTTCTTAGCTTCCATTGATATTGTATTAATATAGTTATCTTCTTTAATATGAATTACTCTTGCAAAAGTAGTTCCACTAACAATAAAACTACCTGATAAAAGAGTATCACCTTTATTTTTCATAACTGTTTTAGCTTCTCCAGTTATAGCTGATTCATTAACTTCAACTGAATCGGTTAAAATAATAGAATCTACTACTACTTGTGAGCCTAATTCATATTTAATAATATCATCCATTACTATCTCTTCTGGAGTAATAGAAATAATATTACCATCTCTTAATACTTTTGGTTTAATACTAGATATTATTGATAATTTATCTATTGTTTTTTTAGACATAATCTCTTGTACTATACTAATGGTTGTATTACAAATTATTACTCCCAAAAATAAACAGTTTTTTAATGAATAAAAAAATCTATTAAAGATAATACCACTTATTAAAATAGCTAAAGCTAAACTAACGTTTAAGATATTAAAATAAGTAAATATATTAGTAAGAAAGATTTCTTTTATAGTTTTAGTATTAGTATTATTAATTGTATTAACTAGATTTTTTTCTATTCTTTCTTCTACTTCTTGTTTAGTTAATCCCTTTATATCCATCTTTCCACCTCTTTGTAAATTATAACATATTTTTATAAAAAATTATATTAAAAACAACCATAAAGGTTGTTTTTATTTATTTTATTAATCTCTTAGCATTTTCACGGAAATCATCACTTAAAGATCTAATATCAACGTTTTCATCTAGTTTTAATTTCTTTAATACAGAAATAAAGTCTTTTTCTAGATTACCACCAGTGATACCTAACTCTTGTGGAGTTCCAAAATATATATCTTCATTTTTTACATGAAGTACTTCTCTAACAAAGCCTTCATCACATGATTTACCATAACTTCCACCCCATGCATTTTCAACACCAACAGTTTCTAATACACCGAATAATATTCTTCTTAAAAACTCTTTTTTAAATGATGTTTTATATAAAGCTGGAAGATTAATTTTAGAACCATGTTGTTTTAAACCAATAACGTTATTAACTACTTCATCACCACAACTAGACATCTCAAAGGCATTTAATCTAACGCTATAACCACGTTTTTCTAATGCATTAATAATACTAATTAATATTACTGCACGATTAAATATTTGTTCATCAATAGTTGATCCTGAATAAGATAGTGCTGAATATAATGTAATATATTTTGGTTTTGTAATTCTTTCCTCTGTTTCATAACATAGTGGTACACCTGCTGAATAAAGTGATGTATTAATATGACCACCAGCTAAAGTATAAACAGTTCTATACTTATGTGTATCTCCATGTTTAACATTGATTATTTCTTTAATTAGGTTAACGAATTCAAAATACTTTGTATCTTCTGAATTAATTAAATCATCTACTGCCTTTTCATATGGCATACCAGCGAATTTCTCTCCACCAGTTCTACTAGATAATTCATGGAACACTTCTTTGTTTACATTAGGATTACTTTTTAAATAATCATGTAATTCATAGAGATTATCAAATCTTACTAAATAATATTTGTATCTGTTACGATTAATAGTTATTTCCTCTGGTTTAAATACATTAAGAGGATATCTTTCATAATTTGTATTTTGTCCCATATTAACCTACTTTCTTTTATTTTCTTTTATTCATTGCACAATTTGCAACGTATACTAATTTTTTACCTAATTCTTTAGAAGTATATTCACTAAGAGCTTTTTTAGTATCTTCTATATCTGATGTACCAGAAATATTGTATACACTTTGAATATGTTCAATAATCCAATTTAAGTAGTTCTTATCTTTTACTTGAACGAATTTCTCTCTTAATACTTGTTCTAGTGATTTACTATTATGACGAATGTATTTAGCAATAGCATCTGCATCACGAGTAGTAATTACACCCTGTACATAATCAACATGTTGATAATCTGCATAATCATCACAAACTTTACGGAATTTAACAGTTAAATCATACCATGCAGGTGCATCAGCAAGAATTTTCTTTTCAACTTGGTTATCATAGAACCATTTAATTGGAGTACAACGTTCTTGTACTGATTCGTCGATTTGTCCACGAGCACTATATAGGTCATTTCCACCTTCACCACTTGTATTACCAATACCAACCATTCTAAAGTTAGGATGTACTGGAACACGCATGTCTTCAGCGAAAGTTACATATACTTTCTTATCTGGATTTTTAATAGCTTCCCATGATTTTGAATATAATTCATTTAATACAACATGAGTATCACTATTACCATTATCGAACTCATCTAATTTTAATAATTTACCATAAACAACTGCTACGAATGTTGGAGTTGCACGGAATCTTCCATGTGGATCATTATAAGCCATGATACTATATTTATCAGTAATCTTACCGTTATCTACAACATCTAGACCTAGTAATTCACCAACTTGGTCAACTACATAACTCTTACCACAACCAGAAGCTCCCCAAATATAAGGCCAGTCACCTTCCATAATGCATCGGATTAATTCTTCAGTCATTACGTGGAAGATTACTCCTTCTTTAGCCATTTTATCCATTTTAGCTTTAATAGCATCAAATCTCTTCTTGAATGGAATTCTTTCATCAAATGCAGAGATAATTTCTGAATTAATAGTTTCAGGAATTATAATATTTGCACTTACTGGTACAACTAAACGTTCATTACCAGGAATATAGAATCCTGTAGCTGGAGTTGTAGGAGCTGCTACTGCAACAGGAGCCTCACCTTCAGCATTAGTAGCTGGTGCATCTAGTACTGGAACACCAGTCATAATTTTATCTTTATTTGCTTTGAAGAATTCAATTAATTGCTTTAATTCCTTCATATCTTTTGTATCAGAAATTATGCTTTGAATTTGTTTTCCATCAAGCATTCTATTAATTTCATCTCTTTGTTGTTGATATCTTAACATATCATCTGTAACTGATGATGCTAATCCACTTGCTACAACTTTAATTTCATTAATTTTAGATGAAGCTTCTTCAATCTCTTTACGTAATATTTTTTGAGCTTGAAGTTTCATATCATTTTGAACATCTTTTAAACTTTCAGCTGCTGCTTTAATAAATACTTCTTTATTTTCTGCAACATGGTTATCAATACTACTAATACCTTCAGCAACTGCATCAGCAACGCCTTTTTTACCAGCTTCACTCATTCTTTTAATAGCTGCTTCATGATTATCAATTATTTCTCTTTGACTATCTAATTTCTTAGAAATAGCACGAGCTTTATTATATTCATCAACAGCTAAAGATAATTTCTTTTCATCAACATCATATCTTCCGTATTTCTTATTAGCATCAGCTATACGTGTTTCAATTAGTGTATTAATATTATCACTACGTGGAACAACGTTAAGGAATGATACAATCTCTCTTTTTAAGATATCTTGATTTTGAACACTTCTTGACATTTCAAGAGCAAATTCATTAATCTTATCTAGATGTTTAACTAATCTTTCATCTGCTGTAATTAGATGAATTATATCAACATAATCCCTCTTATCATCGAAAAGTGTAAATAGTTTATCGTTAAATAATTCAGTGTCTGTACTGATACTACTTACAAATAAATCTTTTAACAATTCAAAACCATCAGTATTAGTTCCAAATGGGAAAACCACTTTAGAACGTGAAATTAACTTTTCAAAATAAGTTACAGGATTATATTTACCAAGAGCATATCCTTTATAGTTAATTATTTCTAGAACAACTTTTTCTAACAATTCATCATCATAAAAGTCATTATTACGTGATCCTTGTTTAACCCCATTAATATAATCATTAAAATATTCTTTAAATTCAACAGGTAAAGCTGATGAACGACTATTGATAGCTTGTAGTATCTCACTAAATCTACCATTTTTACCAATACCTTTCATAAAACCAAACCTATTATTCATATCAAACACTGCCATTATTTCTTCTCTCCTATTCTTTTTACTTTTTCTTCTCTTAGTAAATCATTTTTATCACTTATTATTTCTTTTGTTATTGGAATTAAATTTTCTCTAGTAATTCCATTTACATCATTTGCTTTAGCTAAATGATAGAAATATCTATTAATATATTTCTCTTGATATTCTCCATCACCTAATGCATTTTTAAAACTTGTTTCTATTAAATAGTTATCATCATTAAGTTTAAAACCAAAGGTTACTTTTCTTAATGCATCAACTGTTAACATAATTCTATTTTGAGTTTTTGTTTTATCTCTTGTTAATTTCTTTGTATAGTATTCTCTTTTATAAAAGTTATCTCCTATAACATCTAAATATATTATTTGATTAGTTTGTATTTTAGTAGTTACATCTAATTCATCAACTAATACTGTTCTACCTAAATATGCATCCCAAGGTAGTTTATACCAAGTTAATTCATTATCATGATCTAGATTAACTAAATTCTTATTTGGAACTTCTACTTCCTCTAAATCACCAGTATC
>JAEEGJ010020811.1_pt1 | contig 14207 bp, 13 predicted proteins | sample 8958761 | NCBI WGS metagenome assembly JAEEGJ01 (sample SAMN16246546, study PRJNA631951) | gut metagenome | biome: gut microbiome; feature: rumen; material: RS-attached | host: Bos | place: Iran: Karaj | collected 2018-10 | reverse complement strand
CCCGTGGCGGCGGGGCTGCCGGAGACGATCAAGGCGTCCAAAACCTCCGGACGCGCAGTGGTGACGGCCTGGCCCAAGGACGCGCCACCCGACTATATGGTCGTCGACCTCCGGCCGGGCGTGACGGACCGCGTCGCCTACTACGCCTCGGCCGACGCGGTTCCGCTCACCGTCACGAATGTCCAGTACAAGACCGACAAGCTCGTGATGCGCCGCATCCACGCCGCCTACAAGGCGTTCCGCCAAGGGCCCGCCAACGGGTCGCGCGAGGTCTTGCTGACGAAGGACTTCTACATGGCGATTTACAAATTGACCCAAGGGCAGTACTGGCGCGTCAAGGGCGGCACCGAGCCGACGGCTGCGAAAAAGCCCGCCGTGAAGACCAGTGGCGGGACCTACTCCGCCTACCGCGGCGGGTCGTGGCCCGACACCGACGCCGTCGGCTCCAGCTCCGTCGCGGCGGCGCTGAACGCTCTTGTCGGGGCCGAAGCCGCCTTTGACATCCCTACCGAGGCACAGTGGGAATTCGCGGCGCGCTGCGACAAGGATACTCTTTGGCCTTTCTACACTGAAAGCGGCACTTTCCCCAAGACCTCCTACATATCGGATTCCAGCAGCAACCCGAACTCGGAAGTCGGCATGAAACTCCCGACGGAATGGGGCCTCTACGACATCTTCGGCGGCCTCAACACCGACTGGTGCCGCGACTACTACAGCTCCAATATGTCGAAACTGCTGGCCCTTGGCACGAGCGTCGTTGACCCACGCGGAATCGCCAAAGACGCCGCAGACACAGGCGTTGTCAATGGAGAGACGTACTACTACCGTCTAAGACGTACAGACTCCTGCGTGGGCCGCAGCGGGCAGCGCCACAACTTGAACTATGGCGGTCGTTTCGTATGCGAGGCACGTGCCTTCGGGGGCGATGTCTCCGCCGAGGAGGACGCGGCCAGCCTGCCGCCGAACCGCGCCGTCACCGTCACCTACGACCTGGCTGAGGACAAAATTGTCACCTTCACGGCCAGCGAGAACGGCGTCGAACTGCCAATCGGGGCGCTGAAGCGCACGTGGGGCGACATCAACAAGCTCGTGAAGGCGGGCGAAGGCCGCTCCTTCACCCTCTATCCCGACGAGGACTATCTTGGACGGGTCGTGAACGCGACCAACGTGACGGTGGAGCTCTCCTTCTGGGACACGTCTTCGCCGCCCGACTACATGGTCGCCAACGCCTGCATCACCAACTGCGTCCACTACTACGTCTCGACGAACTGGTTGCAGGGCGGCGGGGTCCTTGACGCAATCAGGTACCGCTTCAGCGACGTCGTCTTCCGCCGCATTCCGGCGAAAGGCGTCTTGTGGCGCATGGGGTCCGACGCGACGAGTGACGGCAGGGACCGCGTGGCGGCGAACGAGACCCCGCACTACGTGAAGCTGACAAACGACTTCTACATGGCGGTCTTCCCGATGAACTACGACCAGCAGAGCATGATTGCGAAGACCGACTCGACGTCCGCCACACTGCAGGACTGCTGGAAGACGTCCTACACGACGGCGCTGTCGTACGCTCAGCGGCTCGCCGTGACGAGCGGGCTGCCCGTCACCCTGCCGACGGAGGCGCAGTGGGAGTTCGCCGCCCGCGCCGGCGGCGGGGAGAAATACGGCTCGGCCGGGTCGACGGCCGACGAGCTCAACGAGGTGGCCCACTACAGGGGTTCCGACGGGACGCGGCAAGTCGCCGTTGGGAAGCTCAAGCCCAACCCCTGGGGGCTCTACGATACTTTGGGCATGGTTCTCGAATGGTGCCAGGACTGGTTCACGGCGGGTGGCGAGTTCGCCGACAGCTGGAAGACTCCCGGCTGGGAGACGGGCGTCCCCGTCGTCGACCCGCGCGGCCCCTCGACGAACTGCGTGTTTCGCGTCACCCGCGGCGGCCACTACTCCTGCTTCGCGGACGGCTGCCGTGTCGCCGCCCGCTATGGGCGCAAGCCGACCGCAAGCACGGAGGCCGAAGATGGCGGGAAGTACTGCGGATACAGGTTCGTCGTGCCGATACCGTGACGCATGGCTTGGCGTCACGATCGAGAACATGGCCTTCGTCCGCAAGTACCGCATCTTCCCGCCGAAGGACTATGAACCTTGAACTAAGAACAGTTTCTTTCACGAGTTCGCTCGACGGCTCCATGCAGGGCACGTGGTTCTTGCCGCCGCCGAGCACGGCCGCGCCTGCCCCGTTGCTCGTCGTGCTCCATACGTGGAGTTTCGACATGAACTATCCCCAGCCGCGCGGCTCCTACCTCCCAATGGCCGTGGAACGCGGATGGGCCTTTCTCGCCCCCGACTTCCGCGGGCCGAACAAGCGCCCGGAGGCTTGCGGCAGCGACCTTGCCGTGCAGGACGTCCTGGACGCCGTGGCCTGGGCGAAGGCCAATGCCCGAATCGACGACGACCGTGTCTTTGTGGCGGGGCCTTCGGGCGGCGGCCACATGGCGCTGCTCCTTGCCGGACGCGCCCCCGAGGTCTGGGCAGGCGTCTACGCGGCGTGTCCGATCTTCGACATCGCCGACTGGCATCGTCAGTGTGCGCCCAAGGACGGCAAGAAGTCGCAGTACGCCATCGACATCGAAATGTCGTGCGGCGGTCTTCCAGAGGAGCGCCCCGAAGAATACGCCCGCCGCTCGCCCCGGACCTTCATCGCCGCAGCAAGGGCTGCCGGGACGCATGTTGACATCTGCACCGGCATCCACGACGGCCATTCCGGCTCCGTGCCGGTGAGCCACGCCATAGAGGCGTTCAACGCGCTCGCGGACGCCGGCGACGCCATCGGCGCGGAGGACATCGCGCGCATTGTGGAAGGCGAGGCCATCCCTCCGCACCTCGCGTTCGCCGGGTCAGACCCGTTCTTCGCCGGGAAGCCGGTGCTGTTGAGAAGGGAGTCGGCCAACGCGAGGCTGACGATCTTCGAAGCCGGCCACGCCGGAAACTACGCCGCCTGCGTCGACTGGTTCTCGCGTCAGCGACGCGGCGCACCGGTCGACTGGACCGTTGGCGCACCCGCACAAGCGGTCGACTCCGGTGCCGCCGACGCGGTTCCGAGGTAATGTCCGAAACGAAGGCCGTAGCTGCACGGAATAGTGCCGCGCCCGCTGCGGCCGGACCTGCTCGTCAATGCCGACCCCTACATCGAGCGGAACGCCACGGCGCTTCTCCGCCACGAGTCGCAGTACTTCGAGTGGCTGCCCTATGACGCCGGCTTGGCGGACGAAATCCCCGACCCGGGCGACGACGCGGCCCGCCGCGCCTTCATCGTCAAGCACTGGTTTTCGCGGAAGGCCGAGGACGCCGCCCGCTTCGACAACGTCTGGCGGGAGCGCCATCCGGGAACGCCCGTCCCGACCTATCTCGAGGCCTATGAGTTCAGCGAGTACGGCCGTGCGCCGACGCCCGCCGAACTGGCCTGGTTCGAGTGAACCACAGGGCGCCGCATTCGGAGTACTCCCCCAGCCGGCTTCGTCGGCAGCCCCCTCTCGAAGGGGGCAGATAGGTGAAGCTCACGAACGATTTCTACCTGGCGGTCTTCAGGCTCGCGGTGCAGATACCGTGACGGTTTGACCGTTTGACACCAATAGTCATAGTCCACCAATGTTCACCTTTTTTCATTGTTCAAAAATTGCAACCGCCGATGCGGGGCAACTGGTAGGGACGGCTCCACGAGCCGTCCGCTGCGGTTTCGCTGAAATCACCCTCGCGGCCGCGTTTGCGTTCCCTATGGCGTTCGCCTCCATCTCCTCCGCCGCCTCCACGCCTGAGCCGCTGACCATCGCCGTCGACGGACGCCCCGCCGCCGAAATAGTCGTCTCCGACGGATGCCATTCGGCGGAGCTCTTCGCCGCCGACGACCTTGCGCACTGGGTCGAGACGATCACCGGGGCGAGGCTTCCGGTCGTGACGAACGCGCCAACGGCGGCCCCCGGCGCGAAGATCCGCATTGGCGCCGCGTTCGGCGCCGCGGCCTTTCCTGACGACGCGCGGAAAATCGGCGCGACCGACGGCTTCGCGATTCGACGGCGCGGCGACGACCTCTACCTCTTCGGCACGAAGCCGCGCGCGTCCGTGTACGCTGTCGCGACGCTTCTCGAGGAGAACACGGACATCATCTGGGCGCGTCCGTCAGAGGACTTCGAAACCGTCTTCACGCCGCCCGAAGGCGCCGTCTGGGTTCGCGTCTGGATCTACGACGGCACCCTCGAGTACGTGCGCATCACCGATGGTGCCATGTATCTGTAGCTTCGCCGTCAAAAGGTCGCAATTATTGCGACCTTTTGACAATGTTGCGCGGAACATGTCCGTCGCGTTCGTCGGGACAAGTCCCGCGACAGAACACTCCCAGACCTTATTCACGCCGCTAACGGCTTGACAATTCATTTCCGTTTTGGTAATATTTTGACATGAATTCGTTTGAAAAACTGCTTTCAATTGGAATGGACAACTATGGCATCGTGACTTCGGGAGACGCAAAGTCCGTTGGCCTGTCCGACCGTGTTGTCTTTTCTCATGTCAAGAACGGGCAGTTGCTTCGCAGGGGGCAAGGAATTTTCAAATTGGCCGTTTTCTCTTCAAGCGATGATATGGATCGCTATGCGGAGGCTGTCGCCTTCGGTGGAAATGGTGCCATGATCTATGGGGAAAGCGTCCTTGCCATGTTGAACTTGGCATTCGCGAACCCTCCCCTGATAGAAGTTGCCACCCCCCGTCGCGTAAGAAAGAAACTCCCCACGTGGGTGAAGATTGTCCACATTGATGCGCGCGCGGCTATGACCGAATACTACAGGGGGATTCCGTGCCAGCCACTTCGCGACGCGATGCGCCTCTGCAAGGCTCGAATCTTGCCGGAGCGTATTCTTGCCGCGATAGAGTCGGCCAAAGACGAGGGATGGCTTTCTTCCGAGGACGGGGAAGATCTCAAAACCGAAATAAGAAAGGAAGTGGCACAATGAAACAGCCTGTCAGTCGCCACCTTCTCGACATCGCCATAGACCGGCTTGCCGATAAATACGGCGATCCAATTCGAATAAGACGCATGATGGCAAACACCATCATTTGCCAAATGCTGCCCGAAGGGGTCTGCGTAAAGGGCGGAAGCGCGTTGAAGTTCAGATTTGGCGACGCAGCCACGCGCTTTACACGCGATCTCGACATCGCAAGATCCGTTGATCTCGCCATTTGCGTAAAGGAAATCGACTCGGCCTTGCGTAAGGGGTGGAACGGTTTCACCGGTGTTCTTGTCCCCGGGCGTAAGGCGACTCCCGCCGATGTTCTGCCGCAATACGTCATGGAGCCTTTCGCGGCCAAACTCGCATACTACCACAAGCCATGGCTCACCGTTGAACTTGAAATCGGACACAACGAAATTGGTGATGCCGACACATTCGACGAGGGAATGCCGGATCAGGTCCGGAACATATTTGCGGAACTAGGGCTGCCGACCCCACGTCCAGTCCGGCTAATGTCGGTTTCACATCAGGTTGCGCAGAAACTCCATGCCCTTACGGCCCCTGGAAGCAAAAGGGCGCACGACCTCCTGGACCTCCAGCTGATTGTGGCGAACTCTCAAATGGATTTGCCCGAAATCCTTAAGGTTTGTCGCCGCCTTTTCAGGTATCGCAAGATGCAGACATGGCCACCAACGCTGGAATCCGGCACCGATTGGTCAGAACGCTACGACGCACAAAAGACGGGATTACCCGTCTTGCCATCCGTTGACGAGGCCGTCGCGTGGGCAAATGACCTCATTCAACGGATTGACGATTCAAAGGCGTAGTGTATCGATTACTTCAGAGAGATTCTTTCAAGCGCTTCGCGAATTCTTTTTGGGGTCACCCCGCATAAGTAATCGTCGAGGCATCTCGAGATCAGGTCGCGGGATGATTTGCCGCTATTGACAAGGCGCTTTGCGATGTCGAGCGCGGCCTGCTTCCCGGCAATGCCCGGGGTCTCTTTCGCTTCTTCGTCTTGCTTTTTCGGGTTGGACTTCTGCTCCGCGGCGGGGCCGATTGGATGGTTCGGTGCGGAACCAAGCGCAAGAAGAAGCGAATCATTCACCGGTTTCGTGAGATATCTCGGTCCGATGAGGGCGAAAGTCCATCTCGCGGGGTTGCGTAGCATCTCGCCGGTCTCGATCATGTTCTGTGCTTTCTCGTATGGGAGCGGGTCTCGCCGCTGGAACAAGTTGGAGAAAAAACGCAACGCCGATTTATGATTCTCCTCGACGGGCCCTGGCCGCAGTCCCTCAGTGCCGCGTTCAATCGGGACCATGAACTTGATTCCGCGCCTCCGCACACCGTCAAGGATGCCTGTGCCAGCGTATGAACCGGCGTCTATGCTGTGGTTTTGGAATTTAGGAACGTTGCTTCGCGGGTCGCAGAATTCTTTCACAATGAACGGGACAATAAGCATTTGCTCCGAAGTGAAGTCGGACAGATCCGCAAAGCCCGTCAGAAATGCTCTGCCGGTTGTGTCTGCCTTGACATTCAGGAATGTGGTTCCGCAGGACGGCTTGGTCACGTTAAAGGGAATGGCGAACAAGTCGTCGGGGATGTCCGCGATGGTGGTCTCCGGCAGCGGCTCCCCGTCAGGCGTTACATTCGCATAGACCGGGATTGCCCTTTCTCGCATCGCAATGGCGAGGAAGTCCTCCTTCGAAAGCTTTTCGCACATCTTCGCAAGTTCATGCTCAATGTTTGCGCGGTCCGTCCGGCCTTCAACCTCGCGAATGGCGATGTCAAGGCAGTGCGGGTTGTCGAGCAGCAGGTCGCGGATGATTTCGACCACCGAATCGGGATCGCGCTCGAACTGGCGGCAGAGGGACAGGGGCCTCGAGGAGACGAGGCCGTGGAACGGATTGTCCTTGAATAACCAGTTGTGAAATATCCATTTGAAAGCATCGTCATGGGCGAGTTCCGACAGGCCACTTCCATCATTGGTGACATTGCTAATCCATTCCGCTCTCTTTCCGGCCTCCGCCGCGAACCGCCTGGCCGTTTCCGGATCGTCAAATAGCTTCCTCAACTCGCGTTCCGTCCGCGTCCACAGGGTTTCACCGGGATAGATTGGATCAAAGTTGCCGTAGACCCCCAGGAATTTGTCCGGGCCGATTCTGCGGAACATCATCGTAAAATCCGGTCCCGGTGTGGGGCAGGGACGCCTCCAAACTTGCCCGAACGCGTCGTCTTTTATGACGGCCGGTCTAGCAGCGGCATCGATGATCTTGGCCAAATTAAATGCGTTGACGAAGATGTCGACAGCCATTGAGGCACGGTAGTCGGATGCGTCCGGCAAAAGCCAGATCAGCCCTTGGTTCGGCATCTCCTCTTCCTCATCGTCACTGCAAACGGATTCGGATGCGGAGACCGCTATCTCCGCCGTGCGCGGCGCGTTCCAGCGGGGCTGCGGCGCAAAGGGCGGCGCGGCCTCCCCGGCCTCCACGCCGTCCAGGAGTTTGTCCGCGATGCCAAACAGAGCGCGTGGCATTTCGCGGCCGCGTGTGACGATGCGCATGTTCGCGGGACAGTACCAGCGCTTATGGTAGGCGCGCACGTCGTCGGGCGTGAGCGACATGATGGCGGCCGGGCGTCCGTCGATGTCGAATCCAAGGCCGTTGTCCGGGACGAGATGACGCCTTGCCTCGCCAATGATCTTGTCAGACAAATTGCCCTTGTCCTTGCACATCTCGTCGAAGACGTTGCCGGTGTAGGTGATTGGACCGTCGGGGCGGTAGAGATCCTGTGGCCGAAGACGTCCCGCCTCGCGACGGAAGGTGTCGTCGGAGAGTTCGGGCCGAAGAATGGCGTCGAACCACACCTCGAAGATCGCCCGCATGTCCGATTCGACGGCCGAGTCGAAATGGTAGACCGTGAAGAAGGGGTATGTGTTGCTGCCCATGCTTTGCGCCACGGTTCGGTTTTGCATGGCCCGTACGAGATCGGTTCCGGGCCATCGCCTGGAACCGTCCAGCACCATGTGTTCCAGAACGTGCGGGATTCCGCGGTCGTCAGAAACGGGCGTCGTGACCCCGATCGCGCAGCTTGAAACGGGGTCGTCCGCGATGAAGTGCAGCCACTGGAGGCCAGTCGGCCCATGCGACAGCATGACTGCCGTCTCATTCTGCTCGTAAAGCGGCGTCACTTCAATGACTTTGAAGTTGCCGATGATTTCGCCAGTCTTAATGTCGTTTGTCATGTCAAATGTCTCCTTTCGCCGTCTTGGCGCTTTACATTACCCTTTCGAGTGTCTCGATGCTGTCCTCGATGTCGTCGCCCTCGTCAAGGACGATGTCCTCGCCGCAAAAGGCGCATTCCGGGTCACGTGGGACGCGCACCCCGTACCATCGGAAGATGGTGGGCTTTGCCCCGGCCCCGTTGAAGGGCGCCCACGCTTCGTAGGTGCGTTCGCGTCTGTTGGCCCACATGTAGTAGTCGTAGGGGAGCTCGAAATCGAGTTCCCCGATGCCGGATTCCGTACCGCGCGAGAGTTCCACCAGCGCCAGCTTTTCCATCAGGTTGCAGATTGGCGCTATGTCGGCGGAGAGTCCGACCTGAACTACCGCGGCGGCGTCGGTGGCGGACATATAGGCCGGGATACGCCCGTCGCGGCGGGCGGAGCGCTCGTCCGTGATTTCCTCGGAATGGCGGTCGAACCATCCGTTGCCGATCAGGCAGCAGTAGCACGGGCCTCCGGGATGGTAGCGGAAAACGTCGCCTCCCGCGGCCCGCGTGATGGCCCGTCCGAAGATGCCCGTGCCTTCCTGGCGCAGAAGTGCGCCGGAGATGGCGAAGCGGCTCTGGTTGTTGTCCGTCGCGCAAATGGTGAGGTCGGCCCGCGCCACCTCCTCCTCGAGCAAATCGAGCGCCTGAAGGGCGTCGACGGGATGCCTGTCGACTTCGGCGTAGGGGTTCTTGCCGAGGATGGCGTCACGGACGGCGTCCGTCTTGAGCCGTCCGAGGTCGCGGGTTCCGCAGACATGCCGCATGAGGTTGTGCGGCTCGACGCGGTCGAAGTCCATCAGCGAAAAGTGGCCGACGCCCGCCTTGGCCAATTCGACCGCTATCTGCGACCCGAAGCTGCCGAGTCCGACGATGAGGACGCGCTTCCGCGCGAGCGCATCCGTCTCCAGCAGCCCCCGGCCGCGCGAATAGAGGCCGTCCCGTTCGGGAATCGTTTCCGCGTCAACCTCGCGCCAATCTTCGCCAGCCGCCTGGAAGACCCTTGCCCTATTTCCGTCCACCAGAACGGCGAAAGCGGTTTTCCCGTCTGGCGCGGACGGAGGTTCCGCCGCGCCAGATGCGATGAAAAGGCATTCGCCTCCGGTTCCGTAGCCGTGTTCGGGTGGAACGACGGACAGATGGAAGACGTTCTCGCCCTCCCATTCGCGGACGCAGCCGCGGACAGGGGATGTGTGGGGATCGAACCCGCCCAGATCGAGATAGACGGTCGGGGCGCTTGCTTCAGTTTCGTTCATGTTTTCCCTTTCCTACTGCTGGTGTACGACGAAATGGTCGATGGGCTTGCCGGTCCGGAGATGGAGTTCATACAGCTCAAGCCACAGCCGGCACTTGATGAAAACCTTGTAGAGGCTTACGTTCGGCGTCCACGAGAGGGTCCCGTAGTGGCAGATGCGGGTGCCGCCCTGCCAGTCGCAGTTGAGCACGTGCATCAGGCCGTTGCATGTGTCCAACGGATGCCCCAGCCTGTCGCAGAGCATGCGTGTCACGCCCGCCGCCGGCACTTGGTCCGGGAAGTTCATGAGTTCGATTCTGACTGTGTAGATGGTCCCGCTGTTCGTCCGGGCCGCCACGGCCAGGAACGGGCAGTCCGTCTGCATGTTGCAGAAGTGGTAGGTGTTGGCCGGCAGTTTGCGCGCAAGGACTGCGCGCTCCATCGCAAGTCTCTGTGGAGTCAGCATGCCTGTTCCTTTTCGCAGTTTTGCAGATAGTTCTGGTTGTAATATTCGGTGAAGTCGGCGTAGAGGTCGCCCGTGGCGTTCCAGGTCGGTTTTACCGTTTTCTCCGTCGGCTCGCCGTTCTTGTCGCCGCCCTTGGTAAAGGAATGCGACGGAGGCGCGACGGGGAAGTCGGCCGGAAACACGACAAGTTCGTCGCCGTTTTCACGTTGCACGGCGACTTCGACGTCGCCGCCGTCCGCCAGCGAGACGCTGGCTTCCGCCGATTTGTCGCCGGCGACGAGGAAGTCGACGATCTTCTTCAAGACCGCGTGGTTGCCCCGCTTGGCAAGCCAATGCCCGCTGTCGAACTCGGCCTTCTGGCCGCAGGGAAGCACGCGTGGGGGCAGGGCGTTGGCGTGTTCCGTGCGCGGATGGACGAGCACCGGGGCGAGTTCGGGGTCGGCGTCGACAACTGCGCGAAACGGGCTTGCCCCCTCCTTGATTTCCCAGTAGGCGGAGACGAAGTTCGTGCCGAAGTACTCGTGGAAGGTGTAGGGCTTGAAGCTGGACTGTCCGTTACGGCAGGTCCCAATGGCAAGGAGGAAGCGGCCGAGGCCCTGCGACGCGATGCCGTTCGCCACGGTGCTGGCGTCATGGCCGCTCGGACGGTCGAGTCCGAGGCTGTGGTGGGAGTGCCATTCGCCGATGTGCTGGAGGCCGAAGCGCGAAATAAGTCTGTTGCCGACGGTGACGAGGTAGTCCACGTCCTGGTTGAAGAAGGAGGTCTCGTGGTTGGCGCGGGGTCCGGGGCCGATTGCGTACAGCACCACTGGCGCGCCGGATGCCGTCCAGTAGCCGAAGAGCTCGCCGCCGGTCTCGATGGAGGGGCTGTCCAGAATGCAGCGGGAGATGTAGTCGAGTTCGCCTTGGTAGATGAGCACAGTTTCCGAAGGACGCTTGGCCAGCGTCCTGGGTCGTTTCGATTTTTCCATCGTTCCTAGTCCCTTTCAAGGAAATGGTAAACCTTGTGAAGGACGCCAAAGGCGACGAGCGTTATTCCAAGCCAGGGCTTGATGAAGAACCAGAAAAGAATTCCGACGACAATCGCGATGTTGCCGTGGACCAGCCAGCCATTACCACGTTTTTCCCGAATGAGTCTGCGATATTGGGCCGGCATCGGCGTTGGCGTCGTTGGCAAGGGCATCGAGGGCGGGCTTGGCGTTCGTGGCGGACTGTGGGGAAATGTGCGTCTGCGGGAAACGGGGGCGCGACGCGGAACTGCTGCCCTGTGTCGCGCGCCGGGGATTTCAAACTCGCCGGTCGCATCGTTGTAGCGGGGGACGTTTGCCGGCGTCTTCGTCTTGGTCTTCGTCTTTGGGAACTCGAACTCCCCCGTCGCGTCATTGTATCGGCAGACTTTGGGCGACGCCCTGGCCGCGAAGCCGTCCTCCGTCATTTGCGTCACGATGTCCCCGGCGCCGCTGACACCCTTCTGGCCAATTACGAATTCGCCCGTCTCGGGGTCGAAGACCAGGTCCTTGGTGGAAGTGCCGTGCGACTGCTTGCGAACCTCCGTGCCAAGTTTTCGGGGGTCGCGCACGAGGGTGGCCTCCGCGTCAACCACGTTGTTTGTTCTCGTCCTGTTTGTCCTTGCGTTCATACTTTAGCTCCTTCCTCGGTTCTTGACCGTAATGGCTATTATATGCCGCCGCAAGGAAAAATAAAGGGGGCAAGACTGCGGAAAAACGAGGAAATCTGACACGGGGCGCAGTCGACCACATCCGCAGCCGCATGAACGCGCGGCTCCGCAAAACCGTTGCAAGACTTAAGACCTCCGCGACGCCAGAGGTTTGACTAAACGGGAATGAGGCGTTTGAAGACAGCCCGTTAGTTTTACTTCACATTGGGCACGGGGCCGTAGGGATTGTCTGCCGCATCCGATGGCTGAACCCAGAAAATAAGGTTCGCAATTGGCACTATCTGCCACCATCCCGATTTGCCGACATCGTGCAGGCGTCGTGCTGAAACGCAGATAAAGGGCCAGAAGGCTGCAATGTTAAACAACGCTCCCATCTCATCGGCAATCGCCCCAAGCACTCCGCCACAGATGCAGTAAGCCAAAAATGCGAACCAGAACTCGGAGCGTGATGCGCGTCCCTTGTATGACCACGTAGTCCAAAAACGCTTCACCGCTTCCATGAAGGACACGGCTTGTTGTTGTCCACAGCTGGAGCGGGGCGTTACCTGGGCGGCTATGGTTGGAGGGGGTGACGCCTGGGGCTGACTGTCTTGCGGCTTTGGAGCCGGTGCCCCGCACGAAGGGCACGTTGCCGATTCAACGGGAATCTCATTGTCGCAATACTGACACTTCATGTTTGTACTCTCCTCACGAATGATGGTTGACGAAAAACGCTCGGATACCTACCTCTGCCAAGATTCCTATAATTTGGCCCCACACTTAGGACAGAACTTGGTTCCTGGAACAACTTCCGCCTTGCACGACGGACACAGGCAGACCATCTTGTTCCCACATTTCGGACAGAATTTCACGCCTTCAGGAACTGGAGCCTTGCATGACGGGCAGATTTTGCGAAGAGCCTGCCCGCACTTAACGCAGAATTTTGTACCTGCGGAGACAACAGAGCCACACTTCGGGCATTTTGATTCCGGCTGTGACGACGGCGGGGGTATCTGGAGATTATTCTCCCTTGTGTCGGTAGGGGCATCTTTTTGTTGTTCCTTGGCCAATGCCTGTTCTCGCGCCAACGCCTGCTCTCTGTCAAGCGCCTGCTTCTTTGCAAGTGTCTCTTTCAGTTTGGAAACGGCAGGGTCTTTTTCATCAATGGAAACAGAGTTGACTGCAAAAGAAACCATGTGAAGACCGTAGTCTTCAAGTTCCGTGGCAAAATGATCCTCAAGGTAACGTGATATCTCATTCTGCCGACTGGGAATCTGAAGTGCGGGAGTGCTCTCGTCAACAAGATAAGACGTCAAGTTGTCTTCAGCCCTCTCAACAATCACCCCTCTGAAATATTCGGAAAGCGTTTTCTCCACGAAGACTGGCAATTTGCCTGCCAATTTGGCTATGAACTTTTGCGAGTTGGCGATTTTAACTGCGTATTGCCCGAATGCGCGGACAGGAATTTTAATGTGGCACAGCGGATCCTCCACCTGAAGCGGATTGCCAGTTCCCCACTTTACGTTGAGCGAAATCGCCTTGTCCGCGAACCATACGTCAGCCACGAACGGGATTTCGTCAACGGATTCCTTTTGCGCAACCCAATTTGACAGCGCAGGGTAAGTAAGGGTGCCTAGAGTATGCTCTCCTGATGGGATTGGGCCGATGAATTCCCCTTCCTTGGCCAGAACAGCCTCCTGCCAACCACATACGTAAATCTTGGATTTGGTGGTAAGCTCGCGGTTTGGATACCGAAATGCAAAGACATTCGGTGCGGAGTTCCATGTCACGACTTCAGATGTGGGCATATCAGTCCTCGTAGTGATCCCAGTGACGGCTTTTCTTGGCGCTAAGACAATCGACCATGTGCCATGTGCCATCATCGTTTAGTTCGTTTAAGGTGAGAACCTCAAAGTAATCCCCGGTCGGCGGGTTGCAAGTAAGCATAACGCCGTCCATTACGTATTTCGTGTAGCACTGACCGCCATGCAGGGGGGATGGATACATCCTCTCAGCCATGCGGTATCCAGAGAACTCCCCTCCTGTGTACTCCTTGTCGAAGAACCAAAGCTGGAGCGACAATGACCCCGTATCGTGGTCGGAATTGTTTACGACATCGGTGCTGAAGTAATATCTGGCCGTTGACCCATAAGGGCACAAGGGAATGTATATGATATGCCCAAAGGAAACATTTGACGGAGGCCCCCTTCTAGCAACATATTCGACATCTTCGTTTTCATCGTCATCATAGTCACCGCCGTCCTCTTCCTCCTCGTCATCTCCGTTTTCGCCATTGTCTTCTTCCATGGTATCGCATTCCAATTCGTCAAGGGCCTCTTGGCAATCTTTGTCGCCGAGGACTGCGCCTTTTTCAAAGTGCTCTCGCGCAGCGGCGATGTCGTCATTTTGTTTTGCGATATTGGCCAGTATCATGTGTGCAAATGCCATGGAATTCCTGTCGAGGGCAGAAATAGAGTCTGAATCAACATCTCCGGCCACCCTGAGAATCGCCTCCGACAGAGCGGCTAGACGCGAAATGTCAGGCGAATCATCAGCATCCATCTCACACTTTGCGATAAGCAGAGGCTGAAG
>JAEEGJ010020810.1_pt1 | contig 14208 bp, 7 predicted proteins | sample 8958761 | NCBI WGS metagenome assembly JAEEGJ01 (sample SAMN16246546, study PRJNA631951) | gut metagenome | biome: gut microbiome; feature: rumen; material: RS-attached | host: Bos | place: Iran: Karaj | collected 2018-10 | reverse complement strand
TTCCATCGAGGACCTGGCCCAGCTCATTTACGATCTGAAAAACGCCAATCGCTACGCGCGCATCAGCGTGAAGCTGGTTTCCGAGGCCGGAGTTGGGACCATTGCCTCCGGCGTGGCCAAGGCCGGCGCGCAGGTGGTGCTGATCTCCGGCTACGACGGAGGAACGGGCGCCGCTCCGCGCAACTCCATCCACAACGCGGGGCTCCCCTGGGAACTTGGGCTGGCGGAGGCCCACCGAACGCTGATCGAAAACGGACTGAGAGAGCGCGTGATCCTGGAGACGGACGGCAAGCTGCTCACCGGGCGGGACGTGGCGGTCGCCGCGATCCTCGGCGCCGAAGAATTCGGCTTCGCCACGGCCCCCCTCATCTGTCTGGGTTGCGTGATGATGCGTGTGTGCAATCTGGACACCTGCCCTGCCGGGGTGGCGACCCAGAATCCCGAGCTGCGCTGCCGCTTCCGCGGGAAACCGGAATATGTGATGAACTTCATGCTTTTCGTGGCGGAGGAGCTGCGCGGCATCATGGCGCGGCTCGGTGTGCGCACGGTGGAGGAGCTGGTAGGCAGACGCAGTCTTCTCAAGCGGCGCGAAGACGTCTCCGGACCGCGGCTTGGGACTGTTTCGATCTCAGCCCTGCTGGACAACGGCGTCGACGCCCCGGTACACTTCCGAAGCGAGGCGGTCTATGACTTTGCGCTGGAAAAAACAGCGGATCTGCGCGTGCTGCTGCCCGCGTTTGAGGAGACGATCCGCACGGGTGTTCCCAAGACCGTGGAGATCCCCGTATCCAGTGTGGACAGGACCTTCGGCACGATCCTCGGCTCCGAGATCACCCGGCGCCGCTCCTCCCCGCTCCCGGACGACACCGTCACCGTAAAGGCCCGCGGCGGAGGCGGCCAGTCCTTCGGCGCGTTTATCCCCAAAGGGATGACGATCCGCCTGACCGGAGACAGCAACGACTATTTCGGAAAGGGCCTGTCCGGCGGGAAGCTCGTGCTCCGTCCGAGCGAAGAGAGCGTCATCAATCCCGGGGAAAACATCATCGTGGGCAACGTCGCTCTGTACGGCGCCACCGGCGGCGAGGCGTATATAAACGGCATGGCGGGCGAGCGCTTCTGCGTGCGCAACTCCGGAGCGCGCGCCGTAGTGGAAGGCGTGGGCGACCACGGCTGTGAATACATGACCGGCGGCACCGCGGTGATCCTCGGGCCCGTGGGAAAGAACTTCGCCGCGGGCATGTCCGGAGGGACCGCCTACGTGCTCGACGAGAGGCACGAGCTGTATCGGCTGATCAACAAGGATCTCGTGACCATGAGCGCCGTCACGGAGAAAGCCGATGCCGCGGAGCTGCGTGAGCTGATCTCCCGCCATGTGGCCGAGACCGGCTCGCCCCGGGGACGGACCGTACTCGAAAACTGGGAAGAGACGCTGCCTCTGTTCAAAAAGATCCTTCCCAACGATTTCCGCCGCATGCGTACGGCCATTCTACAGCTGGAGGAGCGGGGCCTGCCGCGTGAGCAGGCGGAGCTGGAAGCCTTCAGCGCCATTCAGCGGGAGGAGAGGTAAATATGGGAAAACCGACCGGATTTCTTGAATACGCGCGCGTCGATCGTCCCGCCGTTCCCGCGCGGGAACGGATAAGCGGTTTCGGAGAATTCCACACGGAGCCCGGCGCCGAAGCCCGCACGGAGCAGGGCGCCCGGTGCATGAACTGCGGAGTGCCGTTCTGCCAGTCGGATTACGGCTGTCCGCTCCACAATCTGATCCCCGAATGGAACGATGAGATCTCCGCGCGCAATATGGAATACGCTCTGCGCCGTCTGCTGAAGACCAACGATTTTCCGGAGTTCACGGGAAGGGTCTGCCCCGCCCTGTGCGAGAACGCGTGCGTGTGCTCTCTTTACGGCGAGGCCGTGACCATACGGGACAATGAGCTGGCCGTTATAGAAAACGCCTGGGCTTCCGGTATGATGAAGCCGGAGCCCCCTCTGGTGCGTACGGGAAAGCGTGTGGCGGTGGTAGGCTCCGGGCCCGCGGGCCTCGCCGCGGCGCAGCAGCTCAACCGCCGCGGTCACAGCGTGACGGTCTATGAACGCGACGACCGGCCGGGGGGACTGCTGATGTACGGCATACCCAATATGAAACTGGACAAGGCCGTGATCCTGCGGCGGATCGCAAAAATGGAAGAGGAAGGGATCCGCTTTGTCTGCGGGACATCGGTGGGTAAGGATATATCTCCCAAAGAGCTGAAGGCAGAATACGACGCGGTGATCCTATGCTGCGGAGCGCGCAGGGAGCGTTCTCTCGGCGTGGATACGGCGGGAGTGCGCGGCGTCGGGCCGGCGCTGGAATATCTGAGCGCGGCGACCCGCTCACTTCTGGACGGCGCCGGGAACTCGCTGGACGCCCGGGGTCTGCGCGTGGTGGTGGTGGGCAACGGAGACACGGCCACCGACTGCGTGGCCACCGCCCTGCGGCAGGGCGCGGCCTCCGTTACGCAGCTGGTACGGAAACCGAAACGGGAAAAATCGGAGAGAATATGGCCCTATCCCGCCGATGGGGAAAAGACCGATTACGGGCAGGAGGAGGCCGCCGCCCTCTTCGGCTGCGACCCCCGCCGGTACGGCACGACCGTGCGGAAGGTGGTCGCGGACGAGGACGGGAGCCTGAGTTCTCTGATCGTTCTGACGGACGGCACGGAACAGGAGATCGGCGCCGACCTGCTGCTGACGGCCACCGGCTTCTCCGGCGCCGAACCGGAGACCGCCGCGGCCTTCGGCCTGGAAACGGACGAGAGAGGCCTTCTCGGAGACGAACGGTACCGTACTGCCGATCCGAAGGTCTTCGCCTGCGGGGACATGCGCAGGGGCGCTTCGCTGGTGGTTTGGGCCATCGCGGAGGGCCGGGCCTGCGCCCGGATCGTGGACCGCGAACTGGAAGGATACACCAATCTGTAAATCGATCCGGAAAGGAGTGATCGGCGTGGCTGCCTTCGACAGGATTTTGTCGGGTATCCCCGAGATGGATCCGGCGCTGGACAATATACGCATGGGTGACAATGTCGTGTGGCAGGTGTCGTCTCTGGACGAATACCGTGTGTTTGCGCGCGCTTTCGCCGCCCGGGCGATCCGGGATGGCCGGAATCTGCTGTATATTCGCTTTGCGGATCACGAGCCCATTCTGGAACCCGCGGAAGGGCTGCGTATCGTTCCGGTAAAGCTTTCTCATTTGTTCGAGACTTTTACGATCCGCATCCATGAGCTGATCGAACGGGAGGGCAGAGACGCTTTTTATGTGTTCGACTGCCTGTCAGAGCTGGAGGAAGCCTGGGCAACGGACCTGATGATGGGCAACTTTTTCCGTCTGACCTGTCCGTTTCTCTTTACGCTGGACACCGTCGCTTATTTTCCCGTACTCCGCGGCCGCCATTCCTCCGAGGCCATTGCCAAGATTCGGGAAACCACACAGCTGTTTCTGGATGTCTATCCCGCCGGCGGCGGCGACCTGTATGTGCGTCCGGTCAAGGTCTGGGAGCGAACGGGACCCGCCATGTTCGGTCCGCACCTGTTTTCGCCCGCGAGCGGATCATTTCGATCCCTTTCCGAGGGATTGGAGATCAGTCGGTTCTACCGCGAGCTGAATCAGGCGGAGAGCGCAGGAGACAGCCGCAGCATGGACAGCTGGGAGCGCTTTTTCAGAAGCACCAGGCTGAAATACGAGAACGGGCTGGACGTCACGGAGGAATGTGGCAGGATCTGCGACATCATGCTCACGCGCGACGAGCGTCTTCGATCCTTGATCCGGCGGCATTTCGGGCCCCCGGACTATTTTGAGGTCCATTCCCGGATGGTCGGCACGGGTATGATCGGAGGCAAGGCCTGCGGGATGCTCCTTTCAAGAAAAATCACGGAAAACCTGCGTCCGGACATATTCGAGCGGATAGAGCCCCACGATTCGTTTTATATAGGCTCCGACGTATTCTACTCGTATATCGTGGACAACGGGTTCTGGGACCTCAAGCTTCGGCAGAAGACCGAGGACGGGTATTTCGCGCTGGCGGACGAGGTCTCCCGGCAGATCATGGAAGGGCGTTTTTCTCCGGGCATCGAGGACTCGTTTCTGCAGCTGCTGGACTACTTCGGAGGAGATCCGGTCATCGTGCGTTCCAGTTCCATTCTGGAGGACGGGTTCGGGAATGCATTCGCGGGCAAATATGAATCCGTATTCTGCGCCTGCCAGGGATCGTCCGAGGAAAGGCTGGCCGAATTTGAGCAGGCCGTCCGAACCGTCTACGCCAGCACCGTGGGCCTGTCCGCGCTGGATTACCGGCGCAGGCGCGGACTGGAACAGCTTGATGAGCAGATGGGGCTTCTGGTGCAGAGGGTGTCCGGTTCCCGATGCGGGGATCTGTTCCTGCCCTGCGCCGCCGGCGTTGGCTATTCGATCAGCCCCTATCACACGGGCGGCGGGAGCGCGTCAAAAGGAATGCTTCGCCTGGTCGCCGGACTTGGGACAGCGGCCGTAGACCGCAGGACCGGTTCTTATCCGCGAATCGTTGCTCCGGATAATCCGAATCGTATGCTTTCTTCCTCCACCGGCGACAGGCATCGCTATTCTCAGCGGCTGATCGATCTGATCGATCTTTCCTCCGGTACAGTGGAAAGCGTCGGCGCGGAGAAGCTCCAGTCCGTCCTTCCGCCGTATCAGCGGCGCCTGCTCTACTCTCACGATACCGAAGCGGAGAGGGATTACCGGGATCGGGGCCAATGGAAGAACATCCTTTTCGTATCGTGCGACGGAGTCGTCGGCAACAAAGCGCTCATGTCGGACATGAGCGATATCCTGGAGCTTCTGCAGACGGAATACGACCATCCGGTGGATATAGAATACACCATCAACTTCTCGCCGGAGGGCGGGTATCTCATTGATCTGCTGCAGTGCCGTCCTCTGACGCAGACGGCCGAGGGAGGATCCGTCCGCCTCCCGCTTCCGGAGGAACGGGGCGATACGCTCTCGGAGACTGTCGGCGTTTCCATGGGTTTTTCCAGATCGTTTGGCGTGGATGTGATCGTTTATATCGACGCCGTCGCCTATTACCGGATGCCCTACGCGGACAAATACAGGATACGGGACGCGCTGAGTGCCGTGAACTGGCATTTCCGCGGGCAGGACAAGCGCATGGTCCTCATCACGCCCGGGCGCATAGGCACCTCTTCTCCGGAGCTGGGAGTTCCATCCTCTTTCGCGGACATCAGCGAATTCAACACCGTCATAGAAGTGTCCGAGACCGAGGCGGGATATGTCCCCGAGCTCAGCTACGGCAGCCATTTCTTCCAGGACCTGGTGGAAGCGGGAATTCTGTATACAGCCGTGTTCCGGGACGGAACGACTCTCGCCTTCTCCCCGGAAGCCATTCTCTGCGCAGGCCGGAGCTTTACGGAGTATTCGGCGGACGAGCGGCTGAGCGGGATCTTTCACGTGATGGAAACGTCAGGCTGCGGCGTTTCTCTGTACTACGATATGATATCCGGGCATTTTCTCATCGCCGCGGATAAAAAAGGAGGTTGATGACTGTGCATGAGTTTTATGACAATCCCCTGTGCGGCCGATACGCCGACGAGGAGATGAAGCGTATTTTTTCGGACGACCGCAAATTCTCAACCTGGCGGCGGCTGTGGCTGCTGCTTGCCGAAAGCGAGCAGGCGCTGGGTCTGCCCATCACCGACGAGCAGCTCGGCGAGATGCGCGCGCATCTGACGGATATCGACTATGAGGCCGCGGTGCGCTATGAGCATAAAGTCCGTCACGATGTGATGGCTCATGTGCTCGCTTTCGGGGATCTCTGCCCCGCGGCGCGCCCCATCATCCACCTTGGCGCCACAAGCTGCTATGTGGGCGACAATACCGATATCCTGAATATGCGCGACGGGCTCCGGCATATCCGGCGGCTGCTTATGAACGCAGCGGAGGCTCTCGCTTCCTTTGCGGAGCGCTGGAAAGGTCAGAGCGCGCTGGCCTACACACATTTTCAGGCGGCCCAGCCGACCACGGTGGGAAAGCGCGCCTGTCTCTGGCTCAACGATCTTCTGTTCGATATTCGCCAGCTGGACTTTCAGCTCGCCGAGCTGCGTCCGCTGGGCTGCAAAGGCGCGACCGGCACGGCCGCCGGCTTCCTCGAGCTGTTCGACGGGGACGCGGGCAAGGTGCTCCGGCTCGAGGAGATGATCGTGAAAGGCATGGGTTTTGACCGCTGTCAGGACGTCAGCGGGCAGACCTACACCCGCAAGGCGGACTATGCCGTGCTCCAGGTCCTCTCGGGGATCGCTCAGACCGCCTCCAAATTTGCCGGAGACGTGCGTCTTCTGTGCCACGAAAAGGAGCTCGACGAGCCCGCGGAGAGCGGACAGATCGGCTCCTCGGCCATGGCCTACAAGCGCAATCCCATGCGCTGCGAGCGCATCTGCTCGCTTTCGCGCTATCTTATCGCGGACGCGGCGAACGCGCCGATGACGGCTTCGGTCCAGTGGTTCGAACGAACGCTCGACGACTCTGCCAACCGCCGCATCTCCATGCCGGAGGGCTTCCTCTGCGCCGACGCGATACTCCGCCTTGCGCGCAACGTGACGGGCGGCCTGCGCGTCAATGAGAAGATAATAGAGAAGACAGTCCGCGAGTATCTCCCGTTCATAGCCACGGAGGACCTGCTCATGGAGGCCGTCAAGCGCGGCGGCGACCGTCAGCAGCTGCATGAGATAATACGCCGCTGCTCCATGGAGGCGACGGCGAAGATGAAGGAGGGCGGGGAGTGCGACCTGCTCGAAAGGCTCTCCGCTGAAAAGGAGTTCGGCCTCTCGGCCGGGGACATGGAAAGGATACTCGAGCCTTCCCTTTATATAGGCAGATGCTCCGGGCAGGTGAGCCGCTTCCTCGAGAAGGTCGCGCCGCTGCTCGCAGACGCCGACGACTCGGCTGAAAACATAGAGATCTGAAGGAGAAGGCCCATGGAAAAGATCCTCGTTCTGGATTTCGGCGGCCAGTATGACCAGCTCATAGCCCGCCGGGTGCGCGAGCAGCGCGTCTATGCCGAGATACGGTATTTCGACCGCATCACGACGGATGAGATAGTCCGTGAGGGCTACCGCGGCGTCATCTTCACCGGCGGGCCCAACAGCGTTTATGACCCAGCCTCGCCGCACTTCGATCCCGCGATACTGGACGCGGGCGTCCCCGTGCTCGGCATATGCTACGGAGCGCAGCTGACAGCGTATATGGCGGGCGGAGAGGTCTCAGCCGCGGATAATGCCGGCGAATACGGCAGGACCCTTCTGAAGACCGGCGAAAGCGCGCTTTTCAGAGACGTGCCCGCCGAGAGCGTCTGCTGGATGAGCCATACCGACTTCATCAGCCGCGTCCCGGAGGGCTTCCGGGTCACGGCGCGGACGGAAAAATGCCCCTGCGCCGCCATGGAGGACGAGGCGAGACGGCTCTATGCCGTTCAGTTTCACCCGGAGGTCACGCATACCGAGTTCGGCAGGCGGATGCTCCGCAATTTCCTCTTCGGGGTCTGCGGCTGCGCGGGAGACTGGAAGCCGGAGAACTACGCGGAGAGCATGATCGAGCGCTACCGATCCGACCTCGCGGGGAAGAAGGTCCTTTTGGCGCTCTCCGGCGGGGTGGACAGCTCCGTCGCCGCCGTGCTGCTGCACAGGGCCGTCGGGCAGGCTCTGACCTGCGTCTTCGTCGACCATGGCCTTCTGCGCAAGGGCGAGGGCGACGCCGTCGAGCAGACGCTCGGCAGGGAGCTCGGCGTCAACATCATAAGAGTAAACGCCGGGGAGCGCTTCCTTTCAAAGCTCGCGGGCGTCGGGAGCCCGGAGCAGAAGCGAAAGATAATAGGAGCGGAGTTCATCCGCATCTTCGAGGAGGAGGCAAGGAGGATAGGCCATGTCCACGCTCTCGCGCAGGGGACGATCTACCCCGACGTCATAGAGAGCGGAAAGGGCGCCTCCGCCGTCATAAAGAGCCACCATAACGTGGGCGGCCTGCCCGACGTCATCTCGTTCGACGAGATAGTCGAGCCGCTGCGCGAGCTTTTCAAGGACGAGGTGCGCGCCGTCGGGACTTCGCTGGGCATTCCCGCGGAGCTCGTCCGGCGGCAGCCCTTTCCGGGTCCAGGCCTCGGCGTGCGCGTCACAGGCCCGGTCACGAAGGAAAAGCTCGACTCCCTGCGCGAGGCCGACGCCATATTCCGCGAGGAGGTCGACAAGCTCCCGCCGGAGCGGCGGCCCGACCAGTATTTCGCCGTCCTGACAGGCGTACGCAGCGTCGGCGTCATGGGCGACGCGAGGACCTACGGCTTCACCGCCGCGCTCCGCGCCGTCTCGACGGACGATTTTATGACCGCCGAGTGGACGCGCCTTCCCTATGAGACGCTCGAGCGCGCGAGCAGCCGCATAACCAACGAGGTCCCCGGCATTTCCAGAGTCGTTTACGATATCTCGTCCAAGCCGCCGGCCACGGTGGAGTGGGAATAAGGAGGAACGGCATATGACCAAGTATATTTTCGTGACGGGCGGCGTGGTATCCGGCCTCGGCAAGGGGATAACGGCGGCCTCGCTCGGCAGGCTTTTGAAGGCACGCGGGCTCAAGGTCGCCGCGCAGAAGCTCGATCCCTACATAAACGTCGACCCCGGGACGATGAGCCCCTACCAGCACGGCGAGGGCTACGTCACCGAGGACGGCGCCGAGACCGATCTCGATCTCGGCCACTATGAGCGCTTCATCGACGAGGACCTGAACAAGTATTCAAACCTCACGACCGGCAAGGTCTACTGGAACGTGCTCAACAAGGAGCGCCGCGGGGAATACCTCGGCTCGACCGTGCAGGTCATCCCGCATATCACCAACGAGATAAAGGAATTCGTCTACAGCGTCGGGAGAAAGACCGGCGCAGACGTCGTCATAACCGAGATAGGCGGCACGATAGGCGATATAGAGTCGCAGCCCTTCATTGAGGCCGTGCGCCAGATATCGCTGGAGGTCGGCCGGGAAAACAGCCTCTTTATCCACGTCACGCTCGTGCCGTATCTGCGCGGCTCGGAGGAGCACAAATCCAAGCCCACGCAGCACTCCGTCAAGGAGCTGCAGGGCATGGGCGTCAATCCGAACATCATCGTCCTGCGCTGCGACGAACACATCGAGGAGTCTATCTTCCGCAAGATAGCGATGTTCTGCAACGTCAAGGACGACTGCGTCATCGAGAACATAACGCTCCCGAACCTCTACGAAGCGCCTCTCATGCTCGAAAAGTCGCACCTGAGCGGGGTCGTCTGCCGCGAGCTGGGCATCGAGGCCCCGGAGCCGGATCTCGACGAATGGAGGGAGATGGTCGCCCGGATAAACGACAGGCGCGAGAGATGCGTTGAGATCGGCCTCGTCGGCAAGTACGTAGCGCTGCACGACGCCTATCTCTCCGTCGCGGAGGCGCTGCGGCATGCCGGCTACTACCACGACGCGCATATAGACATCCGCTGGATCGATTCCGAGGAGATAACGCCCGAAAACGTCGATGAGACGCTCTCCGGGCTCGACGGGATCATCGTCCCCGGAGGCTTCGGCAGCCGCGGCATATACGGCATGATCCTCGCCGCGAGATACGCCCGCGAGAAGGGACTGCCGTATTTCGGCATCTGCCTCGGCATGCAGATAGCCGTCATCGAATATGCCAGAAACGTCGCCGGCATCCCCGACGCGGATTCCGGCGAGTTCAACGAGCTCTGCAAGAACAAGGTCATCGATTTCATGCCCGGCCAGAGCGACGACATCGACAAGGGCGGCACGCTCCGCCTCGGGGCATATCCCTGCGTCATATCGCCGGGAACGGCCATGGAGCGCTGCTACGGGACGCTCCGCATTTCCGAGCGCCACCGCCACCGCTACGAGTTCAATAACGATTACCGGGAAAGGCTCGCCGCCGCCGGCCTGACGCTGAGCGGCATGTCGCCCGACGGGAGGCTCGTCGAGACCGTCGAGCTGACGGACAGACCCTTCTTCGTCGGCGTACAGTACCACCCGGAGTTCAAGTCCCGCCCGAACAGACCGCACCCGCTCTTCAAGGACTTCGTCGGCGCGGCCGCCGCGTTCGCGGAGGAAAAGAGCAGATGAGCATACATGAGGAATGCGGCGTCTTCGGCGTCATGAGCCCCGTGCCCTTCGACGCGGCAGCCATGTGCCATATCGGGCTCTACGCCCTCCAGCACAGAGGGCAGGAAAGCTGCGGCATCGTCGTCTGCGACGACGGGCTTTTCGTCTCCCATAAGGACCTCGGTCTCGTGAGCGAGGTCTTCACGAAGGAGATCCTCGCAAAATTCCCGAAGGCTGCAATGGCCGTCGCCCATACGCGCTACGGGACGACGGGTGCGACAAACAGGAACAACTGCCAGCCCATCGAGGTCAACCACCAGAAGGGCCGCATGGCCATAGCGCATAACGGCAACCTCTCCAACGCCGCCGAGCTCCGCTCCGAGCTGGAGCTCTCCGGCGCCATTTTCCATACCTCCAGCGACACCGAGACCATAGCCTATATCGTAACGAGAGAGCGTCTGACCGCTCCGAGCATCGAGGAGGCCGTCAGCCGCGCCATGTATACCCTCGACGGGGCGTATTCCCTCGTTCTCATGAGCGCGCAGAAGCTCATCTGCGCCCGCGATCCCTACGGCTTCCGCCCCCTCTGCTTCGGCAGGACGGCGGACGGGGTCTGGGTCGTCGCCTCGGAGACCTGCGCGCTGAAAGCCGTCGGCGCGGACTTCATCCGCGACGTCGAGCCCGGCGAGATAGTCGTATTCGGGCCGGAGGGGCCGGTATCCCGCCGCGAGCACTGCGGAGAGAAAAGAAAGAGGCTCTGCGTTTTCGAATATATCTATTTCGCCCGCCCGGATTCGGTCATAGACGGGCGCTCGGTCCACGCCGCGCGCGTCGAGGCGGGCCGCGTGCTCGCCGAGACCCGCCCCGCGGAGGCGGACATCGTCGTGGGAGTCCCGGATTCGGGGCTGGACGCGGCGATAGGCTTTTCCCGCGCCTCCGGCATCCCCTACGGGATAGGCCTCATCAAAAACAAATACATCGGGCGCACCTTCATCGCCCCCGGAGACAGGGCCGATCAGGTCCGCATAAAGCTCTCCGCCGTCGAGGAGGTCGTCCGCGGGAAAAGGATAGTGCTCATAGACGACTCTATAGTCCGCGGAACGACCAGCGGACGCATTGTGTCCCTGCTGCGGGAGGCCGGCGCGAAGGAGATACACATGCGCATCTCGGCCCCGCCGTTTCTTTTCCCCTGCTTTTACGGGACGGATATAGATTCCCGGGAAAACCTCATCGCCTGCAGCCACACCGTCCCGGAGATAGCCGCTATAACGGGCGCGGATTCGCTGGGATATCTGCCCGCGGAGGAGCTGCGCCGTCTCGCCGGATGCGGGGACTACTGCAGCGCCTGCTTCGACGGCGATTACCCGACGAGGATCCCCTCCGACCCGCGAAAGGACCGCTTCGAGCGGAGACTGTCCGAAAGAGAGAAATGAGCCATGAACGGAGCGCCTGACAGAAAAATAATCTTGGAGGACGGGCAGGAATACCGCGGGTATTCCTTCGGCGCGCCCGGCGACCGCGTGCTGGAGATAGTCTTCAATACCTCCATGGTCGGCTATCAGGAGATAGTTTCCGACCCGTCGTATACCGATCAGGCCGTCGTCATGACCTACCCGCTCATCGGAAATTACGGCATGGCCGCCGATGACTACGAGACCGAAACGCCGACCGTCGGCGCGCTCATAGTCCGGGAATATAATGACGAGCCCTCCAATTTCCGCTCCGAGGAGACGCTCGGAGCGGTCATGAGCCGCTTCGGCATAGCCGGCGTCTGCGGCGTCGATACGCGCAGGCTGGCCCGCTCCATACGCGACTTCGGCAGCCGCAGGGCCCTGCTGACGGGGATAGATACCCCGCTTGAGGACGGGCTCAGACGGCTGAAAGACTGTCCCGTGCCGCACGACGCCGTATCCCGCGTGAGCTGCCGCGAGCCGTGGGCGGCCTGCGGGGACGCCGCGCATCATCACGTCGCCGCAATAGACTGCGGCATGAAGCGCAATATCGTGCGCTCGCTCGCTCAGCGCGGCTGCCGCGTGACGGTAGTCCCGTGGAACACGTCCGCCGAAGAGATCGCGGCGCTCTCCCCGGACGGGGTATTCGTCTCCAACGGCCCCGGCGATCCGACCGACGTGCCGGAGACCGTAGAGACAGTGCGCGCCCTTCTCGGCCGCTTCCCGATCTTCGGCGTCTGTCTGGGCCACCAGATACTCGCCCTCGCCTGCGGCGCGAGGACGTACAAGCTCAAATTCGGCCACCGCGGCGGCAACCACCCCGTCCGCGATCTGAGGACGGGGAAGACAGAGATGACCTCCCAGAACCACTCCTACGCCGTGGACGCGGAGAGCCTTGCGGGAACGCGGCTTTCCGTCACGCATGTAAACCTGCTCGACGGGACCGTCGAGGGAATGGAATGCGCCGGCGACCGCGCCTTCAGCGTCCAGTTCCACCCGGAGAGCGCGCCCGGCCCGCAGGACAGCGCGCACCTTTTCGACCGCTTCGTTTCGATGATGGAGGGAGGCGGCGCCCGTGCCTAAGAGAACGGACATAAAGAAGATTCTCGTCATCGGCTCCGGCCCCATAGTCATAGGCCAGGCGGCTGAATTCGACTACGCCGGGACGCAGGCCTGCCTCGCCCTCAGAGAGGAGGGCTACGAGGTCGTCCTCTGCAACTCCAACCCGGCCACGATCATGACCGACGTCTCAGTGGCAGACAAGGTCTATATGGAGCCGCTGACGCTGGAGTACGTCGCCAAGATAATCCGCTATGAGCGGCCCGACGCGATACTGCCCGGCATAGGCGGGCAGACGGGGCTCAATCTCGCCGTCCAGCTTGAAGAGAAGGGCGTGCTCGCCGAGTGCCGTGTCGAGCTTCTGGGAACGAAGAGCTCGTCCATAGAGCAGGCGGAGGACCGCGAGAGGTTCAAGGAGCTGTGTCAGGCCCTGGGCGAGCCGACGCTCCCTTCGGAGACCGCATCCTCCGTGGAAGAGGGGCTCGCCGCCGCGGAGAGGATAGGCTATCCCGTCGTGCTGCGCCCCGCCTTCACCCTCGGCGGGACGGGCGGCGGCTTCGCCGACGGCCCGGAGGAGCTCGCTCAGGTCATGAAGAACGCGCTGGAGCTCTCGCCCGTCGGGCAGGTGCTGGTCGAAAAGAGCGTCAAGGGCTTCAAGGAGATAGAATACGAGGTCATGCGCGACGCCAACGATACCGCGATCACCATCTGCAACATGGAAAATCTCGACCCCGTCGGCATACATACGGGCGATTCCATAGTCGTCTGCCCCTCGCAGACGCTGACCAACAGGGAATACCACATGCTGCGCGACAGCGCGCTGAAAATGATACGCGCGCTGAAGATAGAGGGCGGGTGCAACGTCCAGTTCGCGCTCGACCCGAAGTCGCTGCAATACTACCTTATCGAGGTAAACCCCCGCGTCTCGCGCTCTTCCGCCCTTGCCTCCAAGGCAAGCGGCTATCCAATAGCCCGCGTCTCGGCCAAGATATGCGTCGGCATGACGCTGGACGAGATAATGCTCGCCAACACGCCCGCGGCCTTCGAGCCCGCGCTTGACTACGTCGTGACGAAGCTGCCGCGCTTCCCGTTCGACAAATTCGCCGACGCCAACAACACGCTGTCCACTCAGATGAAGGCGACGGGCGAGGTGATGAGCGTCGGCAGGACGTTCGAGGAGAGCCTTCTCAAGGGCATACGCTCGCTGGAGATCGGCGCATACCACATCCGCCTCAAAAAGTTCGACGGGACTCCGGGCGCGGAGCTGCTGGATTATATCCGTACCGGAACGGACGACCGGATATTCGCGATTGCAGAGCTCCTGCGCCGCGGCGAGAGCGTCGGCGCCATAGCGGACGCGACCGGCATAGACCGCTTTTTCATCCGCAAGATACGCAATATAACGGAGCTTGAAAAGACCGTCGCCGCCGCGCCGGGCGACGCTGACGTCCTGCGCGAGGCCAAGAGAGCGGGCTTTTCCGACAGGGAGATAGCCTCCCTCTGGGGCACGGACGAGAGGGAAGTCTTCAGATTCCGGACGGAGCGCGGTGTCGT